>Ga0302114_10000117_pt1 | contig 58256 bp, 66 predicted proteins | sample AG5_Surface_MG_FD_203107 | JGI IMG/M metagenome (GOLD analysis project Ga0302114, IMG submission 203107) | Marine microbial communities from Western Arctic Ocean, Canada - AG5_Surface | ecosystem: Environmental > Aquatic > Marine > Oceanic | place: Canada: Western Arctic Ocean | collected... | reverse complement strand
AAGAAGATGTACATGAATGGTTGGACCTACGTGGCATGAACAGTTCACCTACAATGATGTATGCTGTAAACTGTCAACCAGGTATTGAAGAAAAGATCCCTGCAATTATTCACGTAGATGGCACATGTAGAATTCAAACTGTAAATGAAAAACAGAACAAAAACTACTATGATTTGATCAAAGCATTTAAGGAAAAATCAGGTATTCCTATGGTGTTTAACACTTCATTCAATTTAGGTGGTGATCCGTTGGTTGAAACATTAGATGATGCTGTACGTACCCTTGCAAAGAGTGACGTAGAATACTTATATTTGCCTGAATACTCTAAACTCATTACAGTTAAAAATTAAATCTTCTTAAGCGATAAATATACTAAAGAGGACTATTATGTTTGATATTGGTAAATTTTTCGGTAAAGGCTTAAAGAACACAGTACTAATGAAAAACGGTACTAATTTAAGTTATCACGGACCGTGGAAAAAAATAACAGAAGATACTTTGATTGATCGTTGGTTAGTAGGCGACTTTTGCGCCGCTGAATATACTATTGTTGCTGATCTTGGAACTTTTCAAAAAGAAATCATTAAATGTTTAGTAGTTGCTGGTCCAAGTACAGCAGAATTAGTTGTATATGGACGTAGTAACTTAGGTAATCAGATTATTGATTTAACTGCTACAGTTAATGACAGTTATGTGAATATTATTTGTAATGCAAAAGCACTTGATGATTCTGCTCCGGGTCGTGGAGCAAAGGTAGTGTTTAGTGCAAACTATTATCAGACACAAAACGTATTGGTACCTGCATAATGAGGAGAATATAGCATGGCTGTAAACTACATACCATTTGAAACAGAACACGGATTTGCAAGTCCAGGCTTTGCTGTTGACGCTGAAGGTAATGTTACTGTAAAAAGTCTAACATATTCAGTTGTAGAAGAAGCAATAGTTGACAATAGATTCTATATGAAACAAACTGGCGAAGGTGCTGGATCAAACTTTGTTGAGAATACAACATACTCAGTAGGCACACAGATACAAAAAGAAAACCCTTCATTTAGTTTTGTTAGAGGTGCAGAGTATTCATTTAGTTTAGGAAACTTCCCTTACTTAACTTGGAACATTTTTTATGCTGATCCGGCAGGAATATCAGCAACACAAATTTCTGGTACACCTGTTATATTTTATAACAATGGATTAACATATAAAGAAACAGAAAATTCAACAGCATTAGAAGGTGTTTCCGCACAAGGTAAAACATCAGGCATTGTAACATTCAAAGTTCCGGCACTTGCGCCTGATACGCTTTATTACGCTACAGGAGATGGTACTGTTTACGGAACAATTACAACTGCTGACCCAACTATTACAGGTGTTGGTGCATTTAGTAGTTTAAATGTTGTTGGTGATGTTACATTTACAGGACAAGACGCAGAAATTCAGATTGCTCCGCAGGGTGCATACAGTTCAGTAGTAATAAATCCAGTAGGCCAAGGTACTATGAGTAACATGTATGTAAATGCATTAACTCTAAGTGCTACAGATACAGTAAATTTAAGTCCTGTGGATAAGAACGTTACAATAAGTCCAAGCGGTACCGGACAGTTAGTTGTAAATAGTGGAGTTGCAGGAACAATAAATAACATGTCGATAGGACAAACTACTGCAAGAGACGGTTCGTTCTTAGCATTGAATGCATCAAATGGGTTAAATAGTACTGTGATAGGAAATGTAACTCCTGCAAGTGCAACGTTTACTACAGCAATAGGACAAAATAGACCAGTGAATCAACAAGAATTAACAAATAAAGCATACGTAGATAGTACCGCAACAGCGTTGGCTATTGCATTAGGAGTTTAAACTAAATGGCTAAACAGAAAATTAATGATTATATTTTCCATACAGGAATTCCTTACAGTGGAAACTATCATCCAAGTGCTTATTACCTAATCCAACAAAACGTTGAGTTTCTAAAAGACGAAACTCGTGCTTGGATTAACGATGCGATTTCAAGAACAGGAAGTACTCAAAGCACTCCAACAGATGCAACATATGATCCTATAACAGGTGTAGCAGTACTTACGATTACTGGACATCCATATGAAGTAGGAGACTATATTAAAATTTCTGAGGGCGGTTTGACATTTTCTACTGCCGCAGGAGACAATTTAATTGATAACGGATCAACTCCGTATGTAGATAATCCTATTAAAGTTGATGCTATTGCCTCTAACACTATAACAGTTAACTTAGGTACTGACACTAATCAACAAGCACATACATTTAGTTCAGCAACTGCTAACGGTGTAAAGAGTGCATTTTATAATTACACAAATGATAGTAATGACAAATGTGAAAGAGATATGGGTTATAACCTTATTGGTGGTGACACTTACAATCCTGTACAAGATCAACCAGGTGGGTTATTACACGATTTAAGATACAACGGTAACGAACAAGCACGTTACCTTGCTTCAACATATTGGGATGGAGCATTACCCCAAATCGACGGCGACAGACTTCCAGAAAAAGCGGCAAAGATGAAGTGTGCAGATATTATCAATAATTATATCTTAACAAATACAGCATACACAACTAAACAAAGTCCAGTAGTAACTACACAAACTACAAACGAAGAATACATTGCAGAATCAACTGCGGCGGCACAAGTTACTAAAGTACTTGTTGACACAATTGGTACCGTTATTGTTAGCGGACTTGACTCTATGCCTGAGTTTCATAGAGCAGAAATTAGTAGAGCAATTTTTCCAACAAAAGTTACACAAGATAATATATTATTAATTACTGATACATCTGTAAACCAAGTTTTATTTAATTTTAGTGATCCTACTAAAGGTGCTGACGTAAAATATGCTTATGATTCAGTAGAATTTACACCTACATATTTTTACTTTCAAAAGTTTCTTGAAAACACTGATACAATTACACAAGTATTGCTTAACACTGATACTACTAACGAAGAATATCTTGTAGCCTCAAGAGCATTAATTGCAAATAACAAAGAATTTATTAAAGACGAAGTACGTGCTTGGATTGCTGATAATGTTGCAACTGCTGAGAACGGTTCGTTCTGGTACAATTATACTTACAACGCGGCCAAGTGTGAAAGAGATACTGCTTTTAATATTGATGCTATCATTGCTGATATGCAATATGGCGGTAATGCCAATGTAAGATCAACAGCCGCAAAATATTGGAAAGGTCCTACTCCACAAATTGATGGAACACGTGAGCAAGAAATCGCCGCTAAAAACTTTATGCGTGATCTTATTAACAACTACATCTTAACTAAAGTAGGATACACAACAAAACAAAGTCCAGTAGTAACTACACAATACTTTTCAGGTAATACTGCCGAGTTAGGAACAACAGGTAGAGCAAATGAATTAGTAAAAATTCTTACTGATGTTATTACTAACGGATTAGGGGATCTTCCAGCAGAAGTTAAACCTATAGTATGGTCAGATACAGATACATTACAAATTTTTATTGATCAAGGTGACTTAAAAACAAGACCATATGACTTTGGTACTGACGCTATTGAAAGACAGAGAGTTGCAAACTCAGTATCCATGCTTGACGCTGACTTTGAGTACGGACTACAGCCTACCAAGTGGCAGGCAATTGGTACAATGCGTGGTTATCCATCAACATACGAAGTGCCGGGAACAGACACTGGTGTTAGTGCAGTAACTACTGATGCATCGTCAGGCAGTAGCGGAGTTGGTCAATCATTAATTACTGTATCAACAGTTTCACCACATGGAGTTATAGCAGGTAACCCAATTACTATTAGAGGTTTAGCAGGACAAGTTCAAGGTAACGGTCGTGCTGAAGGTACATTTATTGTTAACACAGTTATAGACAGCAGAAATTTTACATATTACGCAAAGGCTAAAGTTGGTGTATCAGCAGGTACATCACTTGTAACATTCTATACAATTTTAAGACAAGCGGCATTCTACACAGGTGCAACTATTCAAGGTGACACACCATCGTTTGCTATTACTACACAAGGTGCAAGTGGCTCATTTAGTTTACCATTAGGATCGGCAATTGGCGCAGACAGAATTACATTTACTGGTGCAGTACCAGCACTTGGTGCTCCACTTGTAGCAGTACCAGGCGGTATACCATTAGGTTCTCAGGTTACTGGTGTAACTGGAACAGGTACAATTATTGATACACCTGTATTAACATCAGATATAGCACAAGGCGCAACAACAATTACAGTTGAAGATTCTTCAGCAGTTGAAATTGGTGCTGGTCTTGATAGAGGAGATGGTACAGCAAGTTTCGTAACAAACGTTGTAGGTAATGATTTAACAATATCAGAAGCAACAACAAGAATTCTTGTTGGTAACACAGTAAACTACATAGGTTTAACTGGATCTAATGATACTTCAATTGGTAACGGTGCAAGTTTTGATGTTACAAGAACAGATGGTACATATTCAACTGCATTAAACGCAAGTGGTACAGATTATAAAGTTGGTGATAGAATTAAAATTGGTGGACAACAACTTGGCGGTAGTGATGGAACTAACGACTTAATACTGCTTATTGATACTGTTGACGCTCTTGGAGAAGTATTAACATTTACAGAATCAGGTACAGGATTTGATGGTAATGGAACATTCTTTGGGCAAGAAGGTAATTTAGCAGGCGGTACTGGTACTGATGGTAACTTTGATGTATCATACACTAATAATGCTTATACAGTTTCAATGGCATCACCGGATACATCAACAGGTTATACAGTTGGTGATAAAATTAAAATTAGTGGTTTTAACTTAGGCGGCTCAGACAGTACTAACGATGCAATTATGACAGTTTCGGCTATTGGTGCAGGCGGTTCAATTACTTCTATAACTACAACAGGTGTAGCAGTTGACGCTGATGTAAGTTATAGTGCACCTCCAATGACAGCCGCAACATCAAACGGTGTTGATGCGTCATTTAACGTACAAAGGATTGGTACAGTTTACACAATCAACGTTACTGATGGTGGTACAGGTTACTTGGCATCAGAATCATTTGTAATACTTGGTTCGAATTTAGGTGGTACTGACGGTGTAAACAATTTAACAATTACAATTTCAACAGTTGATGTTAATGGTAGTATTACTGGAACAACTGTTTCAGGTACAGCAGTTAATACTAAAGATTATCCAAACGTAACTACTATTGAAAGAATTGTTGGTAACGGTGTAGGGTTCCAAGTTGGACTGGCAGGCGGAAACTACACAGTTAGTATTGATACTGCAGGATTTAATTACGGTGTTAATCAAGAAATTACAATTAACGGAACTAATTTAAATGGTTCAAGTCCAACAAACGATTTAGTAATTACTGTTACAAGTGTTGACTCAGGTGGAGGAGTTACAGGAGTTACATTTACTGGTACTGGTGCTACAGGAAGTGGTAGTGACACAGCAATACAAGGCACTAATGAAAATAATTCAGGTTCCGGCGCAATCTTTACAATTACAAGAAGCGGCGCCGCATACAGTCTTGTTGTTGCAACCGATGATGGTTCAAGTTATGAAGTAGGTAATAGAATTATTATTCCAGGTGATCAACTTGGTGGTGCTACTCCTACAAACGATTTAACATTACGTTGTACACAAGAATCAACAGAAGGCAATTTTGTTGGTGTTAATGTTAGTGGTACAGCAGTTGCTGGAGAAACATTAAACACTTACAGTTCTGTAACAATGTCAGAAGAAACAACAGCAACTATTGCAGGCTCAAGTGTTGTTACTTACAGTGCATTAGCAAGTGTTAGAATTACATTCCAAACACCACATGGACTTGTTCCAGGATGTAGTTTTGCTGTAACAATATCATCAGGTGATGACGTAAATAACCACAATTTAGCGGCAGGTCCGTTTAGTGCAACAGCAGTTCCAAGTTTAACACAAATTGATTATCAGTGTAGAGCACCTGGTACAATTAACGTAACAGATCAACAAATTACTGGTAACGTTTATCCAAGACCAGATTCGTTCTTTATTCACAGACCATACGATGGTGGTGTGCAGTTAGGAACAGGTGGACCACAACATGGTGCTCAAGCAATTAGACAGAGTAAAAAATATATTAGATACCAGTCAGGTAAGGGTATTATGTATACCACTGGTGCATTGTTTGCTCCAAGTTATAATATTCTTAATATTACAGCGGCGGCAGGAGCAGTTGGTTCAATTATTACAGTAACTACAGATGAAACAGAACACGGATTACAAATTGGTGGAATAGTTAGACTTATTGGAGTAAAGACTGTAGGCTATAATGGCAAATATACAGTTACAGATATTAACGATGAAAATACATTTGAAGTTGTTGCTCAAACAGCATTAGGTTCAACTACTCCTGAGTTAACGTCAGAATGCCAAGTTTCAGTTGTAACGTTTCACGGTGCAACTGTACGTTCAGGTGCGTTTGATGACCAAAACGGTATTTTCTTTGAATATGATGGTACACAATTTAGTGCAGTACAAAGAACTGCAACTTTACAGTTAGCAGGAGTTGTTGATATTGATGTTGACTCAAACACATGTACAGGTACTAATACAAGATTTAGAGAACAATTAAAAGCAGGTGATAGAATTGTGTTAAAAGGTATGACACATGTTGTATCACAAGTTGTTAACAACACAACAATGTATCTAACACCAGACTTTAGAGGTGTTACTGATGTACAATCAAGTAAGATTTGTTTAGTCAAAGATAAAAAGACAGAACAGAAAGATTTTAACCGAGATAGAATGGATGGTACAGGACCAAGTGGATACAACATTGACATCAGTAAGATGCAGATGGTAGGTATACAGTATTCATGGTATGGTGCTGGATTTATCGACTATATGCTTAGAGGAGCAGATGGTAACTTTGTGTTTGGTCACAGAATGAGAAATTCAAACATTAACACAGAAGCATTTATGCGTACAGGTAATATGCCAGTACGTTATGAAATTATTAACGAAGGTCCAAGTGGCAAATTAGCAAGTGATATTACAAATTCACAACAAATTATACCACTACAAGATGCTTCATTCTTTCCACCCGAAGGTGGAACAGTTTACATTGATGCTGAAATGATACGTTTCACAGGTGTTAATGGTAAAAATTTAACAGGGTGTACAAGAAGTTCACCAATGACTAACTTTGCTTCAGGTGCAACAAGAACATACACAGGTGGTCCAGCAGAAACACATAGTAGGAATACAGGAGTTGTTCTAATTAGTAATACTATATCACCGGTTATATCACACTGGGGTTCAGCGTTTATTACAGATGGCGGCTTTGATTCAGATCGTGGTTACTTGTTCTCATACAAATCTACAGGAGTTGAGATTAGTACAACAAGAGCAACATCATTTCTATTAAGACTTGCACCAAGTGTAAGTAATGCACTTGTTGGTGATTTAGGAGAACGTGAACTTCTAAACAGAGCACAGTTGCTACTTGAAGGTCTTGAAATTACAACAGATCAACCAGGAAGTAGTGATACAGGTGGTATTGTTATTGAAGGTGTTCTTAATCCACAGAACTATCCACTTAACCCTAACGACATTGGTTGGCAAGGATTATCAGGACTGGCACAGGGTGGACAACCAAGTTTCGCACAGATTGCACCAGGTGGTTCTACTAACTGGAACTCAGGTGATGTTCCAACAACTACTGCGGTGGCTACTCAAGCGGCTATGACTGCTTCATGTACAGCAATTGATAGAGGGTATACTAACTCAAACAGAAACTGGGATAACGCACTTGATAACAATAGAAATTACTTTTGGGTTACAAATACATTCTATTCAAGTAACGTAGACTTGTTCGAAACAGGTGCTGAAGTACAAAGTGATTCAGGTAACTACTATCCTGCAGGTACTACAATTACAAGTGTAGCAACATATACTGATAATAGTGCCTCGCAAGGACTGCTAAGACGTATCTTTACCAGCAACAGACCGAACTCAGATGTAGTTAATTCAAACGTTCCTATAACAATTACAAAAACATTTAAAAGTGCACCAACTAATGAAATATACTTCCAAAAGGCGGCTTATGAAAGTGCTGAAGTTGTTGAAGGAACTACTGTAAGTGATAGCAGGTTCCCAGCGGGAACACAGGTTTCTACAGTTCAATTAAAAAGTTACGGTGGAACAGAATATTATGATGTGGTATTTAACCAACCATCAGATGGAACTACAATTACAGCAGGTACCACTACTATTGAGTTTCAATTTGTACAACCTCCATATGCACAGCCAGGTGAAACGATCTTCTCATTCATTGCACAACCAGGAGAAAGATCAACATTGGATTTATCATTTATTAAAGAATTAACTAATACTACACTTGGTGGTAGAGGTACTTTCCCAAATGGTCCAGACGTGTTAGCAATTAACGTGTTTAAAACTGCTGGAGCGGCTATAAACAGTAATATTGTATTGAGATGGTCTGAAGCACAAGCCTAAGGCATTGTGGGTGGCGGAGCATTTTTCTTAATTACGTCTTTTTGACTATCACCAGGTATAATACGATAGTTGTCTTCTACCGAATCAGCAGTACTCACTTCACTAATACTACTATTGGCTTCGAGGCAGGTTAATTGGTGTGGTTGTAATGGAGGATTGTGCCAAGTATCTCCAGGAGTTAGTTCTTTACTGTAAAGCATGGCATCTTTAGTGTCAATCCATTTAACTTCAAACCGGCCTGAATTAACAAACCATGTTTCGTCCTTCTCTTTATGGAAATGCATGGAGAATTTTGCTCCTGCCTTTTCAAATACCATAAGTTTACCACAATACTTGTCATTGGTGGCCCATATTAATTCATATCCCCAACCTTTTTCTACTTTACCTTCAAGTCTACTCATTTTTTACTCCATACTTCTTTGAATTTCTTGTAAGCACCTTTAAACTTACTTTGAAATATTAAATTACTTACAAAACTTGCACGATACTTTTCTTCATCTTCGTCTTGTACGGTAGTTTCAAGGTTTGCAATCTTTATTGGTATGTACATTGCTAATGGTGTACCTTTTTCCAGTAAAAATTCACCTTCTTTTTTGATCAACAGTTGCTGGTTAATCTGATGACTCCATTCAGTGTGTGTCACACCAGGCATACATGTAAAATTTTCATTAAAATCATAAAACATTGGTAGTTGCATCATTGCCCAACCAGGACTGGTACGTACTCGCCAAGGACAATCAGTTTTTGCAACACATACAAAGTCATCTTTGGCATTTTGTGGTGCATGTTCTAAAAATTGCTTATCAGTGTGCAGGCTCATAGTAAAGTTTTCATTACTCGAGTGCCATGCAAAGTTTTTACTGTCTGCTTTAATATGAAAGTCGCACCACATAGGTACAACATATGCATTTTTGTATAAATCTATAAATCCAGGACAGTTCTTAATAGTACCTTTGTCTGCAAAGTCCTCAGAGTCCTCAGTCAAGTACTTAGGTGCATGTTTGAACCATTCAGGCATGAACTTTGTTGCATCTTTGATTGGTTCAACTTTAGTAAGTCCAGGAACAACGCTCCACCATTCAACTTTACAATCAGTTTGATTGGCCATTTACCCATTCTCCTACACTAAAGCATCTATGTTCAATAGTATCTTTTAATTTGTTATTATTAGCACACGTATACTTTTGATATTGTGCTTTAATATTTTCCGGCATTGGAATTTCTTCAATTTCTGCACCATACTTGTTTGCAATAACTTGTGCAACTTGTAAAAATGAAGTAGCAACACCACTACCAATATTCCAAATACCACTTTGATCAACATCAAGCATTTTTTCATGTATCATTGCAACATCTTCAACACTGATAAAATCACGTTTAAACTTATCACTACCTTCAAACACTTTTATAACACCTGTGTCTTTGGCTTGTTTAGTAAACTTACTAACAGGACTCATCATATCACCTTTGTGTTCTTCGCCGTGACCATAAACATTGAAATATCTAAAGCCTTGTATGTTGACTCTAAAATCATCTAAGTGTTGTGTTATAAATCTATCAATAAGATACTTTGTCCAAGCATATGGACTACGAGGATCTAATTCTAAGTCTTCTCTAAAGTGTGTTTGATATCCATCTCCATATACACTTGCCGAACTTGCATATTGTAAAGAAGTACCCATCATATCACAAATTTCAATTAACTTCATAGTGTATTCATAGTTGTGTTGCATAATCTTTTCAACATCACGTTCAGTTGTACTTGAAATTGCACCTAAATGTATAACCCTATCATACCGTTGAACATCTGGGTACTTGTGTAGTTCCCACGGGAAGCCTTCTACATCATGTCCTTTTGCTTTTAGGTATGATGCTACATTTGAACCAATAAATCCTTGATAACCTGTAATTAAAATTTTCATATTTTCATCTTCTTTATAATGCTTGTTGTTGACTGGTCTTTTACTGTTGGAAAAATTTCTACTTCCGCAAGTTCATGACCTACAACTGTTTCAACAGTATAATCTCCACCTTTAACTATTAAGTCTGGTTGAAATCTTTTAATAGAATTAATAGGTGTATCTTCATCAAAAATAACAACTTGATCAACCCAAGGTAAAATTCCAAGATTTATTTTACGTTGTAGTTGATTATTAATAGGTCTGTCTTCTCCTTTAAGTCTTTTAGTACTTGCATCACTATTAATACCTACAATTAATTCTCTACCTTTTGACTTTGCATGTTTTAGTAGTCTAAAATGACCTTCATGTAATATATCAAACACACCATTAGTCCATACTACTTGTCTTTTCAAATCTTCGGGTTGTATTGCGTATACACCTCTATGTTCTACTGATCTTGCACCAGCGTAACATGCTAATTTACAAGAAGCAAACACATCAAGTCCATTATCAATACCATATGCAATAACAGCAAGAACAGTATCACCTGCACCTGTTACATCTGCAACTTCTCTTACTGGTTCTTGATAGTGTTGATACTGTAATTCGTCACTTAAAACATGTACTCCGTTTGCACCATCAGTTACTACAAGATATTTCCATCCATAATCTTTCAACTTTACAAGTGCAGTTTCTTTTTTAAACTTTCCAAACCATGCTTTGTATTCTTTCATGTTTGGTTTAACAAGATAAGCACCTTTATAAACTTCTGGTCCTTGTTTAGGATCAACTAAAACTTTACAGTCTTTGTTTATTAGTTGTTCTACTAAATTTACACTAATAGTACCTTTATTATAATCACTTAAACAAACTATATCACCTTGCTTAACTTCTTGCAACAACGACTGTTGTGCATTACCTTTATATTTCTTTTCTCTATCCCAACGCATGATGTGCTGTCCGCGTTGACCTACTAATCTTGTCTTAGTAGTTGTCATTTCTGCATCTGTTTTTATACGTGAATCAATATTGTTTTTATGTTCTAATATTTTTAAAACATCAAACCCTTCATCGTCCATGCCAACTGCTCCAAACAAAGTAACATTGTCAATAATATTACTAAGGTTAAGTGCAAGATTAGCCGCGCCACCTATACTGTTTTTCTTTTCAATTTCTTTTAATACTGGTACAGGTGCTTCAGGACTAATTCTATTGGCTTTCCCAATAATCCAACTGTCCAGCATTATGTCGCCGTAAACTTTTATCATGTTAACTCTCTAAGATATCGATCAATTCAAACACTGTTTGTAACTTTGTGATATTAGTTTTGTTTTGTAGTGTGTTCCTTAACCCTTGATGTAAAGGTTTTGGATACTTACTAAAACTTGCCCATGCATAGCCGTCATGTTCGTTATTCAATGTTGGTAAGAATTCATCCTTAACAACTATAAGATATGTATGGAAGTTAAACTTTTCGTCAGTACTGACAAAAGTTTCTAAGGGGATAGTTTTAACAGAGTTTGGTGTATTACCAATTTCTTCTTGAATTTCTCTATGTAACGCATCAATAGGTGATTCGTCAACAGCACCTCGGCCGCCCACAAGTCCCCAAACATTGTTTTGTTTGCTTTGAGTTCTATGTAAGAATAAAAAACGTTTAGTTTTTAGTGCATAAAATAATGCACCACTGCAATTGATTTTGTCGCTCATACAAGTAATTATTTAAAATTGTATGCGCCACGCTCCATTCCGGTATTCGCCTTCAATGGATTTGACCCATTCTGAGCCTGTCCATTTGTATTGGATGCCTGTATTTAGATTGGTTGTAAATTTGATATCTGTTTGGGTACTTGAATCAAATAGTATTGACCATGCTGTACCAGTCCATTCAATAATATCATTTTCACCTGCAACGAAGTCGGTATTATCAGCATTTTTCCAAGCATCAGCACCATCGGTGTTTATTGCATTACCTATAGAACCTAATAATAATACCCTAACACCATTAACTGATTTAATAGTAGTTGGATTAAAGTTAAGTGGATCAATAATATAATCTATTTTATTTCTATCACCTGTTGATCCCGTAAGAACCATATCACTTGGAATAGTATCTTCGTCCCAATTAATATTTAATGTTGATTCATCATTTGGGTTAACTGCTACAGTTCCATTAACGCTTTGATTAATGTCTGCTCTTGTTAACTGTATTTGACTTAGTCCTGATCTAAATGAACCTGGCAATGCTTCAAAGAATCCATTCCAGTTAGTATTGCCAACAATACCTTTGTGTATAAGTTGTGCAGTATTGCCTAATACAAGTACATCATAATCGTTGTATGCTGTAACGGCAAGTCCTGCACTATCTTTACGTATGATAGTTCCGTCTTTATCTTGTTGGAATACACCTTCAGCAAATTCATCATTGTATGATTTTAATTCAGGCATTGTAGCACCAAGGTCAACATTGCCTGTATCTTCGTTAAAGATACTCATTATAATATTTGTTATAACACCAAGTTTTTTAACTTTAACTGGAGGTGAAATATATATAGGTGCACTAAACGTTAGTGAACCAACATCAATCTCGCTTTCAGTACCTGTAGGCATTGACCTACTACTAAAGTTTACAGCATCTAACTCGACTACACTTAAACTTGTCCAGTCAATATAGTTGTCAGTAGTTTGTATTTCTAAACTTGGGTTGAACAGCATTAATATCTGTTCCATAATTTGTAATTTTTGTTCTGTATTAGTTGACCATATGTCAGCGTTAACAGTTAACTTGTAAGGCGTAGGCATTAAGCGTTCTACAGTTACATTTTTACCTTGTGTGTTTAAGTACTCGTTGCTTACACTGTCGTAATCTCTTTCACGCAAGTGTACTTTACCAACAAATGAAGAATCTGCAAGTCTATCTCTATCTAATTCTAATCCTGTAATGTAAACACCAATACGTGGCGCACTTGGAATTTTGTTTTCACTATTATCTCTAAGAATATGTCCAACTTGACGAGTAATATCTCCGTACATCACAGGTACTTGTGTTAACTCGCCCTCACCGTCTTTGTAAGAGAAGTTACTCATTAGTCTAACCATTTGAGTAATGTATCTTCTTATTTGTCCATCATAAAAATGTTGCATTAGTTATCCGCCTTTGGTTTAAGTGCGTTAGCAAGACTTTGACGTTCAGTAATAGTTTCACCAGCAATAGTTCCTGAGTTTGTATTATTAATAAATCCAGTTTTGTGTGTATTTTTTGTATTTGTATTTGATAAATCCATACGCACTTTGTCTTCCATCTTAACCCAACGTTGTCCATCAAATCTAAATAATCTGTTTGGCATAAGATCAGTTCTTAAGAAGTAATCGCCTTTAGTTGTTGCAGTCGGAAACCCAGTGCCATGTCCAAACGCTTCTCCGTTTGGAGGAATACCGTCACCTAATAAGTAACCTTGATAACCTTCTCTGTCTGGTGTTTGATTAACTCTATCTGCAAACTCTCCAGCAGTACTTGCATCTAATGTACTAATATCAGTAGTAACAAGTTCTGGTTTTCCTTCTGCATCTGTTTGAAGTGTGTATAAGTTAGTTGTATCATAACCTGATTGTGGTGAATCTGCTTCTGCTTGATTTAGAATAGCATTATTAATTTGCATTTCTTTATCATATGTAGAAAGCACATCACGTAGTGTTTGTGACGATCCTTCTTCTGTTGGTAAATCAAGTATATCTTTAAATTCTTGTGAGTCAACAATTTGTTTCATTTTTACACGATACAAATGTGGGTACCATGTCTGTGAAAATCCTTCTGCCGCTCTGTTAACATCTTCAACTACATAGAAACGCTTTAATGCTACTTGATAATCATTAAGAGCATGTTCGTCTTTTAAGTGTGGTAATTCAAGTACATCACCTGGCATAATTTTTCTTCCAAGTGTTTTTACACTATAATTAATTGGTATAGTCATAAACAGTGTATCGTTAGTTAAGAATAATCCAAACTGACTCATGTCAAAATCAACATCTTGGGTGTTGTATATTCCTCGTATAACGTAGATATCTGGATCATACTTTCTATCACGGTTTTCCATGAATAGCATGTCCTGTATATTCGTTTCCTTTACAGCGTCATAGCGAGGCTGTGACGGAGTAGCATCCACTTCGTCTGGATTCTTAGGACCTAAGTACTTGTGTACAAAAACATCGGTTCCACCAACTGAAAACATCTCTGTTATAGTCTTATCAAGGAAATCGTAGTCTTTGCCCTTCTCGGGTTTGTATAAACTTATTCTCGGCATTGTACTTGTATTTATCGAACGCATAAATACTAATGGAGACGAAAGATTATGGCAAATATAACAACAGCAAAACAAGAAGTATTTGATTATGTAAGAGCAATGCTCGGCGGAGGCATGATTGATGTTGAACTTGATCCAGAACATTACGAAATAGGCATTAGATCAGCCTTTGACAAATTCCGTCAAAGAAGTGATAATTCTGTTGAAGAGTCATATATGTTTCTTGATCTTGTACTTGATCAGAACGAATACATACTACCAGACGAAGTAATGGAAGTTAGACAACTGTATAGACGTTCAATTGGTTCACGCACAGGAGGCGGTGATGGCGGTACATTATTTGAACCGTTCAACATGGCATACACAAATACATATTTGTTATCAAGTTCAAACATGGGTGGTTTAGCAACATACAATTTATTTGCAGGTTACCAAGAACTTGTAGGACGTATGTTTGGTTCATTTATTGAATTTACTTGGAATACAGCAAATAAGAAATTGACTGTATTACAAAGACCAAGAACAGGCGAGAATGTGCTAATTCAAGCATACAATTATAGACCAGATTTCCAAATACTCACAGACTATCTTGCAAAGCAGTGGATTAAAGATTATACACTTGCTAAATGTAAATTTATGCTTGGAGAAGCACGTAGTAAATTTGCTACTATTGCAGGACCACAGGGCGGATCAACATTAAATGGTGATGCACTTAAAGCAGAAGCACAAACTGAAATGGACAAACTTGAAGAAGAACTAAAATTACAGGTTGCAGGTGGTGTTGGTTACGGTTTCAGTATTGGTTAAAAAGTACTTGACAAAAGCATAAATTTATACTATACTATAACTTAAAATAAACTTATAGGAGTATTACTTGTGCTAATAGGCATTTGCGGTTTAATTGGATCTGGTAAAGATACAGTCGCTCAAAATTTAATAGATAATCACAACTTTGTAAAGATATCATTTGCTGATAAACTAAAAGACGCAGTTAGTGCTATGTTCAATTGGGATAGAACACTACTTGATGGCAAAACTGATGAGTCGAGAGAGTGGCGTGAGCAAATAGATCAATATTGGACTCAAGAAACAGGTAGAGAAATTACACCAAGACTTGTACTACAAGAATTTGGTACAGAATGTATGCGTAATGGATTTTACGATGGCATTTGGGTAAGTCTTACTAAAAAGCACATTATAGACAATCCTAACACAAACTTTGTAATACCAGATGTACGGTTTCCTAATGAAGCAAAAATGTTATACGAAATAAACGGAGAAGTTTGGCGTGTAAAACGTGGACAAGATCCTATCTGGTTTAGAATATATCAAGATGTTGGTGTTGAGCCTAAAGATGTACATGCATCTGAGTGGGCTTGGGCACATACAAAGTTTTCACAGACTATTGATAATAATGGTACGTTATTAGATCTTAAAAATCAGGTTCAAGATCGCCTTGTTTCCAACGTGACCCCTCTCTCTGCATAGCAATCTGACAATTAGAACAGATAGTTTTCATATTACTGGGCCTGTTATTGTTTAGATCACCGTCAAGATAAAACACCCGCATTTGCTCTCTATACATGGCTTTGAAGTTACATTTTTCACAATGCGTTTTCTGTCTATAACCAGCAAGATACCATTTTGGTTCGCCCAGTTCTTTACCCTTGTTGCGAATACATATATCGCACTTGGTTCTATAAAAAGTCTTGTTGGCTTTCTTATAATTAACAGCAACAGGTCTTTTACCGCACTTGCATAAAGGTCTCATACTTGTATTTACCTACCCTTTTCATGCCCTTTTTCAATAGGTGTTTTGGATACTTTTATTGCAACGTTGCTAAATACATATAATAAGTTCAACAGGAGAAAAACAAATGGCAAACTTAGTATCACCAGGAGTACAGGTCAGCGTTATAGATGAAAGTTTCTATACCCCTGCTGAACCAGGAACTACCCCAATGATTTTTGTTGCAACGGCGCAAGATAAAGCGAACGCCAGTGCAACAGGTACAGCAAGAGGAACAACGAAAGCGAATGCTGGAGTTCCGTTTTTGCTTACTTCACAAAGAGATTTATCCGAAACTTTTGGAGATCCCTTATTTTATACAGATAACAACAATAACCCAATTCATGGATCAGAGATTAATGAATATGGTCTACAAGCGGCTTACTCATACTTAGGAGTTTCCAACAGAGCATTTGTTGTAAGAGCAGACATTGACTTGAACGAACTTCAAGCAACTGCTACTGCACCAGCGGCTGATCCGGCTGATGGAACTTACTGGTTTGATACGCAAATTAGTAGAATGGGAATTTTTGAGTGGAACGGCAACGCCGCTACTACTACAGGTGGACAAACGTTCACAATGAAAACCCCTACAGTTATTACAGACAAAACTAAATTAGTTGGTGCACAAGACACAGGTGCTCCTTTAGCATCAGTTGGTGCAATTGGTGACTACGTAACAGTAGCAACAACTACAATTAATAAAACATACTACAAAAACACAAGTGGTACTTGGGTTAAAGTTGGAACTGACGCATGGCAGGCAAGTTGGCCAACAGCAGTTGCAGGTACAAGTAATCCAACTGTAACAGGTGGTAAAACTTTAACTATTAACAGTAATACAATTACAGCATCAGGTACAGCGTTATCAGATGTTGTTAGTGATATTAATGGCGCAGGTATTGCAGGCGTAACAGCAAGTGCAGTAAACAGCAGATTGAACATTTTTTCAACTGGTGTTGCTCTTGTAATTGCAGACGGTACAGGTTTAGCGGCTGAAGTTGGTTTAACAGCGGCAACTTACAATGCACCACAATTACAAATTAGTGCTCACACAAGTGTTCCAGAATTTAAAACAGCAGACACAACACCAAGACCAAGCGGAAGTATTTGGTTTAAAACTACTGACGCAAACTTAGGTGCTAAACTTTCTGTTAAAGAATGGAATGGTACTACTGAACTATGGGACAACAAATCAGTTCCAATGTATGCAAACAACATGTCAGCATTAAAAGGCTTAGATTCAACAGGTGGAGGTGTAAACCTTTCAGTTGATACTTACTATGCTCAAACAAATGTTACTGAAGGTGCAAGTCCAGAGTATGATTTTAAACTGTTTAAAAGAGTTGCTACTGGATCTACTAAGATTACATCAGCAATAATTAGCACACAAGTAACTTCGGCTTCTTATACATTTACAATGAGTGAGTCAACTACAAACTCAGCAACAATGAGTTCACCAGTAACAGTTAGCATTACTGCATCAGGCGCGGCGGCAGACGCTGAAGAAATTGCAGGACAAATTAACAGTGCTGGATTTACTAATATTGTAGCAAGTGTAGATGCTTCAAACAGAGTTGCAATTGAACACAACGATGGCGGAGAAATTAGAATTGTTGACACCGATGGTGGTTTAACATTAGCAGGATTTACTCCATATGTTAATGCAAACACAGGTACAGCAAACTTATACTATGTTCCAGGAACAGACAATTCAACTAATCCTAAACAGTATATGGCTTCGAATTGGCAAGTACTATCATACACAGCAGGTGATGATGCACCAAGTGCATTAGCATTAGATGGTCAGTTATGGTACAACAGTATTGTTGACGAGTGTGATATTATGTTACACAACGGAACTACTTGGGTAGGTTACCAAGATAGCTCAACAGGGTTCCCAAACAGTTCACCAAATGGTCCAATTGTTAGTGCAACACAACCAACTAAACAGTCAGATGGTTCAGCACTTGTAAACGGAGACCTTTGGATTAGTACAGCAGACTTAGAAAACTATCCTGTAATTTACCAATACAATGGAACTACATTGAAATGGGTATTAAGAGATAGCACAGACCAAACTACAGAGAATGGTGTGTTGTTTAGTGATGCACGTTATAACACAGCAGGTGCTAACAGTGGATCAGCAGGTACTATTGCAGACTTAGCGGCAAGTAACTACTTAGACCCAGATGCTCCAGATCCAGCACTATATCCAAAAGGTATGTTGTTATGGAACTTAAGACGTTCTGGATTTAATGTTAAGAAATTTGTACGTAACTCAATTGACGTAGCAGAAGATAATGCACGTAACAGCGACGAATCAATGGCGGCTTACTATCCACATAGATGGGTAACTGAAAGTGCTAACCAGGGTGATGGTTCAGGTACATTTGGTCGTAAGGCACAGCGTAAAGTTGTTGTACAAGCGTTACAGGCACTAATGAATAGCAACCAAGACATTAGAGATAACGAATCAAGAATCTTTAACTTATTAGCAACTCCTGCTTATCCAGAGCTAATTGGTGAAATGGTTACATTGAATAATGACAGAGGCTTAACAGCATTTGTTGTTGGTGACTCTCCAATGAGATTAGCAAGTGATGCCACAGGAATCAACAACTGGGCAACAAACGTTAATGGTGCTGTTGAAGATAACGACAATGGATTAGTAACAAGTGACGAATACTTAGGTGTATTTTACCCAAGTTTATTCACAAGTGATAATGCAGGTAACAACGTAGTTGTTCCGGCATCACATGGTATACTTAGAACTATTGCATTAAGTGATCAAGTTAGTTACCCATGGTTTGCTCCAGCAGGAACAAGACGTGGTGGAATTACTAACGCTTCAAGTGCAGGCTTTATTAATAACGAAGGCGAGTTTAAAACAGTTGCTCTTAACGAAGGTCAAAGAGATACATTGTATAGCAACAGGGTTAATCCAGTAACATTCTTAACTGGTGCAGGTCTTGTTAACTTTGGTCAAAAGACAAGAGCAAAAAATGCAAGTTCATTAGATAGAATTAACGTTGCACGTTTAGTAATTTACTTACGTGGACAGTTAAACAAACTTGCTAAGCCTTACATTTTTGAACCTAATGATAAGATAACAAGAGACGAGATCAAACAACAAGCGGATAGTTTAATGCTTGAGCTTGTAGGACAAAGAGCGTTATATGACTTCTTAGTTGTGTGTGACGAAAGTAACAACACTCCATCAAGAATTGATAGAAACGAACTTTATGTAGACATTGCAATTGAACCAGTGAAAGCAGTGGAATTTATTTACATTCCATTGAGACTTAAAAACACTGGAGAAATAGCGGGCCTATAATATGATAAATAAAAGTAATAGGAGCAAATAAATGGCAATTTCATCACTTTCAAGACTAACAGTACCTTTGGACAGCAACGCAAGTGCAAGTTCACAAGGTTTGTTAATGCCAAAATTGCAGTACCGCTTCAGGGTGTCACTGGAAAATTTTGGAGTGTCAACACCAACTACTGAGTTAACTAAACAAGTTGTCGATGTAACAAGACCCAACGTAACTTTTGAACAGATTACACTTGATGTATACAACTCAAAAGTATTCCTTGCAGGAAAACATACTTGGGAACCAATTACATTAAACTTACGTGAAGATGTAAGTAACAACGTTCAAAAACTTGTTGGCGAACAGTTGCAGAAACAGTTTGATTTCTTTGAGCAATCAAGTGCGGCATCAGGAGCAGACTACAAATTCGTTACACGTATTGAAATATTAGACGGTGGTAACGGTGCAAACGCAGTTAATGTGCTTGAGACATTTGAGTTATATGGTTGTTATTTAGAATCAGCAAACTACAATCAGTTAGCATATGCAACATCAGACGTAGTTAGTGTAGCATTAAGTATTAGATACGATAACGCTGTACAATCACCACAAGGAACAGGTATTGGTACTGCTGTAGGCAGAACTATAAACACGCTTGTTACTGGCGGTGGCGCAGTATAATCAAGTTTAAGAGTTTTAAAATAAACATGGAAAAGGCGCTTAGGCGCCTTTTTTATTCTATACCCACTTTATTTTTTAGATAAATATTAGTATGGCAAATAGATTAACACCATTCCTCGACAATCTTGTATCTGGAGCATTAAGTCCAAAAGGTAACCTTGCAGACTTTCAACACGCTTCACGATTATATGTAAATGATGCATTTAAATTTGCACCAAAAAATAAGTTTTTATATCATGTTAGTTTTAATATTAACAGAGAAGCATCGTCAGTTATACCACAGTTAACAGAGAAGCATTCTAACACAATTAATATGTTAGTTAAAAGTGTTGACTTACCTAAGTTTGATATTACTACAGAAGTAAAACATCAATACAATAGAAAAAGAATTTTACAAAAGCGTATAGACTATAGTCCTTGTAATTTTGTTTTCCATGATGACAACTACGGTCTTACAACTGCAATGTGGGAAGCATATTATAGATACTATTACAAAGATGGTAACTATGCATCAACTGATACAGCAGGTAGTCCAAACACAACTGCTTCTGCATATAACAGAGCAAACACGTTTGCAGATGCTGATTCTCCTGCGGCACAATACCGTTACGGTTTTGATAATGATAGTAACAAACCTTTCTTTGACAGTATCGTCATATATCAAATGTCGAGAAAACGTTACACAGCATTTACACTTGTAAATCCTATTATTAATAGTTGGCAACACGATACAATGGATCAAAGTGATGCAAGTGGTTTAGTACAAAGTACAATGAGTTGTCAGTTTGAAACAGTATGGTACACAAGAGGCGCAGTATCTGAAGGAATTGCACCAAAAGGATTTGCTACAGAACATTATGATAAAACACCAAGTCCATTATCACTTGCTGGCGGAGGCACAACAAGTTTATTTGGTCAAGGTGGAGTTGCCGCAGGAGCGTCAGATGTATTTGGCGATATTACAAGTGGAGCGGCATTTTCATCACCAGGTGCATTATTAGGTACAGTATTAAAAGCGGCTAACACTGCAAGAAATGTTAAAGATTTATCTAAGGACGGAATTAGACAAGAAGGCTTTGGAATTATTAAAGGAGCCATTGGAGATGTTGGCGGAATAAATGTAGGTGGAGTTGCAAATACATTCTTTCCTAAGAATGGAGGTAACGGTGGTACAAATGCACTAACAACTGCACTTGCTGGTATTAGTGTTGTCGGAGCAGTACAAGCGGCATTACAAAGTTCAAGTATATCAGACGTAACAAACGAATTGGCAAATAATAAAGACAAGTTAGATTCTTTATCAAAAGCAACAACACATAAGAAACAGCATTTAGCCGCCGGGGGTGATGCAGGCGTTAACGCAATTAACGCGGCATGGGATAGTGCAAGTACAGGGTATCAAGAAGCGGCAAATAATAAAACACTTGAAGACTTGCCTAACATTTTAAGGACATAACAATGAGCAACTTACCTAAAGTAACCCCAGTTGATAGTTCAACAGATACTAAAAGATTTTATAATCAGTATTTTACTGACTTTATTAATTTTCCTACTAACCAAGTTGATGCTGTAATAGGATTTTTTACAAGTAGAGGATTTGAAAAAACTTCTGCTATTGCTGTAGGAACAGTAATGTTACAACAAGCAAAACTTGATAGTATAAATGTTTTTGAATTACTTGACACACTTAAGAAAACAGATAGCGTACAATTAAGTAGTGTTGTAACTGAAGTATTAAATTACAATAGAGAAAAAATAAGTACGTTAGGTTACAGAGTAGTCGACGTTCAAGATAGGACCGAAGCAAGAAACATAGGAGTGTAACATGGCCAAGTATGCCCAAGGACGTTACAACATAAAGTTTCCAGAAAAGTATATCGGCCGCAAAACACCATTATATAGATCGAGTTGGGAATTCGCATTTATGAAATTCTGTGATGAAAATCCCAATGTTGCAAAGTGGGCAAGTGAAGCAGTAAAGATACCGTATGTAAATCCTTTTACAGGAAAACAAACAGTGTACGTACCAGACTTCTTTATTAGTTACATGGATAAGAACGGCAAACAACGTGCAGAAGTAATTGAAGTTAAGCCAGATAATCAAACAACAATGGAATCTGCAGGTAGAAGCAAACAGAAACAAATGGCAGTTGCATTAAACATGGCTAAATGGCAAGCCGCAAGAGCATGGTGTAAAGATAAAGGCTTGTATTTTAGGGTCGTAACAGAGAAGGATATGTTCCATTCAGGCCAACGTAAAGGCTAAATAATAGTAGCATTTAATGGAATCCAAAATATGAAGAAATTAGAAGAATTACTTAACATGCCTGACAGTAAAGAGATTGTTCAAAAAGAAAAAGAACAAGCATCTAAGGTAGAAAAGAAAAATGCTATAGTAGAGCATGAGAATACTCAGCGTGACATTGCAGAGTTGGATAAAATTAGTGCGGCACTACCGCAAGTAAAAGGCTTAGGTGAATTAGCAGATAAAGAACTAAACGAAGTTGCTGAAAAGTCTATGAGTGCATACGAAGACCTAATGGACCTGGGTATGAATGTAGAAGCACGTTATAGTGGTAGAGTGTTTGAAGTAGCAGGCAACATGCTAAAGACCAACCTTGATGCTAAAGTTGCTAAATTAGATAAAAAACTTAAAATGGTAGAATTACAACTTAAGAAGGAAAAAATAGACAAAGATGGTGGTGATTCTCCAGATGGCGTAGTTGCTGGTGAAGGATATGTGGTTACAGACCGTAATAGTTTATTAGAAAAACTTAAGAACATGGATAAATAGTTTAGTAGGGAAAATATAATTATGAAAAAATATAGCGATTATTTAACAGAAGCATACAATGGAAAGGTTTATCCTTTTAAAATTGGTATTGCTGGTGATAACACAGGTATAGCAGACAAATTAGAATCTGCTTTAAGAAAGTTTGGATTACAAAATTGTAGCCCAGGCAAGAAGACACCAATTCAAGAACGTCCTTTGGACTTTCCTGCACTACAAAACGAAGAAGTAACTTATTACGAGTGCGAAGTAACATACCCTACACATACTGAAATGTTACAAGAGTACTTAGGTTACCAACTTGGATTACCGCAATCACATATTGTAGTTCGTAGTCCTAATGAACCTCAAGAGTTATATCAAGAGGTTGACCAAGGAAAACCATACGAAGTGAAACTTACTAAGGAAGAAATGGAATCAGAAAGTGCTCAAGAAGATGTATCAGGAGCAAGAGTTATGGGTCTATTAAAAGAATTAGAAGTAGCACGTAAGGAAAGAGATAATCCAGTAGCGGCAACAAAAGAGTCGTATTCTACTGAAGCAAGTGATATTAAGCAAATGGACACAACTGCTAATATCGGAACCAAAAGTCCAATAGGGAGTTAATAATGAAATTAAACGATATATACAAAAAAATTACGGCGTTGGACGAAGCAATTAACGAAGCGGCATCAGCGTCAATAAACATGAGCGGTGATAATGCCGAAGATGTTATTAAATTAATGAATGCATTAAAAGGAACAGAAGGTGCAAAAGCAGGGGAAGCAATTCCAACTGCAATTAAACCAGCAATGAATCCAATGATGGGTCCAGTTGATCCACATGACGACATGATGTCAATGATGGATCTTGTAAGTGACAAGCCTAAGGGCATGGACATGGACAAGCCAGGCATGGACATGGACAAGCCAATGAACGACATGGAACCTTGTGGTTCTGAAGAAGATACTGTCGAAGGTGAATGGGATAATGCACCAGATGAGAAATATCAAGATCATAACTTTATGACAAAAGATATTGCTACAGGACATGACGGCGCAGAAAAGAAATCACATGGTCCAGTATCAGGTGGTGATAATCCAATGGCACTTGAAGATGAATTAAGAGCAGAACTTTCTGCTAAACTTTCAGAGTTTATGCAAGAAGGTGGCAGACGTGATATGGATTGTGCTCATTGTGATGGAGAAGGCAAACATGGTGATAAAGAATGTGCAGAATGTGGTGGCACAGGCGAAGCACAGGATGACGATGTTGCAGAATCAAAAGCAAAACCAGACTTCTTAGATATGGACAAAGATGGCGACAAAAAAGAGCCAATGAAAAAAGCAATCAAAGATAAAGATGCTAAAAAAGAAAGTGTTCAAGAAGCAGTTGGTGACTTTGCAAAACCAATTTACGATTTACTTGATCAATTAGGTGATAATGCAGAAGCCAAGGTATTGGATGACTTAATTAGATATTTAGATGGTGATACTATTGCAGACTTTGTAAAAGAATTCCGTAGTAATCATGAATACGATAACGGAATGGAATATGAATCAGTAGAAGAATCAGACATTGATCAAATTGCAGACGTTGGAAAAGTCTATTCTAAAATTAATAAAATGAAAATGGATTTAGTTGACAACGGCATGGAGCCAGAAGATGCACAGGACGAAGCATGTGAAAAATATGATTGTGATCCAGCAATGTACGACAAGTATGTTGAGATGAAAAGAGATGATCGCGAAAAAGTTAAAGAAGGCGACGACAAAAAAGTTCAATTACCAAGCGGTAAAGAAATAAAAAAATGCCAAGACAAAGGTATGTCTAAAGCAGATATCATGAAGAAATACACTGAAATGGGTTGTGAATCAAAACAACTTAAAAAATTATATGCAAGTTCTTGCATGTAGTATATAAAATTACTTTTACTCAAGTAAGAATCAAATAGGACCTCCGGGTCCTATTTTTTTGAGTAAATACTATACAATGGCAAATAAAAGTTTAGACGGCGTATTAACCAAAAAGGCTAATACAAGAGAAACATATACAAACGAACAGATTAACGATCTAATGCTTTGTACTGATCCGGACAAAGGCTACTTACACTTTGCAAGTAACTTTGCTTATATTCAACATCCTGTAAAAGGTAAATTGTTGTTTGATCCGTATACGTACCAAGTAGGATTAATGAAAAGTTATCACGATCATCGTTTTAATGTAAACATGTTACCAAGACAAACTGGTAAGACAACATGTGCGGCTGTATACCTGGCTTGGTATGCAATGTTTCATCCTGATCAAACTATTCTTATTGCGGCACACAAATATACAGGTGCTCAAGAAATTATGCAACGTATTAGATATGTTTACGAAATGTGTGCTGATCATATTAGAGCAGGTGTTACAAACTACAACAAAGGTTCAATTGAATTTGAAAACGGAAGTAGAATTGTAAGTGCTACTACAACAGGAAACACAGGACGTGGTATGTCCATATCATTATTATACTGTGATGAGTTTGCGTTTGTGCAACCTACTATTGCTGATGAATTTTGGACTTCAATATCACCTACACTTGCAACAGGTGGTCGTGCTATTCTTACATCAACGCCTAACTCAGACGAAGATACTTTTGCTACTATATGGAAAGAGAGTCAAAACAAATTTGACGAACATGGTAATGAATCAGAAATAGGTGTTAATGGCTTTCATGGATTTACTGCCAAGTGGGAAGAACATCCAGACAGAGACGAAGAATGGAAGAAAACAGAAATTGGTCGTATTGGTGAAGAAAGATTTAGACGTGAGTATGGTTGTGAATTCTTAGTATTTGACGAAACACTTATTAATAGTATTAAGTTAGCAGGCATGCCTGGTATAGAGCCAATTGAGAATATAGGTCAAACACGTTGGTATAAAAAACTTGAACGTGATCAAACATATTGTATTAGTTTAGATCCAAGTATGGGTACTGGTGGAGACTATGCCGCTATTGAAGTATTTGAATTACCAAGTTATAAACAAGTTGCAGAGTGGAGACATAACACTACACCTATTCCAGGACAAATTAGAGTTTTAAAAGATATATGCGATTACATTAATGCTGAATGTAAAGCCCCAGGTGCAAACAACATCTATTGGAGTATTGAAAACAATACTATTGGTGAAGCGGCATTATTAGTTATTGCTGACGTAGGGGAAGAGAATATACCAGGACTATTTGTAAGTGAACCAATACGTAAAGGTCATATTAGAAAGTTCCGTAAAGGATTTAACACCACACATAGAAGTAAAATCAGTGCTTGTTCAAAGTTCAAAACTATGGTTGAGAATGACAAAATGCAGATAAACAGTAAAGCATTGATATCAGAGATGAAAGGTTTTGTAGCATCAGGAACAAGTTATAAAGCAAAGCCTGGTGAAACAGACGATCTTGTAAGTGCAGTACTATTGAACTTACGAATGATGGAAGTACTCAAGGATTGGGATCCAAGAGTATACAATACGTTCAGACAACTGGACTCAGACCAGGAATACGAGGCTCCCATGCCGATATTCGTAACTGGAGTGTATTAGGATAAATATTAATATGATAAACTTGGACAAAATCGCAGAAGAACTGTTTAACAAGATTAGAGGTCGTTATCCAAAGATTACTATTGGTGACGAGGAAAGTACTATTACAAATGTACCTGAAAAGGCACGTTTTTTTGATTTTGACTTTAGCAACGGTAAGAAAGTTAATGTAACCATTGATGAGAAAGAGTTAGTTATACTTTATAACAACGATTTAATCACAGATGCTACAGAATCAGTAAAAAACAACTGGTATGGCTTTATGAAAGAACTAAGACAGTTTGCTAAAAAGAGAATGTTGAATTTTGATACAAGAGATATAACAAAAACTAACTTAGACAAGAGAGATTACGATTACCTTTCGCAAAAAAATAGACCCGGAGAAAACCAAATGAGTGAATCGAAACTATACGGAACTTCTAAAACAAGTTTCCAAGATGTTGGCAATGCAAAGATCATTGTTAAACATAATGAGGCAGTTGATTTTGAAAATCCTGCAGGAAGAACACAACGAATTCATAGCATATATGTTGAAAGTGCTAATGGAGAAAGATACAGATATCCATTCAAACATCTAAACGGTGCAAGAGCAATGGCACAACATGTAAGCGAAGGCGGAAATCAGTATGATACATTTGGAAAACATATCGTTTCACTCAGCGAAGAACTTTCTAAATTACGTACTTTCAAAACTTACATGAACCGTTCAAGTGTAATGGCAGAGGGTCTTGCTGGTTACATGGACATTGTTAATGAAAGAATTGACACTGTAAAAGAAACTGTACACAAGTTACAAAGAAATGCTTACTACAAAGAAGCAATGGAAAACTTCAAAGAAACAGTAATGGAAGAAGTACCAGAAGATGTAGCAAGTAACTGGATTGATGAATTAACTATTCGTCAGTTTAACGAAGAATTGAAAGGTGTATTTCCTTACATTTATAGTCTTGTTAAAGAAGGTACTAAATCAATTCCACTTGGTCCAGATGATTTATTTGTTGAAGACGAAAAAGAAAAACAAGATAACGGCACAGACAAAATGGACGTTACTGATGCAGACAAAAAATTAAATTCACCTGCTTACAAAAGAATGAAAGACGGTGATAAACGTTACAATGATAAAACTACAAAAGAAGCAGATGAAACGGCTAATGAAGGTGCAGTTAAAAGAGCATTAGAAGATGATGCTGAAGACATGAGCAGAGAAGAGTTTATTGAAAAGCACGGCGATGCAGAATTCTTTGACGAATATAATGGTGTTGAAGATGAAGGCATGGATATGAATAGTGATTTTGAAACTCATTTAAATGATGTTGTAGCAAACTCAAAACATGAGCAAGGTCCAACTTCAGAAGTTTCAGACAAGGGCATGAACAAGTACGGACTTGCGGCAAAGCACACAGGCGGTAAGTTTATTTCTTACAAAGACGGTGAAGAAACAGGTACTTTCAATTCTATCGAAGAACTTGAAAAGCATCAAAAAGAATTAATTAAAGATGAGTCAGTACAATTTGAAGGCAATGCATTTGCACAAGCAGTACAAAAAGCAAAAGCGGCTGGTATGAAAAAAGGTGATAAGTTCAAAACACCAGACGGTGGAGAACATACACTTGAAGATGCTATTAAAATGGCAGGACTTAGATTAGAAGATTTTTGGTCAGCAGATGAACTGATGGCCGAGAAAGAACCCGAAGGCGATATGGACGACATGATGGGCGGTGACGCTGATGATGACGACACTATGGATGTTAAGATTGGACCTGATGGTTCAATTAGCAAAGCAGACGGGGACGCAGAAGAAAAAGGTGAGAAGAAAGAACTTGAATTAGACGAATTCATTAAAGGTCATTTTGATTACACAACTAACGCTTTTCCAAAAGGTGAAACAGCAGTTCTTACATCATGTGAGAAAAAGTATGGAGAGGCATCCATACCTGCCGCGGCAACTATTATGAAAACATTAGTAACAGATCAAGATCCAGAGATGGAAAGAATGAAGTCTTTAGCGGGTTTGGACAACTAAGTCACTTTTTCGACAAAGTTTCACTTGACTTTATAAGTAAGTTTGTGTATTATAGTAACTGTACTGCACAATCAAGGCAATACAACTTAAAACAGCCAAAGGCATATATAGGAGGCAACAATGGCAACATTAGCAGAAATAAGAGCTAAACTTAAAGAGCAAGAGTCACGCACAAGCGGTGGTTCAAAAAGCGGCGGCGATAACGCAATCTACCCATTTTGGAACTTAAAGGAAGGCGAACAGTCTACTGTACGTTTTCTTCCAGACATGGACGACACAAACACTTTCTTTTGGAAAGAACGTTTGATGATCAAACTACCTTTCGCAGGTGTAAAAGGCGAAACAGACTCACGTCCAGTACAAGTGCAAATTCCTTGCATGGAAATGTACGGCGAGTCATGTGCAATCTTAAACGAAGTTCGAGGTTGGTTTAAAGATCCTACTTTAGAAGACATGGGTCGTAAGTATTGGAAAAAGCGTTCATACGTATTCCAAGGCTTTGTAACTGAAAACGGACTAAGTGAAGATGGTACTCCTGAAAATCCAATCAGACGTTTTATTATTGGTCCACAGATTTTTCAACTTATTAAAAGTGCGTTGATGGATCCAGATATGGAAGAACTTCCAACTGATTACACAGCAGGTGTAGACTTTAGAATTATCAAAACTTCTAAAGGTGGTTATGCAGACTATTCAACATCAAATTGGGCACGTAGAGATCGTCCATTAACTGATATTGAAACTGCGGCAGTTGAGAAGAATGGCTTGTACAACTTGTCAGACTTTTTACCTAAGAAGCCTTCAGAGGTTGAGGTTAAAGTAATGCAAGAAATGTTCCAAGCATCTGTAGATGGTGAAGCATATGATGCAGAAAAGTTTGGTCAGTATTTCCGTCCAGCGGGAATGCAGGCAAGAACAGGTGATCCGACTAAGGCGGCAAGTGCAAGTGCAACTGCTGTAAGTCAGAGTGCACCAACTGCACCAGTAGCGGCTCCAGTGGCGGCACCAGTAGCAACTGCTCCAGTAGTAGAAGCAACTGCGGCGGCACCAGTAGCGGCACCAGTAGCGGCTGAACCAGCAAAAGACAATAGTGCGGAAGACATTTTAGCAATGATCCGTTCACGTCAAAACTAATACGGCTTTATAGTGAGGGGTCCTTGTGGCCCTTCATTATAATCTGAATAAGGAGATACTATGGCTAATAAAGCATTTGACGTTTCCAAGTTTCGTAAAAACTTGACTAAATCAATCACAGGCATGAGTAGTGGTTTTAATGACCCTACGGATTGGATTAGTACGGGAAACTATGCCCTTAACTATCTTATTAGTGGCGACTTTCACAAAGGAGTTCCATTAGGTAAGGTAACTGTATTTGCAGGAGAATCAGGAGCAGGTAAATCATATATCTGTGCAGGTAACATTGTAAAGGCGGCACAAGATCAAGGTATCTTTGTTGTACTAATTGACAGTGAGAATGCACTTGATGAAACTTGGTTACAAGCACTTAATGTAGATACAAGCGAAGATAAACTACTTAAACTTAATATGTCAATGATCGACGATGTAGCAAAAACTATTAGTACATTTATGATTGACTATAAAGAAATGACAGACGAAGAACGACCTAAAGTGTTGTTTGTAGTTGACTCATTAGGTATGTTATTAACACCAACAGATGTTGATCAGTTCCAAAAGGGTGATATGAAAGGTGACATGGGTAGAAAACCTAAGGCACTTACATCACTTGTACGTAACACTGTTAACATGATTGGTTCGCACAATGTAGGACTTGTATGTACTAACCACACATATGCATCGCAAGATATGTTTGACCCTGATGATAAAATTAGTGGTGGACAAGGATTTATCTATGCATCATCTATTGTAGTAGCAATGAAGAAATTGAAACTAAAAGAAGATGAAGACGGTAATAAGATTAGCGAAGTACGTGGTATTAGAGCAGGTTGTAAAGTGATGAAAACTCGTTATGCAAAACCGTTTGAAGGTGTACAAGTTAAAATTCCATATGAAACAGGAATGAACCCATACAGCGGTCTTGTTGATTTGTTTGAGAAAAAGAACATGCTAAAGAAAGATGGTAATAGACTTAGATTCAATTCCAAAGATGGAGAAGAAATTAAGGAGTATCGTAAGGCATGGGAAGCGGGCGGTCCATTACTTGACAGAGTCATGATGGAGTTCAGCGAAATATCCAATCAGGTAATTACAACTGAAGAGGAAGAATTATCGTCCGAAGAAATCGAAACAGTCACAGAGGAATAATCATATGAGTATGGATAGTTCACAAATTATAGATATCTGGAATCTTTTTAAAGAGCATACGGATAAGAAACATGTAGAAACATTAGCCGAAAGGTTTGTTGATTTACTTGCTGATTATGGTGTAGGTGATGATGTATTAAAAGAATCTTTAGGTACTGAGGATCATTTAGATGCGGCAATCAATTATTATCTTGATATTGATGATGAGTTAACTGCTGACGATGATGATTGGGATTAAACATGTGGTATAGCCAAATATCAAAAGATATTAGTAAAATACCTGAGGCGTTAGACTATTATAACGATCAGTTATTACAGGCGAAGAAAGAAATCCGTATTTTTGGAAGTCTTGAGAAGGCCGCGGCAGAGATGCCCGGCCTTGTCGAACAACGTTTTAATCAGTTACAAGAACTTGAAGCAATTTTAGAATATCTTAACATAGAACTACGCAGATTACGTAGCACATTTTTTAAGAAGTATCTTGAAAATTATCAACGATCATTGAGCAGTAGAGACTGTGAAAAGTATGTTGACGGTGAAGCAGACGTAGTTGATATGGAAAAGATTATTAACGAATTTGCATTAATGCGTAACAAGTGGTTAGGCATTACTAAAGGCTTAGACCAGAAGCAATGGCAAATTACTAATATTGTTAAGTTAAGAGTGGCTGGTATGGAAGATGCAACAATTTAAACCTAAGTTTCAAATTCCAAAAAGATCATTTGAATTACGCGGACAATTATTTCCATATCTTATTGATAACTTTGATACAACAATTATTGAATCAAAAGATCAAATTGAACAAGATAGAATTTTAACATTTAGTCACCCATTTTGTGATTGGGTATTTGATGCATTACAAGAAAACAAAGAATTAAATTTTTTCCATTTAGATAACGGTTACATTGGCAATTGGAATTACAAACGCCCCATGTACTACCGTATTAGTTATAATTCATTACAAAACACCAAACCAAAAACTGTTACAAACAGTAGAATACACACACTTGAATTAGACGATCGTTATCAAGATTGGAATGACAAAGGTGAGTACAACCTATTAGTGATGCCACGGAACACAAATATCTTTAAATACTTAGGACAAGATTATGACATGTGGCGTAAAGAAACTATTGCACATTATAAAAGTTTAGATGTGCCATTAGTAATAAGAGAAAAAGAAGGTAAACGTAGACACAGGTTTGCTGAAATAATACCAATGATGCATGATGCTAAAAAAGTTATTACGTATCATAGTATGGCAGTTGTTGAAGCATTGTGTTTAGGAAAACCAATTGAAGTATTAGGACAAAGTGCAGTTGAACATTGGCAAGGACAGTTTGGATTTGATAGAACGCCTATGCTTGAACACATTGCACATAGTCAATTTAGTAGAGAAGAATATGAAAATGGAACTGCATGGGAAGTAACATTTAAGTATCAGGTAGCAAATGGATTATAAAGCAAAGATTATATGTTTACAGGACAATGCTCACAGTGTAAAAATGGCCGCTGAGTGTGTTGCACAAGCAAACAAGTTTGGAATTACAGTACAACAGTTTAGTGCTGTCAACGGCAACGACTACAACATTGCTTGTGCAAAATACGGTATTACATCTATAAGCAAAGTTAAAAAAGGACGTTTAGGAGTACTTGGTTGCTTTCTAAGTCATTATGGACTATGGAAAGAATGTGTTGAAAGTAATATACCATATCTTATTCTTGAACACGACGGATACTTTATTAGACCATTACCAGAAGATATACTTACAAAATTTAAGCATGTATGTAAATTAGATCAGTACGATCCGTACAGTGGTTCATATAATCATGTAGTTGAAAAAAGCATGGGAGAAGATGTTGTAGTAGGACCTTATCATAATATACATGCAAAAGGTAAACGTACTTTAAAATATGTAGGAAATTATTTTAGAGGTGCATGGAGTTACATTATCAAACCAGAAGCCGCACAAAAATTGTTAGACTTTGTTGCTGAACACGGTTATGTTGTAGCGGCTGATCAACAAATTGGGTCTAAGTTATTAGAACTATCATCAACAAATGTACCAGTGGCACGATTACACCCATTTTACTCTATTGGTATTAACATAAACTCAGAAAGTTTAACACAGCATTTAGGAGCAAAGAGTGAGCAAGAAAAATAAAAATTTAATAAAAAGAGATAACTGGTTTAATGACTATCACGAAATACCACAGTTAGGTATTAAAGGTAAACGTGATCTTAACAGTAGAATTGCTTACTACAATCAAGATGATTTTAAAAATTCTACAGTAGTCGACTTAGGTTGTAACATGGGGCAAATGACTTTTCAAGCACAGGCCTGGGGAGCAAAACATGTTACAGGCATTGAGTATGATTCAACAGCGGTACTAAATGCAAATCAAATTAAAGATCAATTAAACATTGATAATGTTACATTTGTTGTAGACGACTTAGACAGTAACTTCCTTTGGACAAGTATGGATAACTTTGATGTTGTTATGTTTCTTGCAGTTATTGATACTATTGAACTTGAAAATAGGTACGGAATTTTAAGTAAGGCATGTCGTAAAACTAATCAAGTTATGTACTTTGAAGGTCATGGTAAACAAACATATAACAAGTATATGCAAAATATTGTTGAATATACAGACTTTACAGAAATCAAATATATGGGTAACACCCCTGTAAGCAGACCTTTCTTTAGATGTACAAGAGAAAGAATGACAAGCGAACAAGCAGTACAAGCCATTGCTAACAGCAACTACGATAAGATTGCAGTAGTAGGTAAATCACTTGCAGGAAAGACTACTATTAGAGAACAACTACAAAAACTTGACCATAAGTTTGATATTATAGACGATCTTGTGCATTGGAAGAACGGCCAAGAAGCAGGCAAAATTCAAGTGTCGGACTTAAATAATATTGACAAGTTTGTACTTTTTGATTATAGAGGTTTGGAATACTATCCAGACGTTGACGTAGTATTTTTTGTAACACCAAATGATAGTTTAATTGGACAATCACGTAAACCATCAAAGCCTTTGATTTCACCTTCAATCAAAAGTTTTGCAAATATTAAAGAAGTGTACACAGTGGAAAGCAGATAATGAAAATTAAAAGTGCAAAAAAATTAGGTAAAAACTTCCATTACAGATGGAGTACGCATCAGCCTGTAGTTAGAGCAATGGTTGAATTAATTAATCCAGAACTAATACTTGAGTTAGGAGTTGGACGTTATTCAACACCGTTGTTTATTAAATTTCCTGCACTAAAGATTATTCATATTGAAAGCGAACAAGGTTGGTTAGACTTAGTTAAGAAAGAAAATGCAGACGGTATTACAAGCAAGAGTGAATTTAGACATCACAATATTGCTCCACTTGGTATTGAAAGCATTAAAATTTTACCAAGTCAACTTAACGAATCACAGAAAACTGCTATTGACAATTACTATACATCACTTGCAAATGAAATAAAAACAATGCCATATAAGTCAAGTTTAATTTTTACAGACGGCTTTGCTTCTTGTAGGAAATCAACAGTTGATTGTTTAACAAGTGTAACTGACGTTATGATATTTCATGATGCAGAAAAGCCTAAGGCGTATGGTTATGACAACCTTGAACCTAAGTTATATGAAACACATGACGAGTACTTGCTAAAGACTGCAACTTCGTGGACAGGTTTTATGATTAAAAAAGACATTGCAACTGAAGAAAAAATTAATGAAGTAATTAACAAGTACGTTGATATTTACATTCAAGAATTAGGAATAGACAGAAAAGGATTTGAACTGATTAAAAAATGAAGCAACAACTTGTTAAACATATTATAGAAAATTTCACTGACCCATACGAATTACAAAAGACATATCGTAGTCACCCAAGTTATAGTTTACTAACACTTGAGGATTTTGTTCCTAAGCATATTGTTAGTGCAATGGCTAAAGAGTTAGACAATGTTCCACTTGAAGATTGTAAACATTTTACACGAGCAGGTTCGTGTATGTACGAGTATAATGATGTTACAAAAACACCTGTGCAAGACGCAGTTATTGATGCACTACACAGTTCTACATTTATTAAATGGCTACAAGACGTTACTGATACTGTTGACCTTATACCTGATCCTCACTTAATTGGTGCAGGATATGTAAAGTCACTAACAGGTGACAGTTTAAAAGTACATTGCGATTTCAATTGGAATGAGCAATTAAGATTACATCGTATGTTAAGTTTAGTAATATATCTTAATGATGATTGGAAAGAAGAATGGGGTGGGCAGTTACAGTTCTATGACAGAGAAAGACAAACTGTACACAGTAAAGTTCCTGTTGGTTATGGTAATGCTGTTATATGGAGTTATGATAACTTTGCATTTCACGGATATCCAGATCCAATGACAAATCCAAAAAATACAAGTAGAAAAGCATTACGTTTGTTTTATTATGTTAGCAATGCTAAACATGATGATAAGCACCCGCCACACAGAAGTCTGTACTGGTTTGATGATAAAGAAAAGGTACCTTACGATAAGCCATGGACCAAATAAGATTAAATATACCTGACCTACCATATAAGAATGTTCTTTGGGAAAACAAAGACAATGTAGCAGATGAAGGTAGAGCAACTGCTTTTGAATCACAAAATGTAAAATACCTTCGTGCAGGTTACACAGCAGAAAATACAAAATACAAACAATCATTCCCTAACACTTATAATTTTATAAACTTTAGTAAGACGTTGTTTGATAGGTGTACTGTAGCACTAATGCGACAAGCACCTGGACAAGTGTTACCAGAGCATGTTGATACATTTTACATGTTTGCCAAAAATAACAATGTAGACCCTGATGGCTGTATCCGTGTTAATATATTTCTTGAAGATTGGCAAAGCGGACATTACTTTGAAATAAACAAGACACCTATTACAAATTGGAAACGTGGCGATGCTGTTATTATTGAAAAAAATGAACCACATTTAAGTTCTAATAGCGGAATGTCGCCTAAGTATACAATGCAAATAACAGGAGTAAAGAATGAATTTAAGAGGCGCTAAACCTGTAACAGATAATAAGATTAAGAAGTTTATTACAGAACTTAATCCTGTAGGTGATTTATACAATGAAGAATTAACATCAACATTTACTAAAGCATTTATGGATTGGATTAGTGAAAGTGGTAATAATACATTGTCGGGCCTTGATTTATTTCCAAGTCAAAAATTAGTTTGTGGAACTGTACAGGCATTTGATCACTTTTATTTTAGACACAAAACTAAACGTTTTAGATTTTTCAAAGGTGAGTTCATGTATCATAGTGCATGTTTGAAACATGGCTGTGATTGGGAATACATTGAAGACGAACCACTTGAACATGATGATGTATTAATTACAAGTGTACCTTTTAGTGACTATGGTAGACAGCATGTTGACCTTGAGCATTACTTAAACATTTGTAATACTTTAGAAATCCCTGTGCTACTTGACTTTGCATATTATCCTTGTACAAAAAATATTAACGTAGATTTATCGCAGTGGAAGTGTGTACAAACTATTACATTTAGTATTAGTAAAGCATTTTACGGTGCTGAGTTTTTACGTGTAGGAGTACGTTGCGAACGTATAGACACTGATGACGGTATTGATGTTTTTAACTCAGTAGAAATGAATAATAGAATTGACATAAGTATTGCATATAGTTTGATACAAATGTTTTCAGTTGATTGGAATTGGCAACAATATGCAAGTGCTTACAACCAAGCAATTGAAGATAAAAACTTGTTACCAACAGACTGTATTATGTTTGGAATCGGAGACGATAAGTGGAAAGATTACAACAGAGGCAGTGATGTTAACAGAGTTTGTATTAGCGAATTAATTGGTGACATAGTTAATGGCAAATGAATTTGTAATTAAGTTAGACGGTAAATTAGAAACATACACAGAGTTTGATTCTATACCAAACAAGTTTGATCATATAATTAAGTTTGCACCAGAAGTTCCAGAGCCACCACACTCAGAGGAACAACATGAAGAAATTGAACAATGGAATACAAAGTTACAAGAATTAATAAAGAGGGAGAATTCATATGCCAGCAGTAACAAGAATAGGTGATGCAGACGTTGCTCACTGTAGCGGAATGACAAGGGCAGTAGGCTCTGGTAATGTATTTGCTAACAACATTCCTGTTTCAAGACAGGGCGACGACAACACAGGACACTTACTTCCAGGGGCACCTTGTCCGGTACACTCTGCACCAATAGCAGTAGGGTCAACAACAGTATTCACAAATAGCGTAGGCACAGGTAGAATCGGAGATGCTATATCAGGTTGTACAAGTGTAGCGGCTGGTAGTCCTAACGTTTTTGCAGGCGGATAATCTAAACCACTTCTGACACTAAATCCAAGGTTAAGCATTTAAATATGAATACTAACCAAGGAGAAAAATATGACAGTAGTAAGCAGTCACAACGACTGGGATCCATTAGAAGAATGTTTTGTAGGTATTGCAGATCACGCAAGAATACCAACAGTAGATAAATCAACACATAGTTTTGGCTTTGCAGATTGCAAATACGAACACATCAAAGACTTAGAAGGACCAAGTCCTAAATGGGTAATAGACGAAGCAAATGAAGATCTTGACGGTCTTGCTAAAGTTTTAACTAACCTTGGAGTTAAAGTTAGACGACCCGAATCAATTGATCACAGTGTAGAATTTGGTTCTCCTGACTGGAAAACTACAGGTTGGTACACATACTGTCCACGAGATTTATTATTGCCACTTAACAATGTTATTATTGATTGTCCGGGTGCAATGAGAGCAAGACAATACGAAACTACAGCATACAGAGAGTTTTTATACGAAGCAATGGCTGGCGGTTCACAATGGATTAGTGCGCCTCGTCCAAAACTACTTGATGACATTTATCAACTCGAAGACCTAAGTATTCCTACACTTAAAAATAATGAGATTGTATTTGATGCACCTAATGTTGTGCGTCTTGGTAAAGACTTATTATATCAAGTTAGTAACTCAGGTACATTGCTTGGTGGACAATGGTTAAAAACTATATTAGAACCGTTAGGATATAAAATTCATCTTGCTGAAAAGTTTTATAGTTTTTCACATTTTGATAGTACTGTAATTCCTTTACGTCCTGGACTTGTATTGTTTAACGGAGATAGAATTAACAAAGACTGGTATCCACCTATCTTTAAAAACTGGGATAAGATTTTCTTCCCAGGTGATCAGGTACATGATATTGGTACTAACTTGCCAAACAACGTTTCGCCATGCAGTAAGTATATTGGTTTGAACTTTATGAGTGTTAATGAGAAACTTGTAATTTGTGATGAGAATCAAGAACCATTGCGTAAAGAATTAGGTAAATGGGGAATTGAATCAATAGCATTGCCAATGCGTCAAGCACGTACATTGAGTGGTGGTTTCCATTGTGTTACTTTAGATACGAAACGTAAAGGCACATTGGAAAGTTACTTTGAGTAAACGCGGTTATCATATACCAAATCTTGAATACATGATTACGACAAGTTGTGATCTGGCATGTCCGGGTTGCGACAGGTTCATTGATCACAACTTACCTTTTGTAGAATCATTTGATAACATTGTTAGTAATATGGAAGCATGGGGCAAACGTCTTGACCCAGACCATGTTACTATCATTGGTGGTGAACCGTTGTTACACCCACGCATATACGATATACTAAAAGAAGCAAGACGCATATTTGATCATGCAGTCATTGAAGTTTATACTAACGGATTCTTGTTACCTAAGCGTCCGGATATACTAAAGGTCCTTAAGAAAATAGGCAAAGCAAAGATTAGTTGTAGCATACACAACAAAGATCCTAAGGTTAGAAAGTTAATCGAAACTAATTTATGGAATGCTTTTTACAGCAAAGGCAACTGGAGTATGGTGAGTAATATTGCACACAAGCAAGACGATGTTGAAGTTGAAGTTACTGATCCTACAGAAGGTGGCTGGTATGATTATAGGCAAACAATCAACGGCAAACTAAAACCATGGACTGACAAAGACCCTAAAGCAAGTTATAACGCATGTGGTGTAAACATATATCCTATAATATACAAAGGACAGTTATACAAGTGTCCGCCTATTAGTATGGTACGTACATACTTAGGCAAAGCACAACAACTTGACGATGATGATTGGAAACCATATGTAGATTACCAAGGACTTAACATTGATGTACAAGAAAGTGAACTTGAAGAATTTGTCAAAAATATTTTTAAGCCACACGGTATTTGTGCAATGTGTCCTGCTAATCCAAAACTAAAACCACAAGACGAGGCAGTGGTTAAGAATGTAAAATTGATATGAAAAAAATACCTTTAATTACTATGGACAGTAACTCCAGAAGTCTTGGTACGTTTATTGAGAACTTCAAAGGTATTATTGATTTTGAAGGACATAATGATAAAGTACTTGAGGACCAAGATAAACTTGTAGTATTCTTTGAATATGTAGGAGACAATGATTACACATTTGAAACATTTACTAACTTTTTTAAAACGTATAAAATACCAACCTTTCTTGTTATCGATGACTCATACGAAGGACTTACAGATGATGCATTTCTTGCGTTAGTAAAACAAACAGTATTAGATAATCCGTATATTGTTGACTGGGTAATATTAACAAACAATAAATTGTTAAACACTCCTAATAAGGTTTACTTCAATGTACAAGTACATTTAGATAGGTATGACGGCATTGACATACGCAATCATCTTAACAAAGATTGGAATGGCAACAGTAATCTACGTAAGAAGAAGTTTTTATGTTTAAACAGACAAGAACGTTTGCATAGGTTATTAGTTACAAACTATCTGTTACAACATGGTATTGCAAATCACACATTTTTAAGTTGTCCACTTGGCAACTACAAACAAGTACTTGAAGGAAATTTGCAACAACAAGAACACAGAAAATACCTTGATGTTAGTTTACACAATGTACAACTTCAAGAGAGTGTTGTACAAACATTAAAAGAAAACTTGCCTATTGAATTAGATTTAAATGAAGTTACATACAAATCAATGTCAAGAAGTTTACCAAGTGCAGACATGTATTACAGTGAAAGTTATTTTAGTATTATTACTGAAGGTGATTTTTACGATCAGGATAGACAAGCATTTACAGAAAAAGTTCTAAAATGTTTTTTATACAAACACCCGTTTGTTATTATTGGTCTTAAAGACACACTTAAATTATTACGTGATATGGGGTTTATGACTTTCAATGAAGTTATTGACGAACGTTATGATAGTATTAAAGACGCATCTCTTAGATTAGACAGTGCAATGGAACAAGTTAAAAAATTAAATGAATTAAACATTCACGAAGTACGTGACTTGTATAATAGTTTAACTCCTATTCTTGATTACAACAGACAACATTATCTACGATTGTTTAAAGAAAAGCAACCAGTTGAATTGCTACACAAGATTAATTCTTTTGTAAATGATTAATAATAAAATCTTTATTAGGTAAATTTAATTCTTTTGCATTATCAATAATTTGATTCTTTACGTTTAAATCAAGTTCTTTAATGTCTAAATCAAATGGATATGTTAACACGTTAATATACCAACGTGCTTCGAATCTTGTACAGAAGTCGTGCAAGTCTTTTAGTCCCATGTAATTGTTTTTGTGTAGTACAGAATTAAATTCTAATACGTACATGTTATTGTACACCCAGTCAATAAACTTAACTACGTCAGACCATTTAGTTCCGCTACGTACACGTTCTCCAAGTTCACCTATACCGTCAATACTTAATATAAAAGTTACTTTCTTATAATGCTGTAGTTCTTCAACAACCTCTTCATTGGGTATAAACGTTCCATTAGTATTGTATATGATTTCAACTTTATGCTTGTTCTTTATTTGACGTAACAGTTTTAAATGTCTGTTAGTAATTAATGGCTCCCCTCCAAGAAACAATATCTTTTCAAGTGAGTCAGGTACATTTGTAACTTCGTCAATCTCCATCAACTTGTGTTTTGGTGCACCATAAATTTCTTTTTCTTTTACAATCCAACTTGTACTAAATTCTGAATTACACCCGTCACAGGTTAAGTTACACAAGTTATCAAAACCAATTTCAAGAAACTTTAGTTCAACTTTGTCCATTGTATATTTCTCGTTGAACTCCTCACGTAAACTTTTGTGTCCTATCTTTTCTTCATAGAAACACTTTTCACAACCTTTGATAAATTCACCCTTGGCACTTTGCTCACGTAAGTCCTTATATGCATCGCTGTGTAATACATTATCAATATCTCCGTCAAATGTATCAATAGAGCGTTTGAATCGACAACAAGGATAGACCCTATTGCCACTTCGTATATTAGTATGGTTCCAAAATGCACTACACTTCATAGTATGGTATCCAATGTTTGTCTAAATCATTTTTTAGACATTTGGTTGCTAATTCTAACACACTTGTATAATCAATTTCTACTTTTGGTTCATTTCTAAAAGGATCAAATACAAATCTATTATTCTTATTTACTATGTCAATCTCATTAGTATGTATGTTGATAAACATAGGTATACTGGCGTCTAAGACGCATTTTAAAGCGTCTACAGTACACAAAGCATAGTCTACACGAGCAACAGCATACTCTAATGATTCAGGGGTATATACAGGCATTTTAACCACGTTTACACGTTCCAATAACCATTGTTCTATGTGTGTATCTAACGTAGAATCTCCTAAAGGTAGCAATAGAACATTACTAAACTTATTTTGATTTGAGTTTTTGATTAGTTCTAATACTTGTTCGTTTGTCATTTTTTGATTATTTCGAGATCAAAAGTAATAATATCTAACGGCTTATCGCTCATGTTAGGAGTAGTACTTAGGTCAAGATAGCCTGGAATAAAATACATTTCGCCTTCTGGCATTGGCAAGAATGTTTGCCAACTGTTATATGCATTCTTATTCTCTACTGGAATTCTATTAAAGTAGTATTCGCTTACAGGATTGTCTACTACAAGTCCACCACTTTTTGGATCACTGGTTACAAAGTACATGCCTGAATAGAAACTATCTGTCTTTTTAGTCTTAGTTAAGCACCCACCTGGCATTACTGTTTGAACATATGCTCTGGTAATAGCAATGTGTTGTCCTTGTTTAACTTCAAACTTCTCAGTAATCTCTTTAACAAATGTCTTAACATCTTCACTTTCGCTGATGTGTTTGAACGCATTGTTAGTATGAAAGTTATCCTTGCTCTGCCAAGTATTAATATGTTGTATATTTGTATTATTGGTTTGCTTTTGGTAATCTTCAACAATTCTTTCAAATAGTTTTTTGACGTCTTTGTGCTTTGAAAATGTAACTCTACTGATGCTGTTTACGAATAAATTTAAAGTGTCCATGCAATTACTTACTCCACAACCACGATTAAACAAAGTTATCTGGCACTAAATTAAATACAAGTATGAAGTATGTATTAGTTACAGGTGGCTTTGATCCACTACACTCGGGTCATTTGGCTTACTTTAAAGCGGCAAAGAAACTCGGTGACAAACTGATAGTTGGACTAAACAGCGATAAGTGGTTGACAGAAAAGAAGGGTCAACCTTTTATGCCATTTGCAGAACGTCTTGCTATCATACGTGAACTTGAATGTGTTGACAACGTATTAAGTTTTGATGACAGCGACGGTACAGCATGTGGAGCAATATTCAAACTAATGGCTACTACTGCAGGTGAGTATGTATTTGCTAACGGTGGTGATAGGGTTGATGGCAATGTACCTGAGTATAAAACATATCACGACAAAATAGAATTTGCATATGGTGTAGGTGGTACAGACAAAATAAATTCAAGCAGTTGGATTTTAGAAGAATATAAAAATCCTAAAACAGTTCGTAGTTGGGGTTGGTATAGAGTTCTTGACAACAAGCCAGGTTATAAAGTTAAAGAACTTGTTATTGAGCCTGGCAAAAGTTTGTCAATGCAACGACATAGACATAGATCAGAAAATTGGTATGTGTTAAAAGGTACTTGTGTTATTCAGACTAACTATGACGACAGAGACGAAGAAGCAATAGTAGATACAAATTGTTCTTATACGATAAGTCAAAATGTGTGGCACAAAGGTATTAACAATACACAAGAACATTGTCATATACTTGAGGTACAGTTTGGCGACAAATGCATTGAACAAGATATAGAAAGAAAAGAAGAATGAAAATTTTTGTAGGATACGATACCAGAGAAGATATTGCTTACCAAGTATGTAAGCACAGCATTGAATCACTGTGCCCAACAGCAGAAGTAATTCCTTTAAAGCAAAACGAGTTAAGAAATGACAAGTTGTATTGGAGGGGTGAAGACAAACTTGCTTCAACAGAATTTACATTTACACGTTTCCTTATCCCACACTTAATGAATTACGATGGCTGGGCATTGTTTATTGACAGCGACATTGTGTTTACAGAAAATGTAAAAAACTTATTTGATCTTGCAGACGACAAGTATGCTGTTATGTGTGCCCAACACGATTACACACCTAAGCCTGGAACAAAGATGGACGGACAAGTACAAACACAATACCCACGTAAGAACTGGTCAAGTGTTGTATTATGGAATTGCGGACACCCAAGTAACCAAGCAGTAACAATTGATAGTGTAAACAATCCTAACTACGATGGAAAATACTTTCATAGATTTAGTTGGCTTAAAGACGAAGAATTAGGACAAATCAGTCATGAATGGAACTGGCTTGTTGACTGGTACCAAGCGCCTGAAGACGGAACCCCAAAGGCATTACATTATACCGAAGGCGGTCCTTGGTTTGAGAATTACCGACATTGTTCATATCACGATGTTTGGAAAAAGTTTTTAACAGATATGATGTATAGCAAATAGCAGGAGCATATGGTAACATTTAAAAAAAGAGACAAGTGTTTTGTAACTGATCCTGAAGACATGATTGTTCAGTGTCTAACTGAATCTTTCACCTATGTAGAACCAACAGGACACAAAGTATTAAAGGACGATTACTCAAAAACACCTCTTGTTATTAGAGGTATGACTGAACGTAAAGCAATACGTATTTGTGAAAAGCAACAGCGTGATTACTTTTATATTGATACAGGGTATATGGGTAACTTGCACAAACGTAAAGACTATCATCGTGTAGTTAAGAACAACGTGCAACATATGAAGCCACGCTACGATCTTCCAGATGATAGATTTAAGCAGATACCATCGTCAATGAGTAGTATTAGATTTAGAGGGTGGCGCAAGGCTGACGGGGCTATTCTTGTTGTTACTCCATCAGCAAAGCCTTGTAACTTTTATAATATTGACAGAGATAAATGGGTAGAAGAAACATTAACAGAGATTAAAAAACATACTGATAGAGAAATTATTATTAGAGACAAAGGGTTACGTAGAGAACGTGTAGGTGACTTTAGTGTACCTATGCAACTTGTAAACGAAAATATACATTGTGTCGTAACATACAATAGTATTGCGGCAACAGAAGCAATTAGTACAGGGGTTCCTGCGGTAGCACTTGCACCTGGAGCGGCTGATGAGTTATGTACAAAGACGATTGCTGAAATAGAAAGTCCTTATTATCCAGACGAAGAAAAAGTTTTACAGTGGCAAAATTGGTTAGCATATTGTAACTACACAACAACAGAACTGCGTAACGGCAGGGCAATAGATATTATAGAGGAGTTTGATCTGTGCTAACAGTAGCATCATACATGAAAGTAATTCCTCCTGGGAATTCAAATCCGGAAAAGCCAGCACTACTTAAAAATTTTATTCAAGGAGTAAATGTTATAGGGGACAGAGGATTAATTGTTGACTCTTATCATCCTATAGACACAGACGTTGCAGTAATACAAGGCTTTGTACATGCTAACAGTAAACAAACACCACACTTAAAATTACGTAGACAAGTGTATGACAACCAATTATCACGCGGCAAGCGTTGCATTATTGTTGATAGTAATTTATTTCTTGCATTTGATAAGAACAATAGTCACACATATCTCCGCTACAGTTACGATGGTATCTTTGCTAACACAGGCGAGTATTGTAACTCTCCAGAACATGTTGACAAAGTACGTTGGCAGAAAATGAAAAATCAATTAAAGATTGAAGTTAAGCCTTGGAGAGTACAAAACAGTGGACATATTTTAGTTTGTTGTCAACGCAATAACGGTTGGAGTATGCAAGGACAAAATGTAATACAATGGTTACGTCAAACAGTTGAACGTATTAGACAACACATAGATGCACCTATCATTGTAAGATTTCATCCAGGCGACAAACACAAGGATACGTACGAGCCACAGATACGAGATCTAAAGGTTGGCGTAAGTCATAGTAAATCTATATTTGATGATTTACAAGGAGCAAGAATATGCGTTGGACATAACAGTAGTCCAACTATTATTGCCGCCATACAAGGTGTTCCTATTTTCTTAACAGACCCAGGACGTAGTCAAGCAAAAGATGTTGCTAACTACAATTTTAAATATCTATCACAACCAGAAGAGTTTGATAGAGGACCGTGGCTTGAGAAACTTGCACAATGTCATTGGACCCTTGAAGAACTTAAAAATGGTAATTGCTGGAAACATATGAGGCAGTATATCTAATGAAGGTACTTGCACTAACAACATTTCATCAAGCAGGATTAGAACAGTATGGTCAACGTATGATTGATACGTTTGCACAAAACGTAGACAAGCAGATTGATTTAATTGTCTACACAGAAGATTGTACACCTACTAATCCGCAACCAGATAGAATACAAATTGTAGATGCTAAAGCAGTGTTACCAAAGTTAAATGCATTTAAGGCAAAGTGGAAAGACGAACCTAAAGCAAATGGTATATGTCCTCCAGATATTAAAGCAAGACGCCCACGTGACTGGCATAAGAAATTTAAGTGGGACGCTATTAGATTTGCAAACAAAGTGTATGCTGTATATGACGCTTGTACAAAAACACAATACGATTTAGTATTATGGATCGACGGAGATACTGTTTGTCATAGTCCTATTACGCAAGAAAAACTTGTAAGTTTCTTTCCAGAACAAAATTGGTTAGCATATTTAGGACGTGGAAAGAAATGGCCTGAGTGTGGGTTTTATGGGTTGTATATTAAACAACAAGGTGCTATTGACTTCCTTAAAGAGTTTGAACGTGTCTACGAAGATGCAAACAACGGTATATTCAAAATGGAAGAATGGCATGACAGTTATGTATTTGACGAAGTGTTAAAGAAGATTAGATTACAACATCCTAACATTACAGACCTTAGTGGACATCTTGTTAAAGGTGAAGGTCATCCGTTGATTAACACAGAACTTGGGGCATACTTTGATCATCTCAAAGGTGCTCGTAAAGAAGTAGGCAAAAGTAAACTTCAAGATTTATTTAAAGTACGCAAAGAAGAATACTGGAAAGATGCCAAGTGAAGTTTAGCCTGTTCACACATAATGGAGCATTAAACTCAAAACCGGTATTCGAAGCATTTGCTAACGGTGTGGCACATTTAGGGCATGATGTTGTATACAATAATATGGATGCCGATGTTGCTGTTATATGGAGTGTACTATGGCACGGTAGAATGTCAGCAAACAAAAATGTTTGGGACACGTTTACAAAACAAAACAAAAAAGTTATTGTACTTGAAGTAGGTGCATTGTTTAGAGGTACTACATGGAAAGTAGGTATCAATGGTATTAACAAAGATGCTACCTTTCCTAATGGTAATAATAATTCTGATCGTGCTACTCAGTTTAAACTTTACCTTAAACCTTGGAACACTACAGGTAATAAAATCATAATATGTACACAACATGATAAAAGCGAACAATGGTCTGGCATGCCTGCTACCAATCAATGGGTAAGCAATATGGTAAACGACATACGAGCAGTTACGGACAAAGAAATAATTATCCGACCACACCCACGTTGTAAAATTAATATTCCAGGCATAGCAGTACAACAACCAAAGCACATTCCAGGCACGTATGATGATTTTGATTTAGAGTTTGACGATGTATATGCTGTAGTAAATTGGTCAAGTAATCCTGCAACTCAAGCAGTTATGGCAGGCATACCGGTATACACAGGACCAAGTAGTCTTGCATGGGATGTCAGTATAAAGGATTTAGAAAATATAAACGATCCTAAATTACCTGATAGAACACAATGGCTTAACAATTTGGCATACACAGAATGGAGTGTGCCGGAAATATCTCAAGGAATCCCAATAAAACACTTGACTTCTGAATTATAATCCTGTATAATACATGTTATAGTTTAGGAATCAAAGATGAACCACGATTATAAAATTGAAGATTTATTAGAAGCACTGGTTGGCTTAACTGTCTTGCCGGGTAAACATTGGAAGGATAAATGCTTTCAGTTACACGTTGAGAACTTAAAAGTTCTATCAAGTATTGGACGTCAAGTATTCAAAGGATCTGCACTAACTGAAAAACAACATGCACTTGTTAAAAAGTTACTGCTTGAGTATTACACTGAACAGTTTACAGAACAAGGTATTGATATTACTAAACATGTCGATGAGATTAGAGAGCCTTATAGAAATGTAGACAAAAGCCATTGGGTTAAGTTTACACCAACTTCAAACGGTATGTTTGTAAGCATTAGGTTTCCATTTAGTAATCAAGTTATTGAACATCTTAACGATCTTAAAAATAATGACCTAAGCAAAGATGATTACTTTTATGAAAAACATACACACAACTTTTTAGCAACTGAACAGAATGTTTATAAGGTTGTAACTATTGCAAATAAATTTGAAGAACATTTTGATGTTGACACTGATGTACAATTATATTATAATGAACTTGTAGAATTTACTATGAACAAGGATAAAATTATTCCTGGTATATATGATAATGAATTTAAAAATATGAGTGTTAGTTTAACAGAAAAATTATCAGCAAGGTATAGTAACCCTAACGAGTCACTGCTTGAACTTTGGGATAGACGCTATCTGTATGGACTACATCGTTTTCCAGACTTTACGTTCCCTCAAGATCTTACAACGTTGACGCACAAGTTATTAGATAGAAAAAATAGTTCAGTGTTTATTAGATCAACAGAATGGACATTGAATCAAGTAATAGAATCTTTAAACGAACTGGATCGGTTTCCATGTATCATGCTTATTGATCCAGACGTGGCATCAGATCATTTAAGTATGATCTATAATGCATGTAATGGATTTTTAGCAAACGAACAAATATCTGTTATGTTTAGATTGGACAACAAGACCAATGGTGAATTTAACCAATTCATCAGGGATAAGGGATTAAATAATAATATAAGCAATAAGACAAGACTTGTCGTTGCTAATCGTAAGAAAATAACAAAGCCTATTATAAAGTCTAATTGGGAACCAGTTTGTGTATTATCACTTGGTGACTCAAGAGGTTCGCACTCATACGCAAGAGAATATGTAGAAAGATTTGATTTGAAATTATTTTGGACAGTAGAAGACAGTATGATATCGACATACACAAGACATCGTGACACAACATACACAACGGGAGTACAAACTATATGAGCAGTTGTAGGATAGTAATACACGACGAAGTTAACTTTAAAGTTGAAAACTTGTCTGTTGATGTACGTAGAAAGATTGCAAATAAGTTAAAGTTTCAAGTTCCGTATGCACGTTACTTGCCACAATACAAGTTAGGTCGTTGGGATGGAACTGTAGGATTTTTTGGCTTAGGTGGTAGTGGGTATATTAATCATCTTGATGTTGTACTACAAGTATTAAATGAACAAGGTGTTGAAGTTGCAGAAATTACAGACAACAGAGAAACACACAATTTAAAATTTAGTAAGATTGATGAAAACTATTTTGCGGCAAAGAGTTGGCCTAAAGGACATCCTGCAGAAGGTGAACCTATTGTGTTACGTGACTATCAAGTAGAAACAATTAATAACTTCTTAGATAATCCACAAGCACTACAAGAAGTTGCAACTGGTGCAGGTAAAACTATTATTACTGCTTGTCTGTCACACATTACAGAGAAACTTGGTCGGACGTTAGTTATTGTTCCTAACAAATCACTTGTTACACAAACAGAAGAAGACTATGTTAACTGTGGGTTAGATGTAGGTGTATACTTTGGTGATAGAAAAGAATTAGGTAGAACACATACTATTTGTACTTGGCAAAGTTTAAACATACTTGACAAACGTAACAAAGATGGACAAAGTGTTTTAAGTCTTGCAGAGTTTTTAGATGATGTTAAAACTATTATTATTGACGAAGTACACCAAGCAAAAGCAGAAGTACTTAAGAAACTGCTAACACAAAATTTAAAGAACGCACCTATACGTTGGGGACTAACAGGAACAATACCTAAGGAACAATTTGAGTTTCAAAGTATTCTTGCAAGTATAGGTCCTGTCATTGGTAACATTAGTGCAAAAGAATTACAAGACAAAGGTGTATTGAGTCAGTGTCATGTTAATGTATTACAAATGATTGACACACAGGTACACAGAGATTATCAAAGCGAACTAAAGTATCTAACAACAGACGAAGGACGTTTAGAATACATTGGTAAGTTAGTAGGCACAGTTGCAGAATCAGGTAACACACTGATACTTGTTGATAGAATAACAGCAGGGGAAAAATTATTAAGTCTTCTTCCAGACAGTACGTTTGTTAGTGGATCAGTAAAAGTAAAAGATAGAAAAGAAACTTATGATGAGATTAAAGAAGGTACAAATAAAATTATTATTGCAACATATGGTGTTGCGTCAGTAGGTATTAACATACCACGTATCTTTAATTTAATACTACTCGAGCCAGGCAAAAGTTTTGTCCGAGTAATTCAATCAATTGGCAGAGGCATACGAAAGGCACAAGATAAGGACTTTGTACAGATATGGGACGTTACGTCTACATGCAAATATGCAAAGAGACATTTAACATCACGTAAGAAGTTTTACAAAGAAGCAGAATATCCGTTTACGATTGAAAAAGTAGATTGGCAAAAATAAAGGAAACTACATGAATATATTAACATTAGATAATAAAGCCTTTTCACTTAACAACCTGCCAGAACAGATTGAAGAAGATATTAGATTCAGTGTATTAGATAACAGCGATCCTAAAAATCCTGATTTCTTTTTTATACCTCTAATATTTTTAGAAAGTTTTAGTTCTCCGGCGATTGTTATGGAGATTAATGGTAAAGAAATTAGTATGCCACTTGACTGGCATATTGCAGTAGGAGACTCTGAGACTGGAATGGACCTGGAGATTCTACCACTAACAAGTATTAACGACAGAGGATTTGAAGCATTTGTTTTTAATCCACTAAAGAGTTACAAGCCTGACTTTGGAAGTTTAAAAGTTACTAACTTCTATAATGATGTTAAATGGCATGTACCTAAAACTAAGAACGGACAATTATTAAGTGTACCAATTGAAGACGGACCTAATCCATTGTGTGCATTTTTTATTAAAGAGGTATCAAGACAAATTGAAACAATTGACTATGGAGAATTATTTTAATGAATGCATTTGTAGTGTATGTTTGGATGACCGTGGCGTATATGCCATGGGATATTGTTAAGGTGGGCGAGTTCGCAAACTGTGAGCAAGGTATTGCTACAGCAAACAATCTGTATCCAGGATACGTAGCACTACATTGTATTACACCTGACTTGGTACCTCCAGGAGGTTTCCCTGCATGAAGTTGTACTCTGAACATTATCAAAATCAATTAAGAAAATTACATCAGCTCAAGTCAAGTTTTGGCAGTGCTGGAAAGTACAAAGGACTTAATGAATGGATTGATAAATGGATACCTCAGAGTTTAACTGACTACGGTTGCGGCAAAGGTAACGTTATGAACGAAATTGGTAAACGTTATCCTACATGTCACTTGCAAGGTTACGATCCGGGCGTAGTTGAATATAATCAAATACCCAAGTTTGCAACAGACTTGCTAATGTGTACAGATGTACTTGAACACATTGAACCTAAAATGATTGACAATGTGTTACAGCATATTGATACATTGTTTAAGAAGAGTGCGTTCTTGTTAATTGATACAAGAGAAGCAATCAAAAAATTACCAGATGGTCGTAACGCACATTTGATAATTGAAGGAAAGGATTGGTGGACTGAAAAGGTCACTAAGAACATAGGAGGAAATGTAGTTGTAAATGCATTTCAAAAGCAACAAAAATTATTAATGGTAATAGACAAATGAATCTTGCAGTAATGAGCCTACAACATATAGACGGCAAAGTCGTAAAAGAAGATGACAGATATCTCGTAAGAGATAATACAGAATTAAAAAATTTAGTTGTGAGTAGCACAACATTAAAACCTAACAAATCAACGTCAGGTCATAAACATAAAGGACAAGAAGAAGTCTATATGTTTTTAAAAGGTGACGGACATATGTGGTTAGATGAACAGCGTTTTCAAATTAGAGAAGGCCAGTTGGTATTAATTGAAGACGGAGTATTTCACAAAGTAGAAGCAGGCGATAATGGCTGTTACTTTGTTTGTGTTTTTGATGGAAAGAGATATACGTAATGGAACCTATTTTAATATCGCCACACTTGGTATACAAAGTTAATTGTCCAGTAGACTTAACACCTATTGCTGAACGTAGTTCTAAACTATTAGACACTATTATAGACTCAGGTGAAGTAGAACAAGATGGTGGTATTACAAGCACAGGTCATCTTGATGCTCCGCACTTATGGGACGAAACAAGATTACTAAATGGTTGGCTAAGAGGACAAGCAGAAAAAGTATTGACAGCATGGAACTTAAACTACAACACATTTGGTATAACAAAGAGTTGGGTTAACAGTCACTTTGAAGGTGCATGGACAGATACACACGATCACGGAGACAGTCATCTTGTTTGTAGTGTGTATATACAACAACCAGAGAATGGTGGCAACTTAGAATTTGAAAATAAAGAAAGAACATTGTTTGCAGGCTATCCACGTTTTGCTCAAAATCAATCAAAACTTCATAACTACTTTACAGAGGTTGAAGTCAAACAAGGCGATGTTGTATTCTTTCCAGGCTGGTTAAGCCATAAGAGTCAACCAAATAAATCATTACAACGTAGAATTGTAATGGGAATGAATTGGCACTGTGCGTTAGAACGCCCACAACAGTTAGACAACAACCATATAACGAGGCAAGATGGCTAACAATTTACATCAAGATTACATAGATCATATAAACAGTTTCAATAAGTTTGAGCTACAGTACATTTCTCTAAACAGTATTAAGTTAGATTTGCCTGGATTAGATCAGAAGAAAGTTGAAGAATACAAACAGTTAGATTTTAATACGTCTCCACCTATTGTTGTAGGCGATGGTTATATTATAGATGGTTACCATAGAGCTAATGTAGCAAAAGCATTAGGTCGTAATAGTATTCAAGCATATGTTGGTACGAAAGATGTTTAGTATTTTTAACAAACCTAACACAGTAACATTAGATTGTTTTACAGATCAACGTGTGATATATGAAGCGTATGAGCCTGAACTTGCTAAAGATACAATGCCTGATTGGTGGAAGAAGATGGCGTCAACACGCAAGTTTGACAGTCGTAGTTACCAAGGCTTAGACAATGCTACACTTAAACGTTGTCCACATGTAAACGAACTACTAACAACAGGTATTATGTTTCCTGCTTGGATGCAGTTAAAAATTAAAACATTTGATAGACCAGACTATGCAGAGATACAAACGTATCCAGAAGGCAGTCCCGTTATACCACACGACCCACAAGACTATGCACACCACAAGCCAAACATGTTTCATGGTAAGGTAATGAGCCCGTGGCAGATAAGAGATACAAGCGGAACTAAATGGTTATGGACAAGTCCGCAATGGCATATGACAAATCCAATAGAGTATTGGACAGTGCCTGCTATCAGTGAGTTCAAATATCAACATGCAACTATTACCAACTTAATGGTGCCTTTCAATACTGAACTAAACATTGAGCCAGGTGATCCGTGGTTACATTTATTGCCACTAACAGAAAAGAAAATTAAACTTAAGACACATTTAGTTTCAACTGAAGAACTAAACAAGATGAATAGTCTTATGATGGGCGTAGGAAGTTATGCACGTTTTATGAATAGAATGAAGAGGAAGGGAAAATAATGAGTCCAAGTAATGAAGAAAAACTTTTAAAAGATATTGAATTGTTAAGTGTAAAAGTAGACAAGTTGCAATTAACAGTTGAAGCATTAGATAATAAACTTGAAAATCATATTGGCTTTATTGACAAGACATATGAAGGCTTACGTAATCCAATTGACGCCGCAAAAAGGTTTTTAAAAAGATGAAAGTAAGTCCATTAAATATTTTTAATATTGAGAATCCATTTCCAGATTGGCTTGTACAATATATTGAAGATCAAACTAAAGATGTTAATTGGCAGTTTGTAAATGTACCAGAAGAACACGAAGACGGTGACAAATATAAAACTCCTGCATTGTTTACTGATGTTATGTTTTGTACACAAAGCAATATACTTGACGACCACAAAGAACTTACAAAGTTATTGCACACTGCTTTGACACGTGATATTATTCCTAACACAATACCAGATGCAGAGATTAATCAAGTAACACGTACAAGACTAAATGGTACAGTACAAAATGTTTACTATGGTCCGCACACTGATGTAAGCAACAACGAGCCTGGACTATGGACGTTTGTTTATTATGTTAATGATGCAGACGGTGATACAATCTTCTTTGAAGAAGATGGCAAGACAGAGTTAACAAGAACAAAATACAAACGAGGAAATGCTGTTCTATTTCCTGCACACTATTGGCATACTATGGACTTGACTACGGTGCCGTTTCGTGTTACAATAGGTATGACATATTCAATAGAGACAAAACTAAATGGCTGATAAATTACCTTTAAAAGATATACTTGGTGCAATCGATATGAATGCAAAAGAAGTATGGGATGAACTTACTGATGAACAACGTAAGTCTGTTAGTTTCTTTTTGCTTAATAGATATTGTAGTGTAGTTAAAGGTAAGCGTGAAGCACAAGAACTTTCAGTATTTAAAACTAATGAATACTATAACAAGAACTATTTTACTATTGCAAAACATCAAAAACTATTGTGGCAACTACTTTGTATGACAGCAAATGAAAACAAGTCTATTCAGTATCATGAATGGATAGGTTACAAAAAGAAAAAAGGTGCTACTAATAAATCAGGCAAAGAACTTGAAAAGATATTTCCTAACATGAAATCGGACGAGATACAAATGTTAGTTAGTATGAATAAGAAAAAAGATATAGAAAAATTTATAGAGGAATACAATGGGCATAATTAAAAAGAACGGAAGACTGTTTACATTTGGTTGTAGCCTAACAAGATATCACTGGCCTACATGGGCAGATATCTTAGGACAAAGTTATGCTGAGTTTTACAACTGGGGTAACAGGGGTGCTGGTAACAGACAGATTATGGAACGGTTTAGTGAAGCATGTTTACGTCATGACTTTACAACTGAGGATACAGTTATTATACAATGGACTGACTATCATAGATTTGATCATCACAAGAGTGATCCAGACTTACCTGAGAGTTGGTATCCAGGCGGTAACATATTTGTTGATAATCAAGCAGATTCTATTAAAGGCTTTGTAATGAATAAGTTATGGGACGAACGTTCGTATATGATGCACTCGTTTAACTCTATACATGCCGCAGTAGCACTTGCAAGGACTATTAAAGCAAGAGTAGTTTTTATATTTGGTACAGATATGCGAGAACATTTATTACATGATCCGTATTGGGCACCTTACAAAAAGATTTTACAAAACAGTTATTGGATTGAAAAGGATCTATATAACTGGATGGTACAACTACATGACAAACGTTTATCATTCAAAGGAGCAAAGTTAGGTAACTTAGATGAAGAGCCTACAATAGATTATCACCCAACACCAATGATGTATTATGAATTTTTAATGAAACGTATTTCACCATTGTTAGGTGTAGGCATTGATAAAAAGTTTGCAGGAAAATATCAAAAAGTATTAGAGGCTACAGATGACTACAAAAATATCGGAAAAGCAATTCTTGAAGCAGGTTACGATACAAATAAAAGATACGCAAGGGGTTACTAACGTGTCAGATAAAAAGTTCGTATGTCAATATTGCAATACAGCATACACAAGAGAAAAAACTCTTATGGTGCATATGTGCGAACAAAAACGTAGAGCATTACAAAAGAACGAGAAACGTGTACAGTTAGGCTTTTATGCATTTACAAGATTTTATATACTGTGTCAGAATGTTAAGAAAGAAAAGACTTATGAAGAATTTTGTAAGTCATCATACTATAACGCATTTGTAAAGTTCGGAAGTTTTGTAAGCAATGTGCGTCCGTTGTATCCAGAAAAGTATATTGACTACGTAGTAACAAGCGGAGTCAAACTTGATCATTGGTGTAGAGATGAACTGTATGAAAAATATGCAATTGGTATTTTAAAGAAAGAAGGTGTTGAAACAGCAGTAGAACGTTCAATCAAAACTATGATGGATTGGGGAGATGACCAAGAAGCACAATGGAATGATTATTTTAGATATGCAAGTCTTAACAGAGTAACACAACATTTACGTGATGGTAAGATTAGTGCATGGCTTGTATTAAACTGTGCAAGTGGTAAAGAGATGTTATCAAAATTTAATGACGAACAACTTGGGATTGTATATGCTGTAATGGATCCACAGCATTGGGCATTACGTTTTAAACGTAGTCCAACAGACGTAGAATTGGTAAAAGAGATAGCACAAAAGGCTAACTTATGATTGACAAAGACGAAGAAAAACTGTATAATATAACTATGAACACACAAAACAACAATACAATGATAGTGTCAAACCATGTTGGTGTTGATGGAGAAAGTGTAGATAGAATCTATGGAGACCCTAATAGTGGCAACCAAAGATTAATTCAAAAAGACTACACTACATATAACGGAACCATTAGTAAGAAAATGATTATGGTCAAAGGCACAGACGGTAATCGATTTAAGAGTCATGTGTTTGTTACACAAGATGATAGATGGTTTAATAGAAGCGGTTTGCCTATCACTAAACCAACCAATTTAGAAAATGAAACAGAAACAAAAGAAACAACAGAAGAAGAAGAAAAAAGTAGTATCGAAAAAGCAAGTGAGTAAAAGAGAAATTACAGGATACTACATTCCTGGAGATGGTACAATACAGACATTGTACAAACCTAAATGGTAATACTATACGGAATAATATTCTTTAGTGTATGTTACTCAATACCCGTATACATGCTATGGTGCATGGACAGAGAAGAGCCTAAATAAAATGACTGAATTTACAAAAGGTATAGGTAGCATATTTAAAAACAATAGCCTTGCCTTAGCATTAGTTTATACATTAGGTCATATTATTATTGCTATGACAGTTGTTAGTGTAATGACTGGTGCAAGTCTTTTTGAAGCAGGCACAGTAGCATTAGTTGAGCCTGCAATTAATGGTGTTTGGTTTTACGTATTACATAAACTATGGACAAAATATAATGCCTGATATTGATATAGACTTTGCTGATAGAAACATAGTGCTTGATAAGATTAAGCATCGTGTTGCTAAACTTGACACAGGCAAAAAACATAACACTGGTGTTTACACTACAGAGATTCCGCACAACCCTGTAGATAACTTATCTACGATCGAACACAAGACTGCAGAAGAGCGAGGATATTTTAAATTAGACTTCCTCAACGTTTCGATATATAAAGATGTACAAGATGAAGCACATCTTATTAGACTCATGAAGAAGGAACCATTATGGGATTTACTAACCGCTCCAGAATTCAGCGACAAATTATTTCACGTAGGAGAACACAGCAACCTCCTAAGCAAACTGAAGCCAACAACGATACCGCAGTTAGCGGCAGTACTGGCGATCATAAGACCAGCGAAGAGACATCTACAAGACCATGGCTGGGAACAGATACTACAAGAGGTGTGGGTAAAACCTGAAGACGGTTCCTACTACTTTAAGAAAGCACACGCGATGGCGTACGCCCAAGCAATCGTAGTTCATATAAACTTGCTCTGTGAGCAAATTCAGAAGTAATTATTTAGGTTTTTTTACTAATTGTACAGAACGTCTTTTCACTCTTCTAAGTGAAAGGTTCTTTAAGTTCACAGTTGGCCCGTGAACGATCTTTACGTCTTTACTGTTCATGTTGATCAAAGCGTATCTAAACTCTTCCATATCTTTGTTTAAAAATATGTTGATAGGGATCATGCGGTTACTTTCCCACCACCATGTTTCGCCCATCTCTAAGAACACTGGTTGATGTCCATCTTGCAACTCCGAGTAAACGTACATACTTGTAATAAAGTTATCCTGATTACAAACAATACCGACATACTCATTGCCACCATATGTAACAACCGATAAAAACGGAAATTTTTCTTCTATGTCTTTTCTTAACATCATTCTCTAATAAATAGTTATATGCAACTTATACCCAGATATTTAGTCAATGACAAAACCATTCTCGTAGCAAATGTGACTACGGGCACAACAACGGAGTTACGCCAAGTGTATCAGAAGAACTTAAAAATATTTAAAGGCATAGACAACGTGTTAACCTTTGAAATTAAAAACAACGATAGTAAGCCTATAAGCATACTAAACACGTATACGCCACACTTTACAGCGTTTGATCATAGCAAGACACAAGTGCTTACTAAGACAGGAACAGTTAAAGAAACAGCAACACCTAACTATAAAGGACAGTTCACAGTTAGTATTACTGCAAACGACTTGCTAAACTTAGATGATCAGTTCTTAACATATACAATATACTTGATCAAAGACAGCGACAATAGTGAAGTAATTACATATGCTAACAGCCACTTTGAGATGACTGGTACTATTGAATTAGAAGGTGAAGCGTTTCCTGGACCAAAAGACACATACTCTGTTAGTTCTT
>Ga0302114_10000116_pt1 | contig 58540 bp, 79 predicted proteins | sample AG5_Surface_MG_FD_203107 | JGI IMG/M metagenome (GOLD analysis project Ga0302114, IMG submission 203107) | Marine microbial communities from Western Arctic Ocean, Canada - AG5_Surface | ecosystem: Environmental > Aquatic > Marine > Oceanic | place: Canada: Western Arctic Ocean | collected... | reverse complement strand
GACCAAAACCGGATGGACCCCCATCCACCTCGCGGCTCTGAACGGCCGAAACGAATTACTCGATTTGCTCATCGCGAGACTTCATAAGACCCGCGGGGACACCGAGCTGCGCGCCGCGTTGAACGCGCCGTTACCCGAGAACGGACGCACGCCGCTGCACCTCGCGGCACGCAACGCGCAGCTCGGCGCCATCGAAGTACTCGCGAACAAAGGCGCGGACCCGGAGGCGATCGACGCCGACGGGTTAAGGCCCGCGGATCTCACTTTAAACGCGGGGGTTCGAACCCTGCTCGGAGCGAGGACCGTGGGCGGGGGCGTGGGCGTCGGTGGGAAAAAGGTGGCCGCGACCGTCACCGCGTTGTCCGCGGTGGCGAGGTTTAAAAAAGGGGGAGGAGGAGCGGGCAAGGGGAACGCTATTAACATTACAAAAAATGTAGCGACAGCCGCCATTACAAACGGGCCTCCGTCGCCGGTGCCGCCGCCGCCGAACGCGCCGCGTTCCGGCGCCCCACGTTCCGGGCACGGGGCGGGAGTAGCGACGGTGACGCGCGGGATGGATGCGCTCAAAGTTGAGGAGGAGATTGACTTTCAGGAGCGCGTGCGGGTGGAACTTCGGATCAGTCGCGAGAAGGAGAAAGCGTTTGGTCCTTTGGGAGCAAAGTCCTCTACTAGCGAACGCAAAGCCAACGGGGGGAACAAGGAGTTCCTGAGCAAGTACGGCCTGGATAGCAAGAAGGACCTCTTCGCACCCTGACCGACGACGATGAATATACTTTTAGCGGCCATGGGCTAACGACTCGATAGCGATTCATAGTTGATAACGACTATCGGCTACTTAGTTTCAAATACCGCCCCCCTCCGCGTGCATCTCCGCTATCTCATCGCCGCTATCCGAGCTCGCAGGGGAGAGCACGAACACCGCGTCGTCCAGGATGTACGCGCCGTTCTTCTGATCGCCTTCGCATATGTAAGGCACCCTCGCCAGCCTGTGAACAAAAAAACATGACATCATTCTAATTGCCCATGCGAAAATTATTAAAATAAACTCACCGCTCAACTTTAAACCCCGCCGGCTTTAAAACTTTGTCGAAAAGCAAAGAAACGCCCTTCTCCCACGTCCCGTCGGTGGGCAAATACAAACGCTCCTTCGGGGGTCTGTGCGCCTTACCATCCTCCACGAACGGCCGAAACGGAATCACCACCGCCAGCACTAAACGTCCAACCCCGGGCCTCAACAACGCCCTGAGCTGCGATAGGAGCGTAAAGGGGGTATCGCACCTGGACGAAAAAAAACACGACGTCAGTCGAATTGCCCACACGACAATTATCTAATTGCCCATACAACAATTAGAAAATAAACTCAGTCTACGCACCTGTCCAGGACGTTTAGAAGCGCCACGCACTCGAAGCCGTCGGGGTGCAACGCCGTGACTCCCGCTTCGGACGCCATCTTCGCGATGCCATCGATCGTCGTTGACTCCACCACGAGGTCAAACTTTTTCTGCCGTAAACGTCGGACCATCGGTTCCGAGGCTTCCGTGGCGACGACGGCGGCGAAGTCCCCGGCTCGCCTCAGCGTCTCGGTCACCTCTGTAATAAGAGTTGAAAACAAAACACGACGTCAGTCTAATCGCCCGTACGGAAACTAAGTAAACTCAGTTCCCAAATAAATAAATAGAAACGTACCGCCCTCCCCCGCGCCCACGTCCAGCAGTACCCCGTGTGTCCCAAGGGACGGATTCATCCCCGGGGACGAGTCGGCACCCCCGGGGATATCCCCGGGGATGTCGTCGTCAATCGCCAAAAGATCTCGCGCCTGAGCTTCGGTGAGCACCTGCATCTTCCCACGGCCTAACATCGCGTTGGCGTCTGTGAGGGACATGAACTTGCGCAGCTGCGTGCACGCGGCGCTCTGCGCCCAGTTCACCACCCACGGGCGCCGACTGGATCGCATCAAGAACGAATTCGTGGCGTCGTCGCGGGTTAAAGGGCGGAACACCGCGGCGAGGTCGGGATGAAGATCTTCTCGAACCTGTTTTGGGTTAAAAAAACACGACGTATCAGTACCATTGCCCACACGCACACGGAAATAAAAATAGAAATAAAAATAGAAATAGAAATAAAAATAAACTGACCGCGTCGTAGTCCATCTGCGCCGGGGTGAGTCGCGCGTTGCAGTGCGCGCATATGACGCTGAGCTTCTCCACGGCGCCGTCGGGCGGGACCCCGAGCCACTTAAGTGTGCGCTCCATCGTGCCTAGGTCCGTGCTCGATCGAACGATGAGCGGCGGGCGGGCGGGCGATGAAGGTCGTTCGTCGGTGGAGTCTGATGGCTGTTCAGATGATGGTGGCGTGGACCTGACCGGTGCGACGAGTGAGAGGTGACGCCGGTGGTGGATGCCGCGATGGGCCCGGCCGGTGGGGTTCGAGCGGCGGCGCGAGGGGCGACCGACGACGACGACGGCGCGAGAGGAGGTGACGATCCCGACGCCGCTCGGCGGCATGAGGAAGTGTCCACACGATGTGACGCGCGTTCAATAGGGTTGTCCAATAATTAATTTTCCGTTTGTGCGAATTTAACCCGCGGGATCTGATGGTCAGCCACTTTGAACCGCGCGGGCGTCATGGTCCTCTCCGCGGCGCCCGTGGTGATCTCCAAGGGTTCCCTGCGCGTGAATGCCGACGACGGCCTCCGGTCGGATTCCGATGACGAGCCCATCGTGAGGCCATCCACGGCGGCACCCGGGGCGCGCGCGACGGTGGTCACCACATCGACCACGGAGAATGTGGAGAATGCCGAGAAGCCTTCCTCCGCGCCTTCCTCCGCCGCCGCCGCGCCCGACAACAAACGCAAACGCGGCCGGCCGTCCTTCGGCCCGTGCCCTCACGGCGTGCGTCCGCGTTCCAAGTGCAAGACATGCGGCGCGTGCCCCCACGGCCGGCGCCCGCGGCAGTGTAAAGACTGCGGAGGCGCCGGGATTTGCGTTCACGGCCGAGTCAAGTACTACTGCGCAGACTGCGGCGGCGCGTCCGTGTGCATCCACGGACGGCAGAAATACTCATGCCGCGAGTGCGGCGGCGCGTCGATCTGTCCACACGGCCGCAAGCGGTCGCAGTGCGTGGATTGCGGCGGGTCTGGGATATGCGAGCACGGAGTCGACCGCCGCGTCTGCAAAAAGGGGTGCAAAATTACGAACGGCGGCGGCGCCCGCGGCGTTTGTAAGCACGGGAAGCAGAGGTACTTCTGTTTGGATTGCGGTGGCAAGGGAATATGTACGCACGGCATCGAGCGACGCAACTGCGACGAATGCGGGGGAAGCGGACGGTGTCCGCACGGTCGCGTGCGGTACTTTTGCAAGGACTGCGGCGGCAAAGGGATCTGCGAACACGGGCGGCAGAAGAGCACGTGTAAAGAGTGCGGCGGGTCGGGGATATGCCCGCACGGAAAGCACCGGCACCACTGCAAGGAGTGCGGCGGGTCGGGGATCTGCGAGCACGGGAAGCACCGCCACCACTGCAAGGAGTGCGGCGCGGCCAGGGTTCTCGATCAGCTCACCGGCGCGGAATGAGCGAAAAAATTAATCACGAATTCTAAACTCTAATCACGGACGCCGCGCCCTCTATCTGTCTACGGCCATCCCGGGATCGTACCCGGCGGCCTCCTTCCACTCCTCAACCTGCGAACGCATGGCGTGATTCGGCAGCAAAACCGCCGGCATTCCGCGACCGAACCGCTCCCCTGTAAACAAAACACGACGTCATACGAATTGCCAATGCGATGATTAAAATAAACTTACCAGTCATCGGCGACGCTTCGCTCCTTCGTAGCCATTCCTGTATCGCGCACCGGCTGTACGTGTGCCCATCGGCGTAGATGACCGGATCGTCGAAGACTTCGTGTGTGATTGGACACAAGAAATGCTTCGGGACGCCAGCCGCTGTGAGTGATGAACAAAACACACGTGACGTCATTCTAATTTCCCATACGGAAATACAAATAAACGCACCGTCCACGTCCACTCGCAACGTACCCATCGATGAACCCTTCTCATTCGAATTCGTTGCCCCGGCGGTGTCGTTGATCGCCCCGGGGTCTATGAGCTCCGCCGATTGGGGAGGATTTGTCGTCGCCGGGCAATTAGACTGGCCGCCGGCTTCATCGTTTTGGTTATTTTGGTTATTTTGGTTATTTTGGTGGTCATTTTGGTTATCGTTTGGCGTTTCGCTCGGCGGCGCGGACGGTTCGTCCTCGGCGGTGGCCCACGCCGTCTCCGGTGTCAACACCAGGGTCCAATCCTCCGTCTCTGAAACTATCCCCGCTTCCGTTTCGTCGCCATCCCCGGGGACGACAGACGAGTCGGCACCCTGATGATCCCCCCGAGGCGGGCTTGGCTCTCTGACCAACGCGAACATCGCGGGCGAAGTCGGCGCCTCGACGTACCTGCGGTCAAGTGGGCAAACAGTGTCAGCGTGTCTCCGTCGAATCACAAATTAGCGAAATAGGGTTTGGGTAACGGTAATCAGACCACGGGGTGTGATGCGTGCGTGTGGGTATACGGTGTGGGCATACGTACCCGGCGTTTGCCAACGCGGCGCGAAGGTTTCGACTGAAAATTTCGTGAAACTCGTCCCTGGCCTTCACCCCCGACCCGAGGCTCTGTAAAACACAAAGTTAATAGTCTATGGGCGAGCAGGTAGAGAACCAAAAGCACTACTCACCGGGTCGTCCGCGCGGACGATGTACGACCGACCGCCGGCTTGATCCCCACTGCGAGTTCCGGCTGAAGACACACCGGCCGCCTCAGTACTACTCATAGGAGCGACTCCGTTCGTGGAGGTCCCGTTGAACACAGCTGTGAAGTTCACAGAAATACGACATCAGAACTCAAATTGCCCACACGAAAGTAAGAGCTCTTAAGAGTCTTAAAAATAAACTCACCGCTTAAATCGGTCAAATCGCCGCGCCAGGACCAGAGCGGCGACGAGCGAACCCGGACGCCTGTGCACAAAACACTTACCCGTCATTCTAATTGCCCGTACGAGAGTCAAAATAAACGTACCGCTCCGCCGTCTATTGGCGCCTGACCGTACGCCGGGTGAACCGTACCGCACCCCAGCGCCCACGCGAGGGTGTGACGTGGCGGCCGCGGACCCAACGTTCAACGCCGCCGCAGCCGCTATGCCGAGCGCGCCAAAGGCTGCCACCGCGGCGACGGCGCCCGCGACTTTCAAGCCTTTAAAGGAAACACGACATCAGATCAGTCCAATTGCCCGTACGGACGGAAATAAAAATCCGAAATAAGAAATAAAAATATAACACTCACCTTGGACGGCGGCCGCCTCCGTCTCCCACCTGCTGTACTCGAGCACCAGCATCTCGCCCTTGACGGGGTGCCGGCCTAACCGCAAACGCGTCTCCATGGTCGTCCGAGCGCCCGGCGGCGTCCTGGCGACGATGACGTTATTGCGGTTTACGTTCGGATCCGGGGTGGGTACCAGTCCGTGGTCTCGACAGATTTGGAGCAACATTGATACTAGCGCTCTGTATTCGTCGGACGCGCGGCGTAGGTAGAGCACCGTCGTGGTTTTACTCGGTCGTTCCGCCCAGCACAGCTGACTGGTCCGCCCGATTGACCGCATCGCGTCCTTTAGTGCGTTGAGCGCGCTGTGCGTCTCGGACGATCTCACGGCGATGTGTCTGTAAACAAAACACACGGGACGTCATACTAATTGCCCGTGCGACGAGTACGAGAATTAAAATAGACTATACGCACCTCATTCGCGTCGAGCTCGGGTCTCCGAGCCACGCGTCCCTCGGTCGGAAGTGGACGCTGAGAAGCTCCGTGCGATCGTCGTCGGTGACGTTGACACCGTGGTGGGTGTTCGTAGTGTGTGGGACCACCTGGTTCATGAACGTGAGCGATGGGATGTACCTGTGGACGACCTCGGCGAGCGTCGGGGGCGCGAGCGGAGACGCGTTGCTGTTGTTGTCGTTGTTGTTAGCATCGTCCCAAGCCTCTCCCGCGTACGCCAAGTTCTCCACCGCGCCGGTCCAGTCGATGTCCCAGGTCTTCTTAGCGTCCATCGCCCTGTTGTACGCCGCCTGGAACTGGTCCAGACCGCGAAGGTACACCAGCAGGTGCGACGTGAGCACCACCAGCCGCGGCCGTCCGGCGCGATACGGCGTCGGAGTGGAGATCCAAAGGATGTCGCTCTCGGACGCGACGGGGACGCCGAGGTGCCGTAGGATGTCCCGCGCCTCGCGTCGGGTCGGCCGCGTGGACATGTCGGAGGAGGACGAGGACGAGGGCGAGGGCGATGGAGCGGCGGGCGCGATGCCCAGGCTCCTCGCCAGGTCCTCCATCGCGCTCGCGCCGGGAGTTGTGGGAAAGGACGATGGGGGGGGCGCGGGTGCCGTCTGTTCCTGGATGATGAATGATTAAACTTTTTAGCCAGGCCGAGTCACCAGATCTTAGGGCACGGCGCGGCCGTGTCGGGGGGAAGGACGCGGCCGCGATGAAGCTGCGGCAGGCGCTCCGCGCGAGGTACGTCCTCGCCGGGTACGTCGCCGCGGAGTCCACGAGCTTCGCATCGCACCAGTACCGCATGCATCGCATGGAAAACGCCCCACGGTGCGCCCCAGTCCATCAGTCACACTCGACCAGTCACCGATAATGAACTAACATCCCCATCGTTCGCCCCCCCCGACTTCTCCCCCCAGGCGAACGATGGAGGAAGGGTTCGATTACGACGGGCACCGCGCGTGGTTCGCGAAAGAACTCAGGCACGAGCCCAACCCGCGGCGGCTGTTCCAGGACGCCTTCAACGACGTCCCCGTGGAAGCCATCCCGCGCGACGCCGCGCTGCGCATGATACAATTCTTTCTCAGCGCGCGAGAACTGCACGAGTTCCCGGAGGGTAAATACCCAGCCGACGTGACGCGGACGTCGGAGAAGCTCCTGAAGGACTTTGAACGAGGACACGGACTGCGATTCCGATCGGAATTCGTCGTCAACCTCGGACCGGACCAAGGCGGCGAGCGCACCGTTCGGACGCCAATCACACCCGAGACGGTTAGTTTATTATTATTATTTCTCGTACGGGCAATTAGTATGACATGACATCGTGTTTTTTTGCAGGAACAAAAGCTGCGGAAAACCACAGAGGGTGAACAACGAGCCTTTCCGGCGATGACGTCCTTCTTAACCTCCGGTGGGGTGTCCACCGGCGCCGTGGAGACCACGCGGACACTGACGCACGACGTGGACTTTATCCGTCCAAACAAATTCGCACTCAGCGGCTGGTATAAACCCTTGGCGTTGCAGGCGCTCATCGGAGTCACGCGGTGAGTTTATTTGGTTATTTGGTTATTTTTGGTTATTTTTGGTTATTTTTGGTTATTTCCGTATGGGCAATTGGTATGACGGCGTGTTTTGTTTGTTTACAGGTGGTACGGAAAGATTCGACTGGAACGCGCCGGGTTCGTTCGAACGCACGACGCTTCGACGGACTGCGACCTGTGGGTGCGCCCGCGTGTGGGGGAGGAGCGCGACGGTTTGAATCCGGACGACCCGAACCGGCACGACCCAGTCGTCTTCCTCCACGGCCTCGGCGTGGGCCTAGCCCCATACGCGGATTACGTCGCAGACCATCTACCAAAGGTGAGGAGTTACATTTTTATGTACGTATGGGCAATTTGAGACTGACGGGTAAGTGTTTTGTGTATAGGATCGGCCCGTGGTTGCGCCCGAGTGGCCGAACATATCGTACGGGCGGGACAGGTGTTACCGGTACCCGACGCCGACGGAGTTTGCGGATTTTCTGAAACGGTCGGTAACGGCCGTGCACGTCGCGTCGGTGGCGGCCGAGGAGTGCGAAGGAGGAGAGACGCGAGGAGCGGACGATTCTTCATCGAAAAGTTCATCGAAGACTTCGTCGAAAACTTTGAGTTCGAGTCGGAAGAGGCGGCACTCCGAGGGTAAATACTCATACGGATCCGGCGACGAATCACCCGATGGGGATTCACAACCTACATTCGCCTGCGACCTCATCGCGCACTCCTACGGGACCGTGATATTAACCGCCTTTCGCCGGCACCACCCGCGGCTCACGCGGCGGTGCGTCTACGTGGACCCGGTGAGTAGTGTAACAACCCATAACAACCCACACTCAAATACCCAATTACCACCCAATCACTGACCAATCACCCCACCCAACAGGTGTGTTTCCTACCATCCTTCGGCTCTTATCTCCGGTACGCGCACGACGACCACCTGGCGAGTATGTACGAGTTGGTCACGCACCTGGCGGCGAGAGGCGCGGATCCGACAGAGCCAATGTCGATGGCTAACCTGGTGAGAGTTTATTTTTATTCTCGTAATGGCAATTATATATGGCAGTTATACTGTGCTGACGTCGTGTTTTGTGTACAGGTTTTGGCGTCTTGGTTCGTGAAGGGCGATCCGAGCACGCAGCAGCTGATGAAACGTCTGCTCTTCCCGCACGAGGCGTGGGAACGCGGACCTTTGGGCGACGACGACATGGTACGTGCATGTTAACCCACCCGTGACAAAAAACTCAAATACGCAATTACCACCCAATTACCGACCGACCATCCCCTAATCATCCCACCCATGCCAGGTGGTTTTGAGCGGTTTGGACGACATCGTGGCGAGCGCGGAGATTGCGCACAGGTTCCGAAACGCATGGCCCAAATGTTCGGTGCGTTTATTTCAATCAAGAGTCACCGTACGGGCGATTAGACTGACGCCGTGTTTTGTGTTTTGTTTACAGGTGCTCACGCAGCCGCAGTGGCAGCACGGGGGGTTCTTACTGGAGCCGGACCCGGACGGAATCAACGCGAGGATCGTGCGGTTCGTCGAGGGAGGCCACGAGGACGACGACGGATCGGACGGGGGGAAGATGCGCGATGAGAATGAGAATGAGAGAAGGTTCGGCGTGGGTGCGGTGCGGCGAGCTTGGAGGTTCGCGTTGCATAAGAAACGGCGTACGCGTCTGAAGCAACGCGATGAGGTGGGGCAACGTGCGGCGGAGGGCGGTGAGGCGGTGGTTCGGACTGATGACCGAGCCGCTTTGGCGGCGACTGGCTGAGTCGATGGAATCGACGTTGGAATTAAAAATAATGTACGGATGCTCATCGTCCGAAGAAGCCCTTCTTCTGCTTCTTCTTGTTACCCTCCACGAACTTGTGCGCGATGAGCTTCACCACCATCTCGATCACGATGCCCTCCTGGGTCTCGTCGAGCATCGGCAGATCGACGGCGGTGTTGATTTTGACACTCACACCTTTGACCCATTTGTCGACGTCCTTCTCCGACATCTCCCTGTAACGAGAGTTGAACAAAACACGACGTCGGTCTAATCGCTCATGTGAAATGGAAATTAAGTTAAACTCACCGGACGCCGTCGAAGAACACCGCCAGGCCGGCCTTCTCGAGCTCGAGCTCCATGTAGTCCGCGACGACGTCGACAGCTTTGAGCGCGATGATCTGCTCGGTGGCTTCGTTGATGATCGGGACGTCCACGACTTTGTTGATGAGCTTGAGTAAAAAAACACGATGTCAATAAAATTGCCCATACGAAAATTAAAATAAAACTCACCGTGGCACACAAAACGCGGGTCTTGGCGTCGATGATGTGGGAGTCCGACGGCGTGTGCGACGCCTCCAGCTCGGCTTTGCCGAACTCGAGCATGAAGCTCAATCCGCCGCCCTTCGCCGCGTGCGCCAACGCGCGTTGGCCGAGATCCGACGCCGCGAACTCCTCGATGGCCTTCTCCTCCTTGCTCTTGCCGAAACCGAGGAACGCGGTGGTGTGGACGGTGACAGCTCGGATGACGCGAGGGGGCGCCCGAGCTGTGGTCTTCACGGCGGAGGATCCCCGGCCGGCGACGGACGCGCGCTGCGTCAGGCGGGATGCCACGTTGTTCACGACGAAGGGTGAAGACGCGGACATGGCGGGGGGGGGGTTGGGGGATCGCCGCGCGCGAAGTGAAGTGAAGTGCGCGACGCTTCGGGGTTCATCAAGACAACTCTTATATAATACCTTCGGGACCTTCGTTGAACTCGAATCTCGTCATCAAACTCTGCTAAGTCTGTCTGTCTTAAGTATGGCTACGCACGCGGGGGCTACATGTACTTGATGAGACCCCGCAGGAACTTGGGGTTGGTGCACATCTGCTCGCAGCAGTACCCGCACCCGTCCACCACCCCCTTATCCTCCAACTCGTCCAACCAGCTCTCATCCCCGTCATCATCATCATCATCTATCCGGGAACGATTTCTTTTCTCCCCATCCCCTCGGGCGCCTTCATCTCCATCCTCTTCGCCCCGTTCCGCGCCGCCTCCCTCCCTCCGTTCGCCCCGTTCCAGCGCGCGGTTCATCACCTCCGTCTCCGCCGCGCGCGTCGCCGCGGTCAGCGGCACCGCCTCACCGCTCTCCACATCCTCACCACGCACAGCTGTGTCACCATTTTTCCCAACCCCGGCGCCCGAGTTTCTCATGTCGTGGTAGAGGTTCATGAGCACGATGACAATCTCGAGCGAGTGCCCGACGAGGGGCGGGAACCACGTGCTGACGTCCTCGTGCATCATCGCCTTCTGCACCGTGGCGCCCACGCCTCCGAAGATGGACAGCAGTAACCGCAAATAGGAAAGCGAACCAGACCCCATGCTGTACCAACTGGCGTACACTTGAGGTAAATACCTGTAAACAAACGATATCAATCTAATTGCCCATATCACAATAATAAAATAAACTTACCGAATAGCCTCTAAAACTGCGTTGACGACTCCCAACAGAAGCGCGTAGGCTTCGTACTCGTAACACGCGGAGGACGACAGCGCCATCTTCAGCACGGGCGCGGCTAATATGACGCACGGTATGAGGTGCGCCACGAGGCCCTGCCACGCGTGTTGCCGCTGCGACTGCACCACACCACACGCCTCGCTTTTCCGATTGCTGTATACAAAACAAAAGCACGACGTCAGTCTGTTTGATTGCCCGTACAGCGGAAATATACGGAAATGTAAATAGAAATAAACCAACCTGCAAAAGTGAGCCGCGAGTGGGTAGAGGGGAAACCAGAGCAGCGTGTAGACGAGGGTGTAATAGAACGTCAATAGCGACGCCTGGCACGCGTCGAACGAGTACTCCGGCACGCTCTGCTTGATGCACTGCTTGATCTGCTCGAAGTGCAGGATGAATATGTTCAGAGTGGCGGTCAGGTTGCTGACGTTCATGAGCGCCAGCGACACGAGCGAGATTCCTTCACTGCTGGCGAGCAAGATGAGCTTGAGGTACTGTGGCACCGCGCCCAGGACCACGCCGAAGATGAATATGAACATCACAGCCTCCGCGCCGTGCGATGGAGCCTGCGTTGAGGGTCGATGAAGGGTTTAGGGGGATGGATGGTCAGGCGGGGATGTCTGTCGAGCGGACGGTCCCGAGTGATGAAGAACATCGATCGATACCGGGCAATCGACGGTCTGTTTACTCAAGAAAACCCGGGTGTTACGTGAAAAAGCGAGATTAATAATGCCGAGGGTGCCGCGCGCGCGGGTGTGTGACCGACGCGTGGAACGTTCGGCCGCGTCACCGATGATGCGCGGGCGATATCGAGCTGCTCCGATGACGCACCATGGGCTCCACGAAGCATATGCTATTCTCCGCGTACGGGTGCGGCGTCGTCACCCCCGCGCGCTTGGCTTCCGCTGTTGCGTTGAGCACCAGCTCGGACACCCCGAGCCATTTCGCCTCGAGCGACGCGGTGACGGGATCGAGAGGTCCCGACAGCTGCGCCGTGCGTTGGAGCAGGCCGTGCGAGCTGCCGAGCTGCGGGAGCTCGAGGAACCGCGAGTACACCATCGCGCCTGCCTCTGCTACACCACCGACGACCACGCGCTCGCGGCCGCACGCGCCGCGCAAATCGCTCTGGCGGGCCGAAGTTCTCGTGAGAAAAGTCGACATCTGCCGCTGCGTGTGAGAAATTCTAACTTTATTTCTCCCCCCAAATCCTGACGTCGGCATAAGGTCGATGCGCCCGCGCGACGTCTGCGGTATCATCCGCACCGCCGTGTCGATCACGTCGCCCACGTCGTCCGTAACACGGCGCTGCACGATCTCACCACCGACCGTCGTCGCGCGCGGCGTCCACCAGCCAGCCCCGGCGGCGTCGAGGGGCGTGGGCTCCAGATTCTTCGTCGTCAAAGCGAAGAACGCGCCCACGAACCGTCGTCATCTCGGAGGCAGGGGCCTGCTCGCGACGATGGCGACGACGACGACGGCCGCCGCCGGCGACGATGACCTGATCGAGCGCAAGAAGGCGACGCGTCGGCGCGTCCGCGCCGCGCTCAAGGAGCTTACCGAGACGCAGATGTCAGCGGAGAGCACCGCGATATGCGTCAGCCTCCTCTCCACTTTGCAAATCTTCAAAGAGACCTCAGACGCCTGCGTTCAACGCCCACTACGACTCGGGCTGTACGTGCACTGCGCGAAGCTCCGCGAGGTGGATACCCGGCCGTTACTTAAAACGGCGCTCGCGCTCGGCGACGCGTGCGAGGTGTACGTGCCCATCGTCGACGCGCCGGCCGACGGTAACGATGGGGTAGGGCCAGCCATGCGATTTTTAAAGATACAGAACCTGGACAAAGGTGAGTTTATTATTTTTACGTATGGGCAATTAGAAAATGACTGACATCATCGCGTTTTGTTTATTACAGACCTGGAGCCGAAGACGATGGGGATACTGGAACCGACCGAGTTCCTCGTCGACGGCGTGACGCCACGGCCAAACTTGGAAAAAGATCGGGCCACCTCGGGATCGAACCCGCGACCTCCGTTGGACGCCCTGCTCATCCCCGGCCTGGCGTTCGATCGCACCGGTAACCGATGCGGCCGCGGCGGCGGGTACTACGACGCGTTCATCTCTCGGTACTTTGAAAAATGCAAAAAAGAATTCGGAGCTCAGCCGCCGCCGCTCGTGGCGCTGGCGTACAGCGCGCAGGTACTACCGCCCGGTGACGTTCCCATGGCGGCGTACGACAGGAAGGTGGACGCCATCGCGACGAAGGATGGCGTGCTCGCGTGTACTCCGCTCGGAGAGAAGGTTTCGAGTGGACGAGGGTGGTTGGGACCCGGGCTTGGATGGGACACTAACTAGCTAGGTGGGTACCTTCGAAGGTAACGTTTAGCCTTTAGCCGATGACATCACGCTCGAGTGTACGATGCGCCGTGTGTGGTGAGGTGTTTGTAGTAATACGGTGGTGATCAAGTTGGGTATAAAAATGGTGACGTTTCGCGTCGAATGGCACTGGGCAAATAGAGTCAGTCGTAGTCGAAGGATTTGCGGTGGGCAATCTTCGTTTTCCTCACTTGGACGCTCTGTTGAGAACGATGTAGGCGGCGGCGACGCCCACGAGCCCCACACACCGGCCCATCTGCGCCCGTTCGTTCTTCGCGTCGAGCACGTTGCCCTGCGACTCGGCCAGCGCTTCTTTCGTCTCCTGCGCCGCGACTTTCAGCGCCATGATTTCCTCGTTAAGCCTGTGAACACACAAAATACGACGTCAGTCTAGTTGCCCACACGGAAATTAAAAATAAACGTACCTCTTGTTGCGAGTCTCCACTTCGGCTTCGCGAAGTTTTACCGCGTCGAGCGCTTTCTTGGCGACGTCCTTCACCTGTGAAGTGGGTATGGGTACGCGATGGAGTCACATGGTCAGCACGAGTTGGATTCAATTCGGAAATAGGAAATAGGGCGCGGTTAAAGGTAATCAGGGCGGCGCGCGTATCAGGATAGGAGTATCAGAATATATACGCACCTTGGCGAGCTCCGCGGAGTGCCTCGCCACCTCCTTGGCGTGCTGCGCGCGGAGTGTGTTGGCGAGCTCGAACGCCGCGACGTTCGCAGCCTTGGCGGCGGCGAGTTCAACCGCCAGCTGGGCAGTTTTCGCGTCGTATTTGGCGTTGAGCATTGAAACCTCTTTGGCGTGTTTCGCGGCGTCGGCTGCCCGGATGGACTTGTTGGAATACTCCGCTTCGTGCAGCGCTTCTTTGGCGCTCGCGAGCGCCGCTTCGACTTCCGCGAGCGTCGCTTTGGATTCCGCAGCCTCCGACGCGATCGCCCGTCGTTCGTGCTCGAGCGAGGCGGCTCGGGCCATGGCTTGCGCGGTTTTTCGATCGGCGGAGTCGATTTTTGCTTTTGCGTCGGTTTCCATTTTTGAAACGGCATTCGAAGAGGCTTCCTTGACGCGGCGCATCTCGCGGTGCGCCTCTGACGCCTTCTTGGACGCGCGCTCAGCCTCTTGCTTGGAAGCCTTGGCGGCGTTGAGCGCGAGCTCAGCCTCCTTCTTGGCGGCGGCGGCGACGGCCCGCGCGTTTTGAGCCTCCTCAAGCGCCTTGGCCCTGTGTAAACAAAACATGTCTTCAGTCTAATTGCCCGTACGAGAATGAAAAAATAAACGCACCTGGCCGCGTCTGAGACGGTTCGTGTTTTCGACGCTTCAGCCTTGGCGGCGGCTGCGGCGCTCTGCGCCTTAAGTGCCGTCGCGTTCGCCGCGTCCGCCGCGAGCTTGGCCTTGGCGGCAGCCGCCCGTTCGGTTCCCACGGCCGTTTTAGCCGTTTCAACCTCCAAAGTCAACCGCGCCTTTTCCTCCTTGTGGCTCTGGTGCTTGTGCGCGGCGGCGAATTTAGCCTGTTGATAACAAAACACACGGGACGTCATACTGATTGCCCATACGAGAATTAATAAAATAAACGTACCGCCGCCATCGCTTTTTGCAGCTTTGCGTTCTTCTCAGCCTCCGCCGCGTTAGCCTTGGCCATCTGCGCGAGTTCATCGCGCGATTTGGCGGCGTTCACGGCAGCCTTCTCCTCCAGCTCCGCGACTTTCGCGTGCAGCGCCTTGACGATCGCGTCCTTCTCCGCGTTGTCCGCCGCGGCGGCTGACAACGCCAGCGAAGCCTCGGTGAGCCTGTTAAATAAACACGACGTCAGTCTTCTAATTGCCAATACGGAGATAAAAATAAACTCACTTGGCGCATGAATCGCGGAGTTCCTCGGCGGCGCGCTTCAGGTCCCTCTCCAGCGCCTTGACCTCATCGCGCGCACCCTTGAGTCGTTGGCGCTCGGCGTCGAGTTTGCTCACGACGGAATTGAGGCGAGTTTCCAGCTCGTTTTTCGACTTTTGGGCCGAATCGAAATCAGCCTTCGCCTTTGCAGCGGCCTTAGCGTGGTCCGCCGCGTCCGCTCTGTTCACCGCTTTCAACGCCTCGTTGGTTTTCTTTTGCGCGGCCACCTCGGCGTCGGCGCGCGATAGCTCCTGCGTGGCTTTGGCGAGCGCGGATTCTTTTGTGGCGAGCTTTTTCGCGGCGAGCTCGAGTGTTTTTGTTTTTTGTTCGAGGTTCTTGGTCAAAACATCCGCCGCTTGGCGCTGGGTTCGAACCGAGGACTCCGCGGCGAGTTTTTGGCGCTCCAGCTCGCGTCGTACAGACTCGGACTTGGCGGACGCGGCGCGCGCATCCTTCATCTCGGAGATCAGGCGTTTGTTCAGCGCGAGTAGCGTCGCGTTGCGCTCGGAAGTTTCCTCCAAGTCTTTGGCGACGAGCTGTAAAAGACATACATGTCAATTTCTAATTGCCTTATACGAGAATTAAAATAAACTCTCACCTCGTGTCGCGTCGCGGACTCGGCGGCGGATTTCGCGTTCGTCTTGGCCTCGTCCCGAGCCTTGTGCAGTTCGTCGATGAACCGCTTGTTCAGGTTTTGCATCGCGCCGACGGTGTCTTCGGTGGCTTTGAGCTTTTGTTTCGTGTCTTCCGCGGATTTTTTGTTGGACTTGAGCTCGGATAGGACTCGGTCGTTGAGCGCCAGGAGCTTGGTTCGTTCCTGTTAACGCACGGTGTGTTCGTGGGGTGGAGCGCGGTGAGTGGTTTTGTTTGGGTTGAATTAGGCAATGTTAACGGGTGATACGGGTTACGCGTGGGTGGGCAAACAGGGTAAGTACGAACCTCGACGACGGTTTTGAACATCTCGTGCGCGGATGCGGCGGCTTTCGCGGATTCCTCCGACGCAGCCTTGGCCTCCTTCGCCGATCGCCGCGCCACTCGAAGCTCACCCACGAGCTTGGAATTGAGATCCTGTAACGAGACGGACGATTCAAGCGCCTTGGACGCCTTGGTCTCGGCCACCGCCAACGCTTTTTGTGAATCTTTCGACTCCTAAGAACAAAACACGGCGTCAGTATAATTGCCCATACAAACATTAAAATAAACTCACCTTTTGCGCCAGCTTGAGAGCCTTGACGAGCTCGACGTTGACGTCGCGTAGCCGCGCGTTGTCCTGCGACGCCATCTTCGCAGCCTCCGCGCCGGCGACCGCGCGCTTCTCCGCGGCGGTCTCCGCGGCGGCGGTGGCCTTTTGGGCGGCGGAGAGTTCGGCGGTGAGCCGCTCGTGCAACGCTTTCAGTTGCATGTTTTCGACGCGAGCGGCGGAAACCTGGAGTTCGCGTGGGTGATTGGTCAGTGATGTGGTGGTACTATTTGGGTGGTATTTGGGTATTCGATTATTACGGGACGGATACGGGAGTAGGAGTGGTGGGATGGACTGGACTCCTAGACTCGTACCATGGCGTCGGCGGCTTCTCTGTGCTTCTCGGCAGCGGCAACGGTATCGCCGTTGGTTCGCCTGGCGGCTCTCAGCTCCTTGATGAACTTTGAGTTGAGGTCCCTCAGCTGCGCGTTTTGGTCGTTGGCGGCGTCCATCTGCGTCGCGATGTCCACAGCCTTGGCGTTGGCGGCGTTGGCGGCGATCGCCGCGTTTTGCGTCGCCTTGCGCGAGTCCCTGTGTGAGTGTGTTCACGCGTGAGTTAGGGGTTCGGTGAATGTTAAATACGTAAATACAACGGGAAATAGGCGTCGTCTCGTACGCGTACCTGAGCTCGCGAACGAACCGCTCGTTGAGCTCCCGCAGCTGCGTGGATTCCGTGTTGGCCTTGGCGAGTTGATCCAGGGCTTTCAATCGTGCGCCGTCGGTCTGCGCGGTGACGGTTTCCGCGTCCGAGGTAGCCGTCTTGGCCGATCTGTGAACAAAAAAACAATACACGCCGTCAGTACAATTGCCCATACGAAAATAAAAAGAAACTCAAATAAGAAGAAACATACCTCAGATGGAGGATCATCTTGTCGTTCAACGAGCGCAGAGCTGCGTTGTCTTCGGACACCTTGCGTAGTCGTTCGCCGTCCTCCGCGCGCCTGTTGGCTTCCTCCGCGGATCTCGCGGTGGCTCGCTCCGCGCCGGATCGTGCGTCTCGAAGTCGCGAGATGAGCCGGTTGTTGAGTTCTCTCAGATTTGCGTTTTGCGTGTTGACTTTGTTGAGTTCCACGCCGACGCCGTTGGGTGTCTTGAGCGCGTCGTCGTTGAGCTTGAGGGGCGCGTTGGCCTTTGCGTGGGACGCGAGCGTGCGCTTCGCGGCTTTGGCGTTTTCCTTCTGGGTCGTGGACATGGGAGTAGCGCGGGTCGTGGACGTGGCCAGCGCTGGGGTCTTCATGGACGAAGCGGATGCCGCCGGGGTTTTGCCCAGGCTCGGTTTCATGCGCGTCGACGCCTTTGGGTTGGACGCGTTCTCGTCTTTGGAGACGCCGAACATGCGTGATTTCTTACCACCCTTGGCGCTCGGCGATGGGGTGGCGTACTCGCCGTTGTTGCTCACGTCGCGCAGCGGGGAGAGGACGTTCATGGTGGGCGCGGTGGGAAGGGAACGGAAGGAAACTCTCGGATCTCACGATCTATTTCTCACTTCACGCAACTGTGGAGGAGACAACTGTGGCGGATGTGCCTGGTAGTATCGTGCCTCGGTGGTTCGATACGTGCGAGGACGTAGTCACGAGGGTGGTTACGACGCGGACGGGGGGATGTATGTACAGTCCCGCGCGTTGGATATGTGCGGCGAGCGCGTCACCGGTGGTCGGTACTTGACAGCAGTCTCGGGCTCCTCCGAGAGGCAAACGGAACTTACGAATCTGTTTTCCCGAGATTTGAACGGTAATATATTTTTGAGTCATTAACCAGCCACTAATTCAATCGCATCACTCCAAGCTCTCCACGCTCTCCACGTCGCTAATCTCCGCATCCTCACGCGCCAGCGCCGCCGCCAACGCCGCCCTTCCCTCCGGGTGCGAATGCCTCACGTAAAATTCACTCACGTCCCGAGTTTTCCCATGATGCATCTCTCGCGCGATCGCAGCGGTGGCGGACCTGGTCAACGATAAATCCGCCTTATCCGAGTTGGAAGTACCCGCGGTGGTGTTCAGTCCAGTCGTGCGTTCGAACTCGGAAGAGTCCGCGCTGCCCCGCCTCAGCCAAGTTTCGTCGTCCGATTCATCGTCATCATCCCCTGATGATTCGGGGTCAAACGCGGATGATTGGATCGACGCACTCGCCGTCGTGATGCGCTGCGGCCCCACGTAGTCGTACAGGTCGCCGCCGCGCAGAAACTTGGGCGCCGCCGGTGCCCTCGACTCCCCATCCGGTGACTTGTCATCCACGACACTCGTCGTGGACACGTCGTGGCTGCTGCGGGATGTATCGTTCGGAAGTTGAACAGACGCCAACTCTGCCATGGCGTTTGCTCGAGCCTCAGCCGCTTTTTTAGCCGCCACCGATTGATGTTGCCTATGACGATGTGACTCGTCGTCCTTTGACTCAGCGTTTTTGAGTGGCTGCTCGACGTTCGTCAGGGCCTCTGGCGCCACCTTGGACGATGCGAACACGGGCTGGCGGAGTGGCCCCGGTAACTCCCGCGCACCCACGCGCCACGCCACCGCGGGCGACCGCGGCGACGGCGGCGTCACCACCGACTCGGCTAAAACTCTCCCACCGGGCGCCGTTCCGGATGTCTTCTCGTTTCGCTTTCGTCGTTCCGCGACGCGCCTGGATGTCTTCGCCACCTTATCGGCGCTCTCCAACGGGGGCAACGCCGCGGCGAGCGCGTTGGCGTCCTCCTCCACGGACTCGAACATCGAACCGCCGTCCCGGACCACGACCTCGTCTTCCGCGTTCTTATTTCCTTCATCTTTGACGTCTCGAGCCGCCTCCTTGATCTCCGCGCCGCCCAACCTGCTCGTCACAGCCTCCCTCAAGGGCGAGGGCGACGTACCCGGTACTTTAATGGGCGACGGCGTGGCGAGTGACGAGCTGACGCGAACCTGCGGCGCGTCAAAGTCAGTCGTTATACCGTCGCCGTCCGTGGTCGGCGCCGGAGCCTTGGACGGAACTGGAAAGTCAGCCTCCTTCGCGGCAGCCTGCGCGGCGGCGGCGGCGGTCGCGGCGACGCGCTCCGTGCGGTAGAGCAGCGACCCACTGTGCGCGTCACCCCCATCGAGCGACGCCATGAGGGGCACGGCGTCGTCGTCGTCCGCGGAGGCGTCGAAGCGACTGTTGAAAGACGCTCCGACGGAAATCGGGTGACGTCCTCCTTCGCGACCGTGGTTTTCACGACTGAACAGTCGCTTGCGCTGCTCGCGAAGCCGCTGCGCCTCGTTCATCATGAGCGCCTCGGCGGCGGCGGCAGCCTGCGCCGCCTTCGCGGCGGCGGACGCGGCCGCGGACGCGTTGCGTTGCGCAGCCTCAGCCGCGGCGATGGCTGGCGCGGCGACTTGCGCCGCCGCCGCGACAACCGCGCTCTGCCTCAGCGTCTCTCGGCTCCGTCGTCGCTCCGCGTTGTGCTCAATCTCGACGTCGCGACGGTGGTGCGCTTCGGCGAAGGTGTCTTGGAGGCTGCGGCGTTTCGGGTCCGCGCCGATTCGGTTCTCTTTCGTGGTTTTGGTGGCGGTTTGGGTCCCGTAAAGGTGAGCCTTCTCCGCGAGCTCGCGACGTTTTTGGTTAGCGGCGGCTTTCTCAATCTTCTCGCGTTCCAGACGAGCCGCCTCCTCCTCCCGGGATTCCCACACGTCGGGGTCCCGCGCCGGTGCCTTGTTCTCGTCGTCGTCGTCGAACGGATTCCGATGTCGTGGCTTAGTTTCCGACAGTTTGAACGGCCGCGGGATCAACTTACCGTCTTTATCGCGCGGCAACTTTTTCCCGTCCTCGTCGGCGGCGCCCGCCTTTGGCGGGAGCTTATCGGTCCGCCCTCCGAACGCGACGGGCGCCTTGCGTCGCCTCGCCTCCTCCGCGGCGTGCGCGCGTTTGGACTCAGCCTCCGCGAGCGCCGCCTCGACCTCGGCGTTTCGCTGGAGCTCGAGCGCGGCGCGGGTCTTAGCCGCGCGGTCCATCCGTTCCTCTCTTCGTTTTGCCAGAGCGTTGGCGGCGGCTCGTCGAGTGGCTGATGCTTTTCGCACCGTGTCCGTGATTCCATCGGCACCCTCGGCACCCTCGTCGGCACTCTCGCCGTCGGAGAAGTGTCCGGACATCGATGGGTGAGAAGCTTTCGGGGTGTTAGTTCCCCTGCGGTGTCTATCGGTGTGTAGGTTCGGGCCTGATGGTCGAGTCGGCGGCGCCGATTTGGCTCGGATGGGCGCGCGAGGGGGCGCCCACTTGCCCTTGACGAAGCGCCTGTCCGTGTGGCCGTGGTCGCCGCCGCGCGCGACGTGTGCGTGCGCGTGTGCGTGCTGCTCGTGCGCGTGCTCGACAGAGACGGTTCGAGTCCTTCCGGATGCCCTTCTGGATGCCCTTCCGGAAGGGTCATAGTGACCCTCCGTCGCGCCAAACGCGGGCTGCTTCTGCCCTCGGCCGCTTCTGCCCGACCCTCCGACGGTGAACTCGGTGACCGGTTCGTGTGTGAACCCGGCGTCTGTGTACGCACTGTTAGTCTGATAGCTGTCGTTGTTTTTGCGCCACGCCAGGTTCGAACCCACGACGTTGGCTTTGTACAACTGCGTCGCCTCCGCCTTGACCGCGCTTTTGGAAGCGGCGATTCGCGCGGAAACCTCGGCGGATATCGCCGCTTTGAAGCCCTCGATCGTGGCGTCCGGGTCCAGCTCCAACGCGGGGTTCAGCACGGCATCTTCGAAATACGCAGCCTCGTCATCAATATGCGCCACGTGTGCACTCGTACGGTTCGGTGGGGCGTAGACAGAGCCGCGGTCGAAGGGACCTTGTGTATTAACCCGCGTCAGCCTGTAAAACAACACGACGTCAGTCTAATAGACCATACGGAAATTAAAATAAACTTACCTGGAAGCCTTAGCGCCGGCGGCGAAAATTTGTCCTCCGCCGCCTCCGGAAGGCTTTGGAAGGTACGAACTCCGTCCGCCGTCGGGAAGCCCGCCGTGCGTGTTACCCTTGAGGGTGTCGTGCGCGGACTTGGCCATGGAACGCAGGGCGTCGTAGTCGAACCCGCCGCCCAGTAAGTCCTCAACCTTAGATTTAGCCTCCTTCTTTCGCGCGTGCGCCGCTCGGACCTGCGCGGACATGGCGACTGACCACGCGGGTTGGCCCGGCACGTTGGCACCCGCGATGGGGTCCAGCGCGACGAGCGCTTCACGCACCTGCGGCTTGATCTGCGCTTGTGTGTCGTTTCGAATCTGTCCGCCTGTGTCGTTTCGTGTCCTGGACGGTGACCTGGGCGCCGGCGTGTTTTTTTGTTTCGATCCCGACGGCGGCGGACTCGGCGCGAGGTCCAGCGGGCCGACGGGCGACTTCGGCGTTGAACGTTGTTGAACTTTGTTGAACATCGTCGCCGTCTCTCCGTCACTGCCAGGGGAGCGTGGCGTGGCGAACGGGATGGATGCTCCGACGCGCGGCTTTGACGTCGGTGTTCCTTCGAAGGTCGTATAATTCGCCTTCGTTTTGGTCGACGGGGTCGTCACTGTTTGCCCATACGAGGCGATGATCCGCGAGCGATCATCCGCGTTCGTTTCTTCGTCGGAAACGTCGTCGTCGTCTCGGAAGGACACCTCTGGGGAGAGGTCGCGGATCATGTCGGTCGGGTCGGGCAGCGGCGAGAGATCCGCGCTCACGTCGTCGTCCCATCCGCCTTTGAATCTTTGCTCTGAATCGTTTGCATTCGCATTCGCATTCGTCGTCGTCTTGGGTGCGTCCGTCTTGGCGGCGTCCGTGCGCTGCTCGTGGAACCTCGCTTTGAGATTGCGTAGCTCGTCGAGCATGGAGGGCACCGCGGCGGCGTCGATGCCGTCGTCCGTCGCATGCATGGTGTTTTTCAATCCTCCGGCGGCTCGCATTGACTTGTACGACATCTTACCTTCGAATGGAACCGACATGGCGTTGAACGCGAACCCGTCGTCGTCGTCCACGGTGACGGCCAGCCGAGTCGTCGCCGAGGGCGGGTTCACGGACGCCGATACATCCGAATTGAATTCAACCCCATCGGAGCCATCCTTCGAAGTTTGACTGGGTTCTTCGTGAACATTCATGCCATCAACCGCCGCCGGGGTCGGGGGCAGCCCCGGCGTCGGCGGCAGGTTGCTCCCACCGCCGCCGGCACCACCCACGTATAACGGCGAGTGCGCGACGTACCGAGCGACGACGGATTCGCGGTCGGGGTCGTCGCGCAGACGATGCCACTCGTCGACCCGCACCGCCGTGGCGCGTTCAATGAGCGGCGTCATCGTGACCGGCGCTAGGTCGGCACCCTCCACGTGTCCATGTTGGGTGCCGTCGGGTGCCGTCGGGGTTGCCGAGTCACCGCCCACAGCTGTGTTTCCCACAGTTTCGTCGTCGTCGTCGTCGTAGAGCATGCGGAGGACGCCCTTGAGGTACGCCTTGGCTTCGGGATCTTCATTTTTGCCATCTCCGCCAAGGTCACCACCCAAGGCGCTCATGAGCGCCGCGCCGATGACGGGCGTGACCGGCGACGGCGCGCCGCCTGTCCCCGGCGTGGGCGCCGCGATGGCCTCGCCCGTCCCACGTTTGGCGTGAAGCGCGCGCATCTGCGAGGACGCCGCGACGGACGCGCGGAGCCCCCGCTCGACGTCGTCCAACGCACCGCGGATCGATGCGACTAAATCCTCGCCAACCTCCGGGAGCAGCTCGGTCGATGTGTCCGCCTCGTCCTCCTCATTCCGCGCCGTCGATGTGTCGTCCCGGATGCGTCGCGCGCGCATCGACGCTCCCCGCGCGAGAAGCTCGGAGGGCATCGGGGTCTTCGCCGCGCCGCCCGGGTCGGCCGGCCGCTCGTCCTCGTCCGAGTCCCACACCGAGTCGTCGTTTCTACCAGGTGCGTCGTCGATTCTCGTCTCCACGACCGCGGCGGTCGGGACGTGGCCGCCCTCGCCGAGCGGGGTCTCCGGGATCACGCCAGGGCTTCCGCCCGCGGCGAGCTCCGACGCGAACCTAGCGCGCTCCGCCCGCAGCTGGTCCATCTTCGCCTCTCGCTGTGGCGGTCTGACCCGAGTGGAATGGAGGCTTCCTAGAAAATTTCAAAAAAATTGGAAGACCCATAACCTTGAGATGTTCACCACCGCAAACTGAAAGAAGACACCCCAAATTCCGTGCAGCCGGCACAACTCTCAGCGCCTCCCCGGAAAGCGGGCAGGCTGAGCGCGCGACGGACTAGCCGTCCCGCGTGCATAGGCGACGCAGCTTCGCGCGTGACGCAGCTTCGGGTGTCCATCCGCGGTACGCGCCGCGCGATACATCCGCGGACCGCGCGGCGCTCAGGGCAGAGGGCGAGACGAACGCGGGAATTCTGAAGAATCCCCTCAGATCCCGTCAAGACTCGGTGGTGGAGCCCTAGCTCGGAGACGCGCGGTTAGCCACGGCGCGAGCGTCGGAGATCTACCGGCGCCGCGTCTCGCGATGGACGTCGACATGAACGACGCGCCCGCGGAAGCCGCGGACGCGATCGTCGTCGAAGACGCGCCGGACGTCGCCGCGTCTCCGAACGCCGGGGGTGAGGATTCACCGGGCTCGCTGGTGCACCAGGGCACGATCATCGACGCCGACATCGCCGTCGCCGAGCCCCATCATCCCGTCGCGTCGCCCGCGTTCGCGGATGAAGCCATCGCGCCGGAGGACGACGCCATCGCCGCGCCGGCTTCACCGCAATCGGACGAGAACCTCGATGACATCGACGGAGACACGGCGGTGCGTGACGACCCGACCCGATCATCGCCCCGGCCCCCCCGCGCCTCCCGTCTCCAAAAAAACACAGCTGTGTTTGCGCACGTCCAGAAAAATAAAAATAAATCATCACCTGACCTCGCCCCCTTCCATGAATCAACCGCAGAGCGAAGCCTCGGAGGATGACCGCGCGGGCTCCGGTGAGGGCGCATCCGGACCCGCGGACGGGACGGTCGGCGATGCCGAAGATGTCGAAGAAGATGCCGAAGAAGAAGAAGGACCCCGGGGCGAGGCGGGTCCAACCATCGACGTCGACGACGCCCTCGCGGATTTGACACTGGCGCAGAGACAGGAACTAGTCGAACTCGCAAAGTGCGTATGAGTCGGGAGACTCGCACCCCCACCACCCCGCACCCACCCCTGTATTTTTACCCGCCGTAACCACCGCCGCTGCTGTACGAATAGTATGATGGACGTTTCACATTTATTTTCCATGGAGCTTCCGCGAGTGGCGACGGAGAGTCGTCCCCGAGTGCGGGCGCAGATGAAGCCTCAAAAAGTGTTGCGAATTAGATTGTACTATCCGAGGCTTCGTGTGTGTTCGCGCTTGCGGGTTCGATTCCCGCCGCCGCCGTTTACATCTTGGAGAGATATTGAACTTGAAAACTTTGAGAACTACGTCGGTATCTGGCTCTACGTCGTCGTATGAACGCGAGGGCGGCTGCACTCCCCGCGCCGGGGATGTCGCGCCACCTCGGGGACGTCGACGCACAATTGATTTGCATCACTCGAATGACCGAATCGATAGGCACATTAGGCGGCGATCGTGGACGGCCAGCTTCGTGCGTCGTCGCACCGTAAGTAACGCACTCACACCGAACGCGCCGCTCCCGTGGTTCAAACACCATCGGAAACGCGCCGGAGGGAGGGTCTGCTCCAGTGAATGACAGTGAATGAATGTGCCAGTTTCTGAGATGTGATGTTAAAAAAATGCATCTGATGATCCCGCCGAGGTTGTATCTCTCACTGCGCTCGAGACGGCGACGTATTCGACGGAAACAGCGTACAGCGATACCGCGTACATCGCGCACCGTCCGATTCCACCCCGAAAAAGGACCCGCCGATCCGAACGACGTCAGTGATGCTCACTCATGTGTGCCAGCCAGAGATGGACAAAATTCTCAAAAGTTTTCAAGCGATGCAAATCTCCAAAAAAAGATGTGGCGAAAAAGCGAAAAACCGTGGGAAACTCGATTCTTTTTTCAATCATTGAATTGATTCGACGACTGATTCTACCATCCGTTGGAATTTCACGAAACGCCCGCGCTCATACCCGATTCACCCACCAACCTTGACGCCGACGCTAACCCACGTCCCGCCCCCGCATCGCGCCCTCCCCACCCTCCAGGACATTCCAAGGTACAATCTCGGAGGAAGACTTGCCGGCGCTGGCGGCAAAGTACGAACTGGACCCGCCGCAAGTCGCCGCGGTGGTGGCCAGCATGTGGGCCAAACACCTCGACAGGCCCCTCACGGCCCGCAAGAAGAAGCGCGAGCTCAAGCCCAACAGCCGCTACGACCAGGATTCCATCGCCAACGCGGAGGCGGCCGAGGAAGAAGAAGAGGAGGAGCGAGTCGAGGCGGGGGTCACTCCAATGGACGAGGATCAACACACGCCGCGAGGTACCAAACACCTTGACGACGACGACGAAGACGTCTCATACGACGAAAAGACCGGCATCAGCGCCGAGGTACGGGTCCAGGTGACGTGCGGTGACATGCGGGGCACCGCCGTGTTACCCGCGGGGTACAAAAAGCAGCAAGAGTACGTGTTGCACTCTGACGGTAAAAAAGTACCGCCGTCGCAGTTTGAACGCGACGCGGGAAAAGGCTCGTGTAAAAACTGGAAGAACAGCGTGATGGTGGTGATGCCGGACGGAAGTGAGGGGCGGACGTTTCGGGTGTGGATGGAGAGCAACGGGTACTTCCCGGTGGGTACCAAGTGGGACGAGTCGGTGGTGAACGCGGCGAGAGCCCTGATGGGGCGGCGGAAAAAAGTCAATCACGGCGACAAGTCTTCCCACGCGGTCAAGGCTCAACCGGCCGCTAAGAAGCCCAAGCCCGCGCCCGCTCAGGCCGCCAAGAAGGTCGAGAAGGCGGCTACATCCGTCGAGAAGGTTGCGGAGAAGGCTCCGGTCGAAAAGTCCATATTCGAGGCGCAGCTCGAGAACCTTCTGGACGACGACGGCGGTTTGCGATTGGTGAGTTTATTTTAATAATCGTATGGGCAATTCGACTGATGCAATGTTTTGTTTACAGGTGGAGAAGATGCCGAATTTCGTCTGGCTCATGCGCAACGCGATGAAAAACGCCGAACGTTCGTTGGTGGTTTCCGTGATTCACAGGACGAACGATCGTAAGTGCGCCGAGGCGTTCGTCAAGTCCGACGGCATCAAGGTTTTGCACGAGTGGTGCGCGCAGGCGAAGGAGTCGAACAAGAGCAGTTTGGTTCTCAAGATGCTGAAAACGTTTCGGCGGCTGCCCATGACTGTCACCGCGCTGTCCTCCACGGGCCTCGGCAACTTTGTCAACAAGCTACGCAAGTACAAACCCCCGGGCAAGGACAACGACGACCTCACGAAACAGGTCATAGAAGAGGCGGAGCGAGTGAAACTGAAATGGGTCTCAGTGGTCCGAGCCGAGTCGGAGGCGGCGGATTTGAGAGCCAAGAAGGAATCCGAGGAATCATCCAAACAAAAAGCAGCCGCAAACGCCGCGAACGCCGCCAAGCGACCGCTCGTCCCGCAGACCGCCGAGGAGGCTGCGAAGCGACGCAAGGTTGAACCCGCGGGTCCCGCCGCGGGCGCGAGCACGCCGTCGCAGGGCTCCAAGGAGACCTCCACGGGGGGGATCAACAAAACGCCCGCCGCCAAGGTACCCACGGCGACGAAGGTTGGCGTGCCTAAGCCGACGACGACGATCGCGCGGACCGTCACCACGATCGCGCGGCCTACCACGTCGTCCGTGACGTCCTTCGGCGGCGTGAACGTCCGGGGCGTCGCGGCGTATCGCAAGGATCCAACCGCGGGGAAGTTATCGAGCGCCGGATCAGGTTCCAAGACTTCCTCGGGCGGCGTCGGGAGCGTGCTCAAATCCCGGGAACCCGAAAAGAAGAAGGAGTTCTTCACCAAATCGAACTACGCCAAGAAGAAGTCATCCAAGCTCCAGAAGCTCCAGAGTGCTGGGAAACAAGCCCGGGTCGGGATTGGGTGGAAAGCGGACGCCGAGCTCGAGGCGGTTAAGTTTTTCTTCAAAGATGATTTCATCGTCGCCGATAAGTCCGCGGATCCCGCCGAGGAGCGCCGCCGCGCCGCGCAGGAACGACGCGACGCCGCGCGCCAGAAGGAGAAGGAGGAAGAGGAAGACGTGGAACCCGAGGATGAAGACGAACGCGCCGCGATCGCCAAGGCTCGCGAACGCCAGCAAAAGGAGAAGGCCGCCGAGCAACGAGCCGCTAACCTCACTCGAGTGCGCCGACTCAACGAGATGAAGGCGACTGGCCGGTGGGTCCAACCGAGGCGCATCGAGTACCCGCCGGGATGGGATATTCACCCGGGACGGGACTCGGGCGAGCGCGGGCGGCTGCAGTCGAGGTGGAAAGGTGAATTCGAGGTCAAGTACAGGTCCCCGGATCAAATCCCGGAGTCGCCGCGGGAGGCGCCTTTTGGATCGCAAGGATCGAACGTCGATCCCCCGACGATGATCGAGGTGTCCACCAAACCCCCGCCCAAGGCACCGCCGTCGCACGCGGGGCCCCCGATGAGTGGCGGTGGGTTCAACAATGTTCAACAAAGTTCAACCGCCTTCAACCCGCCTTTACCCGGCGGCCCGCCCCCGCCTGGCACGAACCAGCTGCAGTCAATGCTCCAACAGTTTGGAAGCCAAGGTGCGAACCAAGGAGGTAACCCCGGTGGGAACCAAGGAGGGAACCAAGGTGCCGGCGGGATCGATCAGAGCGCGCTCCAGGCGCTTCTCCAGTCGGTGCAATCGGGCGCGCTCAAGGTTCAGGGTGGACCCGGCAACGGAGGAGGATTGAACGGCGGAGGATTGAACGGCGGCGGAGGACCGCCGCCGTTGCCGCCTACTTCGTTCGGCGCCCCCCCGCCGCCGCAGCACGCACCCATGGGCCCGGGGATGGGCAGCCGCGCGTACAACCAAGGCGCGATGCCTCCCGGCTTGGGCGGCGGCGGCATGGGCGGCGGTCCATCTATTGGGGGATCTGTTAACAACGGGGGGATGATCCCTGGTCAAGGTCAAGGCCACACGCACGAATCGTGGAGGCCGTTGGCGGATGGCGGTCAGAAGGGCCCCATGCCGGGCGGAAACGGCATGTGCGCCTTCTTCAACACGCCGAAAGGGTGCTACCACGGCGATAACTGCAGGTTCAGGCACGAGCGCGGAGCCGCGCCGCCGCCGCCCGGCGCCTATCCAAACAGGCGATTCTGAATCGTTCATGCGGCATTCATCGGCGTGAATGTGTGGCGCTGATTGGCGTTAAATCACATAAATCACGAAGACGACGCGCCTCTCCGTGTGGGCATCGAGAGTGCGCGTCGCGAACAATTACAATTAGCTCTTAGTTTTAGCGCAGCGCTGCAGTAAGCTCAGCTCATCGACGGACTCGTTCAATTCGTCCCGCCCCAATTACGTTGGGGTGTTCCGATTCGATCGACAAGAAGGCCGGTCCTTGTTGTCCTCGAGAGACGAAGATTATTGGGTCCTCCCAAATGTTGATGTGACGATCGATCAAAAATGATGATCAGCGCTTAGCGCTTGTAAGCAAATTCTTGACGAGTAAATTCTTGAGTCGATTCGCCGTTGAAATCGAACAAGCCAGTTTTTCGAAGTTCAAACGATCGCTCCCAGAAATCGACAGCCGGGCGCCCGTTTGAACTCTCATTCACGAGACGCACGACGGACGCGAGGGCTCTGTCGCGTGCGAGACACCATGGCCGACGTCTGGTGCTTCAACGTCGACGCCAAGTTCGAGCGCAACGGCATCGTGAGCAGCAACACGCTCAAGTGAGTCCAGTCCCTCCTCCCACGTCCAACCCCGTGTGCGATGATGATGTTTTTGAAATGCCCCGGATTCGATCGATTGAACCCGCGCGTCCTTCGCATCCGCCTCTCCCTCACGCCGCCGTACCCATCACCCGTCTCGACCCTAAACAACTCACCGATATCCCACCACCCCGATACCCATCGTCGTCGTTCTCAGGCACGTCGAGCTCATCGATGCGTCCCGCGACAAGGAGAACGTCCGGTCTGGGATGAACCACAAAGTGGACGACCTCACTACGTCGGCGAAGAGGGCATGGGTCCTTCGCTTCGGCGGCGACAAAGCCGCGAATGACATGTCCGTCGGCCACATCAAGGCGATCTACGGCAAGCAGGTCAAGGAGGGCAAGCTCACCATCGAGGACAAGGCCAACGTCAAGGTTCTCATCCAGGCCCTGCCCGCCGAGTGCGCGCGACTCATGAAGACACTCACCACACTCAAAGGCCAGGCGCCCGCGCAGCAGAAAGTCTTTCTCGCCACGCTCGGATGCTGCGTCAAGTGCGAAGCAAAGGTGGCGCAACACAAGGCTAAGTTCGAGGAGAAGCAGCGCAAGCTCATCACCGCACAGCTGGAACAGGCGGAGCACGAGCTCGCCAAGAAGCGCAAGCGCGAGCAGGCTGAGAACGAGCGCGAAGCGTCGAAAGCCGCAAAGCTCTCCGCGCAGCTCGAGCGCGTCTCACAGGTACGAGTTACATTTATATAATTCCCGTACGGGCAATTCGACTGACTGACGGCACCACTTTTTATTCACATTCACAGATGAAGGCGGAGAAGGAGGAGATTGAGTCGGCGGTGAACGCGAAGAAGGCTAAGATCGAAGAGGAGAAGCGCGCCGCCGCGGCGCTCGTCGAGGAGCTCAAGGAGGAGAAAGAAACGGTCGTCGAGGCGAGGCGGGCGTTACGAGAGGAACGCAAAGCGCTGGACTCGGAACAAAAAGAGTTTGATTTGATTAAATCCAAGCTCGAGTCCGACCGGCACAAGTGCGATCGGGACCGGGAGAAGCTGAACGCGCAGCTGGACGCCGCGAAGGCGACCGCGGCATCTCTGGAAACCGCCCGGAAGGCTGTCGAGAAGGAAGCCGCGAGCCTCGAGAAGGAACGCGAGCGACGCGAGACGGAGGCGGTCAAGCTCGAGGAACAGGTGAAAGCCACCGAGGCTAAGAGAGCGGCGCTCAACGAGGCTCGTAAGTTCAAAGAGGAGGAGCTGCACTACAAGCAAGCCGCGGCTGAGCGCAGGCGCCGCGAGGCGCAGGTGAAGCGCGAGGAGGCTGCCGCGCGCAAGGCTGAGCGCGACGCCGCGCAAGCGGCCAAGATGGAGAAGAAGCGGGCGGACATGGAGCAGTGGAGGACAGAGTACGAAGCTTGGCAAAAGAATCCGGATGCTTCCGGGACTTCACCGCCGCCGCGCCCCGACCAGAGCTCATCGCCCTCGGGGTTCTACGGCACCGGGGGAACCAAAGCGACGGGCGCGGCATCCGCGCACACCGCCCCGAGGACCAAGTCCCAGCCGCCCAAGCGTCGCAAGCCCATCCTCGACGACGACGACGACGAGGACGTCGACGACACACACGAGGACGCCTCAACGGACACGCACAACACAAAGCAGCCCGACTTCGAGTCCGCCGCCGCCGCCGACAAGGACGACGACGTCCCCGACGACGATACCGGCGACCTCCCGGAGGAGGATGAGGACCCGGCGGCGACGACGCGGAGGCTCGAGCTGGAGCGCAAACGCGCAGAGGAACTCGCCAGGCAAGCTCGCGAAAAGTCCATCCGCGACGAAGCCGACCGCAAACAAAAAGAATTGGAAGCCAGGCGCGCCAAGACGAAGAAGGCGCAGAAGGAGATGATGGAGGAGCTGCGGCGGCGTCAGGAGGATGAGATGTCGCACCGCGAGCACCAGCAGCGGCAGGCGGCGGCGGAGGCGAAGATTCGGCAAAAGGCGGGATCCATGACGCTCGCGACGGCGACTGACGAAATATACGCCAAACATGTGGAAGCGTACGACGCGTTGAAGGCGATGAATTCCATCCGCGAGCGCGACGTTCCGTGGCCGCTGCCGTCCAACGTGGTGTTCCTCACCCCGAAGGACGACGCGGCGGCGCGGAAGAAGAAGATCGTGAAAGCCATATCGCGGTGGCACCCCGACAAGTTCAACGCCATCTTCGGCGCCAAGCTCGTGGAGAAGGAACGCGACGCCATCATGGCGCGAGTTCGGTCCGTCAGCGACGCCGTCATCGAGCTCAGGCAGGTTTTCAACTGAGTGCGGTGGGTGGTGGTGAACGCATGACTGGGTAGTCCACTCACTTCACTAATAAACGCGCGTGTGTTTCAATGAACAACTACTAAACGTCCATCCTTAACCCCAATTGTTCACGCGCTAGTGCCTAGCTACTCGTCGTATCGTTCGATGAGTTCGGCGTTTGAGATTTGCGTAAATTTGCCCGCGTAGGATTCGTCCGTCGCCGCTGTCACCGCCGCCCTCGCCACGTTGTCCACTGACACCGGCGTCATCTGTTTCACCCCCGCGGGCAACGGTAGGGCGTTCATGACCGCCGCCATCGGTCCCATCGCCGCCCACAGCGGTATTTTGGATCCAGAAGAAGTAATTCGTGTGCCTGACACTGGCCCCGGTTTGAGCACCGCCGCGCCTCGGCCGCCGTGCCCTGCGCCGACGAACTCATCCCGCGCGTGCGCTTCCGCCATCGCCTTACCCGCGGCGTACCCCGCGGCGTACACCCCTGACGTCGGCGAGATGCCCCATCCCACGCCCGGGATCGGCGGGACCGACGCGCCGATGACGACTAATCGATCGACTCCGACTTCCTTCGCGCACTTCGCCGGCGTCACGTTCGTCTCTCCGTTGTCGCGCACGATCTCCTCGTGGCTAAGGTTCGGGAACGGGAGTCGGCCGACGGACGTGATGACGGCATCCGCGCCGCGCATGTGTTCCTTGTACGACGACGGGTCGAGCGCGTCGCCCCGGAGCCATGTCACGGACGACGCCCAAGGTTCATCTCGTAGATGCGCCGGGGCGTCTCCACCGCGCGTCACGCACTGCACGAGGAGGCCGCGCTTGGCCGCCTCGCGCGCGATCGCGGAGCCGACGAAGCCGGTACCGCCGAAGATCATGAGCCTCTTGGCCGCGTTGGATGCCGCCATGGTGAAACCGATACGAACGCACAGCTGTGCGCGCTGACGTCTGGGTGTCGGGTTGGGGGGTGACGTCGACGGTGCCCACTGTGAGCCACGAGTCGTCGATCCGCTGGCTGATTTGGCACGGATATCGGTGACGCCGGCCTTCACATCTCTCCCTCCGCGACGCCCGTGCATTCGCCATGGCCGCGCTCTCCATGTCGCTGTCGCTCTCGTCCACGCGCCCGGGCATCAAGCCGGCGCGTCTCACCCGCGCCACCACTCGCGGCCGTGCGCGCGTCATGACAGTCTCCGCCGTGGCCAGGGCCAGGCAGGCTCCCGCTATCAAGGCTGATGCTCCTCCTCCCGCGGCTACCACTACTACCCCCGCGGGCGACGCCGAGGGTGGATACTTCGGAAGCGGCTTCGAGGCACCGAACGAGTACGGCTACTTCACGTCCGCCATCGGCGTCGCGGAACAGAAGCGCCAGGATAAGCTCGAAGCCGGCGGGTTCAAGCAGATCAAAGGGCTGACCGCCGAGGAAGAAAAGGCGCGATACGCGAAACTGTGCTCCAAACATCCGGAATCGCAGAGGTGCGCGGAGGGATTCAGCAACAAATACGTCACAAAGCCGGCGACGACGTCGTCGATCAACGGCAGCGTGGTCAGGTCCGACGGCATCATACTCATCCCGGGGAACCGCGAGGATCTCATCACGTACGTACTGGATCCAAAGATGAGCGGGGACACAATCGGACTCTTGATCCCAGGTGAGTAATATTTATTTTTGTATTTGCATTTGCATTTGTATTTGTATGGGCAATTCGACACTGACGTCGTGTTTTTTGTTTACAGTGCTGTTTGTCATTCTTGGCGCGCAGCTGAAACAAGCTGCGGGGGTGCCCGAGTACATCTCGGGGGCGGTGGCGATCACCACGAAGGTGGTGGCGACGGGGCTCATCGCGCTGTACTGGCTCCCGGAGTTCACCTCAGGGCTCGTGCCGTGAGATACTAGTGACGGATGGAACTGAGAGTCAGTGCCCGCTTCAATTTACATTTTTAGCCAAGACGCCGCCTGTTTATTAATACTACTATGATGTTTAATTAGCTATACCCAATTAGCTACCCACGTGACGACGCGAGGTGACGACGTAGACGTTCTCTCAACGTCTCCTCGGCCATCCCGTTCTCGTCCTCCAACGCGAGCGCGAATGATAGCACCAGCGGATCCGCGGCGGTCAAAAAATTCAACCCGTCTAGGATTCGATCCCGCGACCCGCCCGTCAGCAGCCGCCACGCGTCCCGCTCGGACAGCACCAGCCGCGCCTCCGCGCTGCCCACGTCGCCGGATACCCGGTGCATCTCGCGGAACCTTTCCACGACCGTTTCTAGAAACGTTCGGGTGAAGAAACCATTCGCTGAGTCAGACTCGTCGACGCCTCGAACCTGTTGACAAAACACGCCGTCAGTCCAATTGCACATACACGAACTATAATAAACTCACCTCAGCCTGTCCGGTTCGCCTCAGTCTCAGTCCGTATCCGTTCTTTGTATCGTCCACGGCGGGCGCGACCATGTTCTCCAACATACGTACAAGACCCCGCCTTCGCCCGTCGCCTCGTTTACACCCCGTCATGCCCAGCACCCGCGCGCCGCGGAGCCTCGACGGCGGCGGCGTCCACTCGTGCGCCGGGGATGCTCCGGCGTAGCGGTGAAGTCGCTCGGTTCGGACGCATCGGACCCGCGTTCGAACCACGGCTGGGGCGTTTAAACTGTTATTTTTGTCATCGTCAGTTCCCAAAGGGTTCACGTGTTCCATCAAGTGGCGCTCGATCGCCTCGGTACTCGCGGGCGTGGGGAGCAAGCACGCGTGGTGCATCACGACCACGTCCGCGGCTTTCAACTTTTCAATTCGTTTTTCATCCAACGGGATCACTTCGCCGTAGTCCCCGTGGTCCGCGAGCATGGACAGCGCATCAATCACGACGACGTTTAACGATGTACGTGACGCCGTCTCATCCGATGCATCACACGCGTGAACGACGATGGCGTTGAATGACGTCGAAGTCGCGGTTGTTGATGATGCTCTTTGAAGATTTTCAACTTCTGAATCCAATCCGTCGCCGGCCCAGTCGTGCTTGGTGCATCGCAGCTCGACGTCGTCGACGTCGACGTCCCCGGCGAACTTGGCGTCGTAGTTAAATTCCTTCCGAGCGGACCGATTGATGTCTGTCTCGACCCGGTGACTCACCGCCTGCTGCTCTCTCGTTGCCGACAACGCCGATAGGAGGTCGGGAAACAATGTCACGGCGCCTGATTGGTGCTCGAGTCGTCTGCGTGTCATGCCGCGCGCCGCGTCGTCGTTTCGTGACGTCACCACCGCGACGGGGTTCGCTCCGTCGACCGCACGGATCACATTCGTGAGTTTCTCGACCAACAACGGCACCACGCCGTCGAAGTCGGCGTCGTCCGTCAGCGACGACACTCGCACCAGCGCGGGCATGATTCGCTGTGGGTCCCCACCATCATCGCGACGACGGGCGAGTGGTGTCGTGCTGAACGATGCGACGGCGCGCCGGGATGTGTTGTCGTGCGCCGCCGCCGGTCGATGCGTCAGCCTCGCGACGATGCCGACGGCGCGGAGGAGCGTGCGGGTCGCCCGCATGCCCCGCACTCCGCGCTCCCCCAAACTGACGACGGCGGTGTCCCAGCACGTGACTGGCCGAGAAAAATAATGTCCTCCCAACGATTTCATCAGTCAACCTCGCGCGCGTCCGTCTCAACAAACGGGCCCCGCGTCATCGAACCACCGAACGCGACCACTCCGTCGTCATGGCACCCGCGGCGAGTCCCAGCGACTGGTACAACTCCCTCCCGCCCGTGTCCAAGGCGTGGGGCACCGCGTGCTTCGCCTGCACGCTCCTCTCGCAGTTCGGGCTGGTAGATCTGAGGAACCTGTACCTGAACTGGGCGTTGGTCAAGGGGAAGTTCCAAGTCTGGAGGCTGCTGACGAACTTTTGCTTCCTCGGGAAGTTCTCATTCCCGTTCCTCATGCGCATGATGATGATGTGAGTACGAGCTTGATAGCGCACGATGCCTACCCGCGAAGATCCCCGATCGATGAGGTCAAATCCGCGCCCCGAACAATTCAATTAATCCCTCCGTAATGTAATGATCTAGGTCATCATCCAACTGACGAACGTTTCCATCCTACACTCCCCCAATCCACCGTCACCAGCGCTCGGTACGGCGTGTTCCTTGAGCAACACACGTTCGCGGGGCGCATCGCCGACTTTGTCTGGATGGTCCTCCTCTGCGTCGGAGTCCTATTGCCCATACCCGTGTTGGTCCCGTCCATTCAGATTCCATTCTTCGGCCCGTCCCTGGTCTTCACGCTGCTGTACCTGTGGAGCCGAGAGAACCCCAACGCCAACACCAGCATCATGGGCATGATCACCATGAAGGCGTTCTACCTCCCGTGGGGTATGCTAGGCATGGGACTGGTCATGGGCCAAGACCCGGTGCCCGATCTGCTGGGTATACTGGCGGGACATTTGTACTATTTCCTTGCGGTGCTTCATCCGAGGACGGGGGGCCGGAGATGGATTAGGACGCCGGAGTGGGTTCGCGCGATGTGCTACACGCTCTTCGGGGTGAGGAGCGCGCCGGCGGTGGTACCGGCGGCGGCGGCGGCGCGGGGGACGGCGGCGGGCGCGGCGGGCGGCGGGAACACAGCTGGCGGCGGCGACGGAACGCCGCGGCGTCGAGTGTTTCAGGGCCGAGGCCAGCGCCTCGGCGGAAACTGACGATTGATTCGACTCAGTTCTTCGCACAGCTGTGTTTCCAATGAATGAATCTAAACCCTAACACTTGAAATCGAGTATCTTCACGTCCGTCCGTCGCGCAGCATGAACAGCGCCGCCTCCACGAACATCGCGCCCAACGCCCCGATCCCCGCCAGCGTCGCCTTGACGACGAGCGAAGATTGATCATGATGATCACGTTCATCGCCGCCCCGACTCCCTCGAGCGATCGCGGCGCCCGCGAACCACCCCCCTAGTGCGCACGCGAACATCACCGTGACGACGTGCGCGCCGAATCCTAAGTCCCTGGTCAGCGACGACATCTTCAACCTGCCGTCGTCCGCGACTCCTCCTCCCTTGTTCACGTCCGCGGTCATTTCTTCGTATTCGCGATCTTCTTTTTCTCGTCTCAGTTTCGCCAAGATGGCGTCGAGCTTTGGGTCCCGTGGCGCGGGTTTCGGGCCTGTGAGGTGCACGCCGCCGCTGCGGATGATGTCCTGGAGATACGGCCCGTCGCCCTCGGATGGGCCGGCGGAGGCTCGGAGCGCGTCGCATGCGCGGCGGAGGAGGCGGAAAGGAACCGTGTTCTCCTGCGCATGATTTGCAAACTCGTTCGCATTAACGTCATCCGCGTCGTTGGTTCCCTCCGTCGTCTTCTTCTTCTTCTGGACCTCCTTCGCCGCGCGGGTTAAGACGTCGCGCGTGGCGTCCGTCTGTCGCACCCTGAGTCCCTCCGGTCCGATCGTCATGTTCGTCGGACCCGACATGCCGCCTGGGTACTCCGCTTCCGTGGGTACTCACCACTACCGGGATGACGATGAAGAAGCCCCAACCTTGAGATCCTCCCCTCCTCCCCGACTCTTCCTATGACCGCCTCGAGCCTCGTACGCAGCCTCGAACGCCTCGAACCTCCGCTGCTTGTAGTGGCTCTCCACGCGTTCCTCGACGTAGAAACCCAACGCACCGCCCAGTAAGGTAAATCCCACGAGGTACAGCTGCGTCCTGGCGCCGCTCATGACACGCGACGCGAAGTGTGGCGTTGGAATAACCAAAAATCTGTTTTTATTTTTAATTTCCATATGGGCAATTCGACTGACGACGTGTTTTTGTTTAAGAGTATAAATAACCTCAGGTTTTTGGTCATTGACAAAAATAATCTCTATGTTGGTACAACGGCGCCGCCGCGCCCAAATCCAATGAATGAAGCTATGCCCTCCACACGCACTAATAAACACCCACGTCCTCACAGGGTACCACGTCACCCACTCATTACGAGCCAACCTTGAAGGCGTCGCAGAACAGACCGTACAGTACACCGAGCTTGAAGTTGTTCAGCACCAGCGGGACCAAATCGTTGAATTTCAGAAACTTCAAGATCCCCCGCGGCCGCTTGGGTGAGTAGAGCACCGAGCTCAGGAACTCGGCTAGGAACACGATGGTGAGGCAGATCGGTGCGTCACCGGGGGACTCGGGGTGGGGAAAGTACGCGGTCATCGCGAACCCGATGAGCAACGCGACGAGCGCCCACGGGAGCTTGGTGAAGTTTTTCGACACGTTCCCGCGGATGGACCGAACGATGCCGCTGACGCCGGAGGAGAGTCGGGTGTCTCCGGCGTCGCCCCCGGGCCCGCCGGGCGGGGTGGTGTTGGCGACCCTGGCGACGACGGTGAGGCCGCGAGGGTGCGCGTGGACTGGGGCCCCGGTTCGGCGCGCGGATGCGGCGCGGAAGCGTAGGGAGATGGCGCCCGAGCGGCCGACGAGCGCCGTGGATGACGAAGGGGCCGCCCGCGAGCGAGCCGCGGCGGACGCCCGCGCCGGGGCGGCGGCGTTGACGGCCGCGACGCGCGTCGACGCGCCGATCGCGAACATCTTCGCGCGTGCGTTTGGTGTCTAAACACTCGGGAACGGCGATGCGCCCTGGGCAGTGCGCGGGCGGACGATCACCGCCGGACCTTTCAAACCCTCGGTGGATAGAGGTTTGCTTGGAACTCCGGGGGGTTGCCGAGGCAGATTTTCGTACGTGTACTGGAGAGGAATGTGTTCTATTTGGCGTTGATGACCAGATAACGAATGTGTTTATAGGTCGGAAGCAAATAATGAATTAGCACCGTAGCACTAGTAGATCTTTTGGCGAAATTAATGTTCTGATGATTCCCTGCCCTGCCCTCACTTCCCTCCGCGGCAGGCGACTGCGCCATGGTCGCGCAGAAGAGGAAGAGGGACGAATACGAGTGCGATGTGGTGACGTTTCTGCGGCGAGGTGGTATTTCCATCCTCGAGGCACTCGCCGTGAAGCTGCCGGACGTGTTCGCAGCGGAGATCTTGCCCAAGCTCGATCTGACGGATACGCTCAGCTTGGCGCAGGTGAACAAGGCGTACAACGACACGGTGTGGAGCGTCGAGGGAATGCGGTCGATGGAGGCGAAGATCAAGGCACACCTGGTTGTGATTGAGAAGAAGGGCCTGATCACTGAACCTTATTACTGGGCGGCAAAGCACTGCAACGTGCCCGCGGTCAGGGCCCGCCTTGAGTCCGGGGTGGACGTGAACAAGGTTCTGACTGCAGATAAAATGACAGCTCTGCACGTCGCCGCTCGGCATGGCCACGCGGCAGTGGTGAAGGCACTGATCGAAGCAGGGGCTGATGTGAACAAACTCGCATCAATAGATGCTGTGGACGCGAGTGGAAAGGTCACCGGCACACGCCGCAACGTTACGCCTGTGTACCTCGCCGCTCGAGGAGGCCACACGCACGTCGTCATGGAGCTCATAAAGGCGGGCGCGGATGTGAACCTCGCGACCTCGGATGGCGTCACCCCGCTTTACAAAGCCGCTTGCAATGGGCACGAGGGTTGCGTGGCCTTGCTCATCCAAGCCGGCGCGGACGTTCGCAAAGCTAGAAAGGACGGTTACACGCCCATGAAAATCGCCACATTCAAGAAGCGGGAGAAGGTCGTGACGTTGTTGAAGTTCTACGAGCGAGTTTAGAATTCCATCTCGTCGTTCAATGAAACATAATCACCGCGCAGTAACTAACCATCACGCGCCCTCGCTCAGCACGTATCCCCACGCCGCGTCAGCCTCCCGTCCCCGCTTCGCAGACGCCACGATGTGAATCTGCAGATCTTTTGGCTTTTTTTTAAATGGTCGGTCTGAAAATTAAAAGGTCTGATTCCCAGCCCTCAGCCCCCACTTCCGCTCCGCAGGCGGCGCCATGGTCGCGCAGAAGAGGAAGAGGGACGAATATGAGTGCGATACCGTGACGTACTTACGGCGAGGGGGTATTTCCATCCTCGAGGCACTCTCCGTGAAGCTGCCCGACGTGTTCGCAGCGGAGATCTTGCCCAAGATCGACATGACGGATACGCTCCGCTTGGCGCAGGTGAACAAGGCGTACAACGCCGAGGTGTGGAGCGTCGAGGGAATGCGGTCGATGGAGGCGAAGATCGAGGCACACTTTGTCAAGATTGGGAAGAAGAACTTGACCACTGAACCGTGGTACTGGGCGGCAGGGTACGGCAACATGCCCGCGGTCAGGGCCTGCCTGGAGTCCGGGGAGGACGTGAACAAGTGTCTGACTCAAGATAAAAGCACAGCTCTGCACGTCGCCGCTGACCTTGGCCACGCGGCGGTGGCGAGCGCACTGATCGAAGCAGGGGCTGATGTGAACAAGCCCGCATCACCAGAGACTATGAGCGGCAAACCACTCCACAACGTTATGCCTGTGCACCTCGCCGCTCAAAATGGCCACACGCATATCTTCATGGAGCTCATAAAGGCGGGCGCGGATGTGAACCAAGCGAACTCGGAGGGCGTCACCCCGCTTTACATAGCCGCTCAAAATGGACACGAGGGTATCGTGGCCTTGCTAATCCAAGCCGGCGCGGACGTTCGCAAAGCTGGCAAGAACGGTAACACGCCGATGAAAATCGCCACAATCAGGAAGCGGGAGAAGGTCGCGACGTTGTTGAGGTACTTCGAGCGAGTTTAGAATTTCCATTTCGTCGTTCAATGAAACATCATCACCGCGCAATTAACTAACCATCACGCGCCCTCGCTCAGCACGTACCCCCACGCCGCGTCAGCCTCCTGTCCCCGCTTCGCAGACGCCACGAACGCGTCCGGGTCCTCCCCCAACGAACCAAATTCGGCTCCGCTGTCCTCGCCCGCCGCGGTCCAATACTCCCGTTCAGCCTCCGTGCCCGTAGCCTCACCCGCCGAGGACGCGCCGTGGTTCAGCCGGCGAGTAGCCCGGGACCGTCCGCGAGGACCCGGGCTCGATTCCCCCTTGGAGCTACTACGCCGAAGCGCCTGGAGTGTCGCGGTGGACTGCCGGGGACGACGCTCGCTCGTCGATTGGTTTTTTTTCGCCCCGGAACCCGGCGACCCCCGAGGAAACGTTTGCTTGGGCTTGACCGCGACTGGGGTCTTGACGAGGAGCTCGTCGTACGATCCACCGTACAGGCCCCACGTCCCGGAACCGCCGGGTCCCCGGTTCGAATCCCGCGCGGAGCCAACACGCGGACCACCTCGCCGTTTCTCCGACGATTCCATCGCCGCCGCGTACATGCGCTCGCCAAAGTCACCCGACCTACGCAGGTTTCGAGCCCTGGACGTTATCGCGGGCGCGAACGTTGTTGACCGCTCGTCGTCCAGTGTCATCGCCGACGGAGGCCGGACCGCGGTGTTCTTGTTGTAGTGCCCAGCGGCGGCGCGTGGGACGTGGACGGAGTTACGTATGGACATCGACCCTCGGACGGAGAAGTTACCGGATGCGGCGACTTCCGAGGAGTAGTCGCTTCGAGCGGGCGAGGGCGGTACATTCGCGCGTACATTCGCCGCCGCGGACCCGGGCACGGATGGAACGACTCCGCCGGTCCGAGCGGCGAGCGCCGCGGCTCCCGCCATCGCCGCGCCAGCCAACACCGCCGCCATCGCATCCGCGCCCGTGTTCGAGTTGGAATTGTTTGACGCACCGCCTGGGTATTTGGTCATAGGCGTCGGCTGCGGCGCCGTCTCCGGCCGGCGCATCTCCGGCTCGGGCGAAAACGCATCCTGCACACCGCCGACACCCGAATGCGCCATCCTCAGCCTCGCATCCACCAACGTCTCCGAATCGCGTCCGCCGTCGAATGATTGAACGTGTTTTTTGCCACCGGGCGAATGCACGACAATCTTCTTCTTCCCGCGTTCGATCGCCCTCGAACCTTTGGACAGGCGCGGGGTGAACGTGTTGACCACGCGGTCCTCGTACTCCTCGCGCCGTCGTTGGAGCTCGCGAACCGACGCGTTCTTGCGATCCTGCCACGCGCGTAAGTCGTCCACAGTTCGCCGCATACCCTGTTTAAAAAGAAAAAACACGCCGTCAGTCTAATCGCCCGTACGAGTACACGCGTTAACTCACCTTTGCGGCGTCGGTGATCTTTGGCGTCGTTCTCATCGCCGCGGCTTCCTTCTCCGCCGTCTCCGCCTCGAGCCTCGCGCGTTCCTCCAGAACCTTAGCCTCCCGCCGTCTGTTCGCCGCCTCTTGCCTGGTCAAAAAGTCATCCGGCTGGTCCGACATTAACACGCGGGAAACGTTCGTCATACCCCTGGGCCTAACGCTCTCCTCCCCTGTGTATAAAAAAAACATATCGTCAGTCAATCAAATTGCCAATATATAAAGATTAAAAGCAACTCACCGCCCATGCCCACCGGGGACATACCGGCTCGTAGTGTTGACGGTGACGTGACGTGCGATTCGGTGATTCGCGCCGCGCGTTGCATACCCCGCGCGTGTAGGTGCCGCCCGTGCGCCTCTGTCCGGGACGCGGGGACGTTTACCGGGTGGTTCACTGCGAATGGGTTCGTTTCCAGAAGCGTTTTTCGCGTCTTGGATTTTTCGAGTTCCATCGTCTCCACGTGCCTGGCTTCGCGCCTGGCTTCTCGAAGGACCCAGTCGCGTCGAAGTCGGTCCTCGACCTTGTCCGACTCTGTCCATCGCGCCCGGCCGGAGGACCCTGGGGAGAACGAGGTGTTCGTCGGCGGCGGCGTCGGCGACCTATGCGAATATTTTTGTGAAATATTCTTTCCGCCGACGTCGCGCGGCGGCGTGAGGGTCAGGCCGAACGGCTTGGGACGCGCGGCGTCGCTCGGCTTGCGGGGGGGCTGCCACGCGGCACCCTTCGATTGGCCACCTTTACCCTTTTGTTTCGCGCGCGCGGCGGCCATGCGTTCCACCGCCTTGCGCTCCGCGGCGGCGGCGACTGCGGCTGCTCTCTCAGCCTTGGCGGAGGCCACCTCTGGGTCCGCCAATCTTCTCAGCGCCGAAGTCGAGTGGGACGCGCGTTCGGCGGATCCCGGCGCGACGCGGCCGCTTCCGCCCCACGCGGGCCTGCGCTCGTGCGCCGCGTCGTGATGACGCCGGGTGGATGACGGTCCGATTGACGAGTATCCAGAATCTCTTCCGGAAAATGTCCGGTCCATCGACGATGATTTATTTCGTCGCAGTCGGTTCACGTACGCGGCGTCGGCGTCGTCTCGATGGTAACGCCCGGATCCGGGTGAAGGCGAAACGTCACTGGCTCCCCGCGTGGCACGCGCGCGGGGAGCTGAAGCGGCGCGTAGCCCCGCCGCGAACGCGGGGGAGTATGGGCTCGTCGATTGGCGACTGTCCGTTCGAGTTCGAGGAAGTCGTTCCTCAGATTCTTCTTCGCGAAGTCGACGATGATGATCATGATCACGATGACGGTACGGCGGGGGCGACTGCGACCAGCGCGCGGTGGCCGCGTGTATCGCGTCGACGCCTCGCTCGTACACGTCGAACCCACCGCCGTTGTTGTTCATCGCGCGGCGCCCCGGCGTGGACGCGATCGCAGCCTGCGTCGGCAGGAACATGTGCTCGGTCTCGTCGTCGTCATTTACAAATCGGCGTTCGTCATTCGCGGTCGTCGTCTTTCTCCTCCCGTCGTTCTCCCGACGATGGTTCACGTCGTCGCGTGTGTGTGTGTGCGGGTCCGGGAGCGGGGGTAGCTCCGTCTCCAGGATGTGTCGCACCGCGACGTCTTGCGGCACGTCTGTCGGTGGTGGAAGAATGGTCAGACGAGGCGATCGATGCGATTTTATCATTCATTCTCGGGGCGGCATTGTGTTTGATTGGATTGGTCGAGTCGAGCGAGTGCGCACCGTCGGGAAGGCCGTCCACGCCGAACGCGGTGGTGAGTCGCACGAGCTCGTACAGCTCGTTCGACTTGAGCGTTCCCTGCGCGCGTGGGATGGACGGTGGGTGAACGGGTAAGGCGCGACGGGCGGTCAGCGGATGCGTTGGATCGTGAGCGAAAGAATTGAATTCGCCCGCCCCGGCGGGTGCCGATCCCCCGGGCGGTGGGTGGGCGGCGCGCGTGCGCACCTCGCGGCGTGACTTGTCGAGGTAGGCGTCCAGGCGCTCGAATATCTCCGCGCGTATGCTCGCCTGGTTCGCGCTCATGGAGACCATCGAACCCAAACTGGGGTGCGCGGGGCGCGTCGTCGCCAGTGGTTGTCGCTCGATAATTCACCTCCAAAGTCAAGGCTCCGAGCTTGCCGAGCAGCAGCGAGGAATGTTGACGGGTTTTTTTTAACGAAAGCATCACAAGCATGCAACGATGGTATGTGAATTTTGGCGCGCATGCACAGGTAGTTCGGGACGTGGCGTGGCGCGACGAGGGATTCTACACGTGACGAGACTGATAATTCACGTGTTGACTGTTCAGTGTGCATGCGAGAGTGTGAAGCGTATTTGTTAAAGTTCGGGCTCGGAGAACTCTGACTCGTCCAGCTCTCGAACGCCGCCGTCGCCGCGGCTGTCACCCACGCCCCTCGCCGTGAACTCCTCCCACGCGTGCCAATCGAACCCGTGCCGCTGCTCGTTCGTATCGTCATCAGCCGTTTCAGCCGTTTCAGCTGATGCTTCCGCCGCCGCCGCCTCCGCCGCCGCGACGGCTTGCGCGAAATCTTGCTCGGATTCGATCTTTTCCAAATAGTCGAAGTCATCCCCGGCCAGACTCGGATCCTCCACGTGGAGCTTCGCGTTGTCCAGAAAGTTCCACATCGCGGGAGATGAACCGACACCCGTGCGTCGCAACGCCGGCGTGTGCGCGAGGCACGTCAGCGTCTCCATCGTCTCCAGCCACCGCCGTCGCTCAGCCCTGTGAATACACAAACAAAACACTTTCCCGTCAGTCGTCTAATCGCCCGTGCGTACATTATAAAATAAACGCACCATCGGTGCGCGGATGCCATCATGGTTCGAGCGGCGGCGTCGGCGTCGGCGTCGGGGTCGACGTCGTACGTCACGCGCCTCGTGGTCCCACCCTCGGCACCCCCCTCGGCACCCCCCTCGGCACCCTTCTCGGCACCCCCCCCGGCCACGGACTCGAACGCGAGCAGGTGCTCGGCGGTTAAACCGAAGAATGCGCTGACGGATCCGCGAGTTAAAACACCGCGGCTCTCCTGTGAAAGTTAATACAAAGGGTTTCGACGTCAGACCCACCTAATTGCCCGTACACATACCGAAATAACCAAATAACCAAATAACCAAATAACCAAATAAACGCACCAGCCACAAAACGCAGTCCCACTCGCGCATGTCCGTCACCGCCGCTTCCACCAAATACACCTGCGGCGACTTGACGAATGAAATCACATTCGCCGGAGTGAGTTCGGTGCCTCTGAAGTGTAAGCCCCTTTTTTTGTACCCGCGCGGGAAGAGCTGGAGCGAGGGAAGGCCGGTGACTTGGTACTTTGCCGCGGCTTCCCTGTTGTCGTCGACATTTAGTCTGGCAACCTGTACATATAAAACACGCCGTCAGTCGTCGAATTGTTGCCCATGCATGTGGAGATAAAAAAGAAATGGAAATAGAAAGAACTCTCACCTTCACCGAGGGATCCGCGTTGAAGTGCTGGCCCACTTCGTGATAGAACGGCGCGAACTTCTTGCAGTGGCCGCACCACGGCGCGTAAAACTCCACGAGCACGTCCGCGTCGCCATCCGTGACGTACGCTTCGATGTCGTCGTCGACCAGGTCCTTCACGATGGGCTCGGACTCGACATCCTAAACACAAACCACGACGTCAATCAGATAAATTGCCCATACGCAATACGAGAATTAAATAGACGTACCGTGCCTAGTTGCGAGTTGAGCCACTGGACGGTGGGTGACGCGCCGAGGAAGCCGGCGTATCTCGGCGCGGGTGCGTGCGGTATCCCCGTGGGTTTGTCGTACCACTCGTTATGACGGAGTAGGGCGACGTACGGGGCGTTGGTGACGCCGAAGGTTGCGGCGAGGCGCTTGTGCACGTCCGCGTCTACGGTACCGAAGATGATTTGCGATCTGCGTTCGTTCGAGATGGATGATGATGTGCCGCCTTCGCCGTCGATGCCGGTGCCGGTGCCGTCGACCGTGTGCACGGCGGTGGCGTTGGCGAACGCGGCCGCGACGCGCTCGAACTCCGGGACGTACCCTTTGCACAGCGCGCACCATTCCACGGTGAAGGCGACGACGACGGTGTGATTGACGAGCGCGCCGAAGAGGGTGGACGGGTCGAAGTTCATCAGCGATCCGGGCGCTGGGGCGATGAACTCGGCGGTGGTGAACTCCTCCTCCGTCGATGCATCCTGCGCCGCGACGAACGACGACGAGGACGACGCGATGATCGAGATCAACGCGAGCGCCGCCGCGAACGCCGTGTACCGTCGCCGGGTCCCCATCGGTGGCAAACGTCAGCGCGGGAAATACTGGCGGTGAAGCATCGGCAACCTTTTTTTTTCAGTCATTCATTAATCTGTGTCGCGCGCTCACCTCACCCCTATCGGGCGGGATGTCGTGCGAGGTCCCGGTGACGTGCCGCACGGTCCTCGGGCAATCGCTCGGGTGGGGCGGCTTCGGCGGCGGCGACGACCCGTTGCGCAACCCCGCGTCCGGCACCTTCGACGCGTCCTCCACCGCCGCGGACGTCACGAAGGGACTCGATCTGAGAGGGCGATGCTACGTGATGACGGGCGGGACCGGGCAGTTGGGGCGGGAGGTGGCGCGCGCGCTGGTGCGCAAGGGCGCGCACGTGGTCATCGCGGCGCGGAGCATGGCGAGGGGATCCGCGCTCGCCGAGGAGCTCAAGCGTTTGGAAGTGGCGAAGGGAGGCGGTGACCACACGGACGCGGCGCCATCGCCATCATCATCGGCACCCTCGCCTGACTCGACCTCGCCTCACGCTTCAGCCAGCCCGGTGACGACGGACGACGCGACGCTCGCGGCGGCGGGCGACGCCACCGTCATGCTCTGCGACCTCGCATCCCAGGACAGCGTCCGCGCCTTCGCGCAATCCTTCCGGCGCAAAGCCTTACCCCTCCACGGCGTGCTCTGCTGCGCGGGGGTCATCCTACAGGTGAGAGTTTCTTTGTATTTTCGTAACTCGTACGGGCAATTAGACTGACGGCACCACGTTTTATGCACAGCCGTACGAACTAACCGCGGAAAAACGCGAAGTTCATTTCGCGGTGAACCACCTCGGGCACTTCCTCCTCGTCAACGAGCTGATGTCCGAGCTCGTCGCCACCGCGTCGGCGAGTGGAATACAAGGCCGCGTCGTCAACGTCACGAGCAACATGCACCACTTCACGTACAGAATACGCAGAGGCAAGACGGTAAGTTTATTTTTATTTCCGTCCGTATAGGCAATTAGAGTGACATCGTGTTTTGTTCACAGGGGCCGAGCCGAGGGATCGACTTTACGCAACTCGACGACCCGCGGGGATACGACGTCACCAACTCGTACGCGCAATCCAAGCTGGCGAACATACTCCACGCGTGGCAGCTCAACGAACGGTTCAGACACCGAGGCACAGGCTCGAACGGCGCATCCGTGAATCGAAATGACGATGAAAATGAAAACACAGCTGTGCGGCCAGTCGCCGCGTTCGCGGTGCATCCCGGAACTTTCGGAAAGGAACTACGACAAAACCTGGGTGGATACCTGGGCGGATCCTTCCTGTTCGACGTCGCGCGTGGGATGTTCTGCAAGACACCGACGCAGGCGGCGGCGACGGTGCTGTACTGCGCGTGTTTAGGCTCTGGGTTTGGGTTCACAGCGGCGGGGTTGAATCAGCGGTACGTTTATTTTATTTTTATTTCCGTATAGTGGGCAATTGGAATGACGCCGTGTTTTATTTACTATTAGGGGGTGCTATTACGCGGACTGCGGCGCGAGGAAGTGTTCGTTGCCCGCTCGTGATCCGAGGCTGGCGAGGGCGCTGTGGGACGAGAGCGAGCGGCTGTGCGGGATGGAGCCCGGCACCGCGCTTCCCAAGGTGAACGTACGTGTAGGGGAGACGTTCGAAGGCATCTCGGCGGCGGATTATTACGGAGGGGGAAATAATTCAAGTAGCGGCGGCGGGGTCATGGATACTCCCGGGGGTGAGAAGATGTGCGCGGATGAAGAGTCGCTCCCGGCGTCGTCGAGGCCGGCACTGAACGACGACGACCTCGGGGCGGATCCGTCGTCGCCGAACGTCAAGGTGACGCCGTCCAAGAGCGGCCGATGGGGGTTAGGGCTGTGAAGATTTATACAAGAAAGAATCGAACGTCGTCGTTTACCTTTTACTGTTGCAAACAAAGGATGAATGAATCGCTCTATATCTATGGACGTACATGATGATAAGTCGTGGTGTACACGGGAGAGTAATCGCACTCAGCTCAGCTCGCGCGGCGGCGACGGCGTCGTCGGCGCGTTTTGCTTCAGACGCTTTACACCGGATCCGACACCGACGGACTTGTCGTGCTCCAGCGCGGCTCGCCTCGCGCCCGCCTCTTGCCGATAAAACGTCTCCTGGATCCCGCGAACCACGTTTCCGAGCGGGACGTTGTAGGTTCGCCCGTCCACGCTGTTGGGCGGTCTGTACTTTTGAACTTTCTTCTCCCACTCGTGAACTTTCCGCTTGGAGTACTTGCGCTCGAAGATGTCCATGGTCTCCGCGACCAAGGTTTTCATGCGGACCCGCGTGTCGACGTTGACGTCGTCCCAGTCGAGCTCGGGGTTCAGCACAAAGACGAAATCGTCCCCGTCGCCGACTCGCGTGGAGCTCTTCTTACCGCCGTTAGAATTGCCGGTCGAAACGCCTTTCCGCTTCGAGCCGGATGCAGCGTTGACGGAGTTGATCGCGGCGCCGTCGACCCCGATGCGCTCGCCCATGGGCCCGAGCCTGCCGCGCCATCGATCCGCATCGAACGGGACGGCATCGGCGTCGGATGCGTTGGATACGTTGGGTCCTGATCGAGCTGCGGCGCCCGGAACCGGGCTGTGCTTTGGGTGGTGACCCACGAACAGAACCTTGCGTTTGTTCGTCCGCGGCTGGTGCAGGTTCATGCGGATCCACGTCGTGAGCGCCGCCCATTCTTTCGTGAGCTCATCCTTGGCGTCCTGGTCGGCGTCCTGACCCATCGATCGGTGGTTCTCGTTCTCCCTGTCCACGTCCGAACCCGAACCGATTTCAGCGTCTGAATTCTGTAAACAAAACACGACGTCAGTCCAATTGCCAATACGGGACTTAAAATAAACTTACCAACTCGACGTCGTGGCTCTCGTCTTCGTCGAATTCGCCCCTGCGTCGCTTACCGAGAATCCCGTCGTCGTCGTCTCCAATACGATCGGTCACGACGGTGTCCAACACGACGTCGCCGGGATTCGAACCGACGACCTTATCGTGGTTGCCGCCGGGGTTATCCACCGAGGGAGCGCCGGGCCGAACGCCCAGATCGGCGCGCCCGCCGACCTCCGCCAAATCAACCTGCCTGCGCCAGAACTCGTGCCGTTTAACGTAGCTCCTCGGTTGGATCACTTGCGTGCCGGTTCCAGGGCCGGGCGGGACGGGTGATACCGCGGCTGTGTGGTCATCGGAACGTGGGTCAGTCGAGCGAGGTTGATGGGTGAGATTCCTGCTCCGAATCGGGAAAAAAAACGACCGCCTGTTTGCCGAGGCTGGCAACCGAGGGACGTTCAACCCGCGCGGGGGCTCGCTCGCCCCGATATGGAACACGCGTCCGTGCCGGGGTATCGGGAGGGATGAATCGAGCGCTGAAGCGACGGGCGCGTACCTCTCTGCTTGTCCTTCATCGCCCTCGACGCTTCCGGGGAATCGTCGTTCGCATCGCGCGTCACGCGCGCCTGGCCCGAGTGCGTCGGGGAGTCCTCCTTTAGATTTTGGAGCACCCTGGCGACGGTGGAGTCGTCGAAGGAACCCGCGCGCGCGTCGAACCCTTGTTGAACGAGCGCGATGCGAGCGTCCTCGGGCGCCATCGCCTGCGCCGCCATGAACTGCTGCTGCTGCGCCTGCATCTGCTGCAGGAGATGGATCTGCGGGGGTGATTCGAGATGCGCGTCGTCAGCGACGGCGCGTCGCCGGCGGAGGTCGAGGCGCGCATGAAAGTTCGCACTCCTGGGGCGGGCCGAAAACATGGGAGTAAATCTAACCTTGTCGAGCTCCGGCGAGTGCGCCGTCGCGGCATCGCCGACGGGTGTAAAGCCGCCCATGCGCGCGTTGGCGATCATCGCCTGCCTCGTGGCGATGGCCCGGTACTCGGCCGCCCTGGCCATCAAGAATTGGTACTGTAACAGCGCCATCGGGTCCATGGTTCGACCGCGGTTATTCGGGTTCTATGCCGGAATGGGGGAGAAATCAAACGCGGGGGCTTTTCGGGCCGGGAAGCGCGCGGCACAGGCTCACGCGGGACGTATCGGTCCTGATGCCACGTCCACACCGATCACAGACACGCCGACGAAGCCTTAACGACGATGTGTTCGACCTTTTCACCCACGTCCGCGCGCCGTGTTGTGGGCGAGTCGCGATGGGTCGGGGCAACCGAAAGCCGTGGACGCTTTGAGAGGGGCGATTTTTCAATCACGAAAAGATTTGATGCGGCATTCAGTCTTCAATAATGCGCAAAGAGACGTGACGACATTGCCCGAATCGGCACTTTTCGTGGTCAAAAAAAGGGGTCGTCAGAGGCAACGGAGCGTCGAACAAAATTCGTCGTGGATTTCGTTAACCGCTGTTACCGTTCGATGACATACGAGTAGCAGTGTGAGAAAAAAACACAGAGGGCGTATTTGTTTCCGAAATTATTACTTTGAGGACTGGAAACGTGTGCGAGATCGATCAACTCGAAGAATAAATCACGATTTATCACTTGCAGCAGCGCCGCGACGCGTGTGGTGTGCGCGTGCGCGTGTGGTCGGACATCCATGGGTTCGGGTTCGGGTCCCAACAGCGGCGGCGGCCGTCGCACGGGCGGCGGCGGCCACCAGCGCGGCCAGGGCGACGTCGCCTCAGTCAAGCTCAAGAACGCCAAGCTCCGCGCGGAGAAAGACAAAGCCAGAGCCGCGAGCCGGAACACGGAGGGTTCGGGGGGCAGAGGCGGCGGGAAGGACGGCGGGCGCGGCGGGCGAGGCGGGAGGGGGGGCGGGCGCGGCGGCGGCGGGCGCGGCGGCGGCGGCGTGGATAACCACGAGGTCGTCGCCATGACCGCGTCCAACCAGGAGCTCGTGCAAGGTCTCCTCGCGCGGGGGCCCATCGGTACCCCGCGAGGTGCCCACACTTCGACGATACCTCCAGGATCTACGATGCCCACGGGCGGCTCGGGTACATCCGCCGTCGTCGTCGTCGATATCCGCGCGGACGTCGACCCGGAGGACGTCGAGCGCAAGACGTGGCAGGCGCTCGAGAAGAAAGGCTTCGGGGTCAAAGCCGTCGCAGCCGCCATGGCGGCGACGAAACCGGCGGTCGACGCCGAGGGCGATCGAGCCGAAGGATTCAACGAACAGAAACGGCGAAGGACGAACCGAGGCCTGGACTGGCTCATCTTAAACTGCGAAGAAGACGACCTACCGCCGCAGTTCCGGGAAGAGGCGCAGCTCCAGCGGAAGAAACGCGGGGGTAAGAAGAAGGGCGGCGGGAAGGACACAGCTGGCGGGAACAACACAGCTGTGTCGGCGACGGATCCATTCGACGGAGATGATTCAATCAGGCGACTCGCCGCGGACTTACGCTTCGCCGGCTTCAGCGCCGCCGCGTCCATCGCCGCCGCGCGAGCCACGCGCGGCGACGGCGAACGCGCGCTCCGCGACCTGTGCGCCGCGATCGGGCCGAGCGCTGATGAAGCGTCGGCATCCGCTCGAGACGCCTTGGCGGAAGCGGGCGCGGGCGACGATCTTTCCATCGAATCCATAGCGGAGATACTTCGAACGGCGCAGCGCGATGAGCTCTCGTCGTTACCACGCGCGAAGCACGCGCCGCGTGGGTACACCCCGGCGCAGCTGCGATGTGTGCTGTCCTTCGACGTCGGCGGCATCGTGCAACTCGGGACGAAGGAGTACCTCGGGACTCTCGCTTTGGATCTTCAAGGTGAGTTTATTTTATTATTTTCGTATACGTACGGGCAATTGTGCTGATGAAGACGTGTTTTGTGTAACTCTTACAGGAAAAGCGAGTTACCCCTTCGAGCTTCCGTCGATCGAGTTCACTCACCCCGCGCTCCGGTTCGAGGAGATCGCGGCGGTGAACGCGGGAATTCACCGGTACGCGGCCGAAACGCTCGTGGGCAGGCCGTTTCTGTCCGACATTCTGGAGTGGTGCGAGGGCGGCGACGCGTCCGTGGCCATCGAAGCAGCCAGGGAACGCATCCGAACCCTCGGCGACGACCCGTATGAGCTCATAGACTCCGAGCTGAACGCCCTCGAGCTCAGCGGTAAAGGCGACGTAAACACAAAGAAGGGTCACGGGATCGATACCGGTCCGGGGGAGGATCTGGACGCGCTGAGGCCGTCGATGGTCAACCCACTCTCCGCGGAGGAGAGAGCCGCCGCGACGGAGCGAAGAAAAAAAACGGCGCAGGTACGAGTTTATTTCAAGCCTAATTCACGTATAAAACTCTTATTTAGGCAATTGGAATGACACGTGTGTTTTGTGCACAGGAACACGCCAAGCGCACCGCCGAGAAAGACGCCTCCGACGCGGTCAAAGAGGCTAAAGATTCGGCGGAACGGACCGCTTTGGCGGCGAAGCGCGTCGCGGAGCTCGAGTTGAAAGCCGCTTCGGTAAGTTTATTCTAATGCGTGTATGGGCAATTGGTATGACATCGTGTTTTGTTTACAGGATCCAAAGACAATAGCGGAAAACCAACGGCTTCGACGCGAACTGGACCGACGAACAGACGCTCGATTCGGTACGTTTACCTTTAACACTTATTCATTTCCGCACGGGCGATTAGAATGATGACTGACGTCGCGTTATTTCTCAACTCTTATTACAGCGGAGACTAACCCGGCGTACGCGCAACGAACGAAACTTCCGGCGTGGGCTAAAAGGCACGAACTATTGGATGCCATCTCGCGACACCAGGTTGTGATCGTGGCGGGTGAGACGGGGTGCGGTAAGACGACGCAGCTGCCGCAGTTCATCTTAGACGACGCCATTCAAAGAGGCCAAGGCGGCGGTACGTTTCCTTTAATTCTCGTATAAGCGTCAGAAGTATAGGCAATAATTTGACTGAGTCCTGTGTTTTGTTCAACTCTTACAGGGTGCAATCTGATTTGTACGCAGCCGAGGCGAATATCCGCTACTTCCGTGGCGTCGAGGGTGGCGGCGGAACGCGGGGAGAAGATCGGTACCAGCGTCGGGTACAAGATCCGGCTAGAGTCCGTGCACTCGTCGTCGACCAAGATCCTATTCGTCACCACCGGCGTGCTGCTCAGACGCCTCGCGGAAGATCCACTCCTCGCCGGGGTACGTTTCTTTACCTTTAATTTATCCCGCACGGGCAATTGAAATCATCACGTCTCGTGTTTTGTTCAACTCCTGTTCAATTCCTGTTCAATTCCTGTTCAACTCTGTTCAACACTCACAGGTTTCGCACGTCGTCGTCGACGAAGTGCACGAGCGTTCGCTGGACTCTGACTTTCTGCTGGTGCTCCTACGGGACGTCCTGCCGCACAGGCCGTCGTTGCGTGTGGTGCTGATGTCCGCGACGTTGAACGCGGCGGCTTTCAGCGCCTATTTCAAGGGTGCCGCCGTGGCGCAAATTCCGGGCTTTACGCGTACGTTTATTTCTATTTCCGTACGCGCAATTAGAGACTGACGTCGTGTTTTGTTTACAGACCCGGTGCAGGAACATTATTTGGAGGACATACTCCAGGTGACCGGGTACGTACCCAACCCTGGGTCGGAATACTGCAGAAGAGGCGGCGGCAGGGACAAGGACGGCAACGGCAACAACACCGGCCCCGAACCGGCAAAGGAGGTACGTTTATTTCAATCTTCGCACGGGCAATTAGAACGACTGACATGACCTCGTGTTTTTTTAACAAAGGCCAAGTTCATATCCGCGTTGTCGCAGCGAGGGTACCTTCAACCCGTGTGCGACACTCTGCGTGTGTTGGACCAGAACACGATCAACTACGAGCTCGCGACGAAGCTGGTGACGCATATAGTTACTGACATGGAGCCCGGCGCCATCTTAATCTTCATGCCTGGCCTAGCGGAGATCAGCAAGTTGCACGAATCTTTAAGTAACAACCCCACGGTTCGAGCCGCGACGTTGAATTCGCAGTATCTCATCGCACTGCACAGCACTCTGAGCACCGCGGAGCAAAAGGTGATATTCGAGCACCCTCCCGCGGGTATACGTAAGATCGTCATCGCCACGAACATCGCGGAGACGTCAATCACGATTGACGACGTGGTGAGTGTATGCGCAAACAGTCTCCGTTCCGTACTCAAATACCCAAATACCACCCAATTACTAATAACCATCACCCCACGCACTCACTCACTGCAGGTCTACGTCATCGACGCCGGGAAGTGTAAAGAGAACGGGTACGACCCGAACACGCGGATGCAACTGTTGTTAGAACGGTGGGTCTCCCGGGCCAGCGCTAAGCAACGACGAGGTACGTTTATTTTTATTCTCGTACGGGCAATTAGAATGACGTCCCGTGTGTTTTGTTCACAGGCCGCGCCGGCCGAGTCCGCCCCGGCCGATGTTTCCGTATGTACACCAGGCAGATGCACGACGACGTGTTCGACGAGCACACCATGCCGGAGATCAAGCGCGTGCCTCTGGAAGGTTTGTGTCTACAGATTCAGCTCCAGCGAATGTCGGGCGGCATCGCGGGTTTCTTGGGCAAAGCGCTTGAACCACCCGAACAAGATTCCATTAAATCGGCCATCAGAACCTTGCGGCAGATCGGAGCGTTGGACGAGAAGGAGAACTTGACGAGTTTAGGCCAGCACTTGGCGTCGTTGCCGGTGGACGTGAGGGTGGGGAAGATGCTCCTGTACGGCGCGGTTTTGGGGTGCCTCGGTCCGGTGAGTGACGACCCATACGCGACCAAACTCAAATACCCAATCACCACCCGATTAACACCAATCACTGACCCATCCACGCCCATCCCCCCCCTAATAATAGGTACTGACGATCGCCGCGGTGTTGGGAGGCCGGTCCCCGTTCGTCGCGCCGTTGGATAAACGGGACGAAGCGGACGCCGCCAAGCGCATGTTCTCCGAGGATCAGAGCGACCACCTCACCAACCTAAACGCGTTCAACGGTGAGTTTATTTTCATTCTCGTATAGGCAATTAGAATGACGCCGTGTTTGTTTACAGCGTGGATCGACGCCAAGTCCCTCGGCCGCGGGGCTGAGATGGCGTTCACCCGGGATAACTTCCTCAGCTTTCGAACGCTGGAAGGTATCGCGGATCTACGCACGCAGTTCGCGCAGTTGCTGCACGAAGCCGGGTTCCTCGGCGCCCGCGCCGGTAAAGGGGGTAAAGGCAAAGGCGGGAAAGGCGGGGGGGGTAAAAAGAACATCCCCGCGCCGCGCGGCGGTTCATCTTCCGACGCCGGTTCGTCATCCACCAATAAACCCGAATCATCATCCAACAAACAACCCTTCAACCCGCGAATGCTGAGTCGCAGAGGGGGTCCGCCCGCAGACGACCCGGTGTGGCGCGAGGCTAACCGCAACTCGTCAAACACCAGACTTCTCAAAGCGGTTTTAGTCGCGGGTCTGTACCCTAACCTGGTCAAAGTCGCCCCTGGGCACAAGCCCACGGCGCCGCCTAAATTGGCGTACCTATCCGACGAAGGCCGGGAGGAGTCGCTGCAGGTGCACCCGAGTTCTGTGAACCACGGGACGAAAAAGGTGAGAGTTTATTTTTATTTGCACACGGGCAAGTCGACTGACACGTGTGTTTTGTTTCATGTGTACAGTACGGAACCAAGTGGCTGGTGTACCACGAACGCGTCCAGACGACGGGGGTGTACGTCCGTGACTGCTCCACGGTGACGCCCTATCAGCTCCTGCTGTTCGGTGGTAAGATTGAGGTCCAGCACGCGAATGGGACGTTATCGCTTGACCGGTGGGCCACGTTTAAAGCGCCGGCGCGGGTCGGGGTGTTGCTGAAGGAGATTCGGGGAAGGCTGGACGGCGTGTTGCGGGATAAGATCGAGATGCCGGATGAGGACGTGACGGCGAGCGGCGGGCCGGTGGTGGAGGCCATCTTGCAGCTGCTCAACACGGAGCCGGCGACGGCGGCGCCGACGAACGCCAACAGCGTGTACTCTTAGTGCTCTTAGCCGTGAGCGTAAGTGTTTTGTAAGAGGACATAATATACCATTTTCTCGCCGAAACGAATCTCTCCTAATAATGAAAGTCAGAAGACAGCCGCCGCCGCTCTACCCCCGCCTCCCGCCCCACCGCCCGCCGCCTTCTTGACACTCGCGTGCCCCAGCGCGTTCCGTGCGATCGCGATCTTAACCTCCATCGTCCGCATATCCTCTCGCATCCGCTCAACCACGTCCCGCAACTTTGTCAACGGAGTGGCGTCCGACACCTCGTCACCCTTACTCGCCATCTCCCCTTTCGCAAACTCCAACCGCTCGCCGATCCGCGCCAACTCGTTCGTCAACGCGCTGACCCGCTCGTTCCCTTCGTCGTAAACCTTACGGGTCGTCTCCAGCGCCGTTTTGTATTCCTTGTACTCGTGCGCCTTGGGTTCCATCTGTGAACAAAAAACATATCGTCAGTCGTCTAACTAATTGCCCGTACAAATATAAAAATAAACTCACCTGGGCGTTTACGTACGACTCGCGAGTCTCAATCTTATCAACGGCATCCTTAGCCTCGCGCCCGATGCGATCCAACGCGGACCGCACGTCCGGGAACTTGGTCGCCACCGCCTCGCGTGACTTACGACACGCGTCCAAGTGAGTTCTCCTGTTAACAAAACACGACGTCATACTAATTGCCCATACGATAGTTAAAATAAACTTACCAGTCCACGCCCTCGGCTTCCTTCGCCGCGGCTTTCAGTTTAGGACCCACTGTACACAAAACACACGGGACGTCAGTTTCAGTCTAATTGCCCGTGCGAGAGTTGAAATAAATAGACTTACCTCGCTCCAACTCGAGTTTCCATTCCCGGGCGTCAACCGCGGATTCGATCGCGCGTCGCTCCTCAATCTCTTCCTCGGTCCGCCTTAGGACCTTCTTGAGGGACGCGTCGAGCGGGGCGTCGCGGTCCAGCGCGGACGCCACGGCGTATTCCTCCTCCTCCTCGTCCGAGGAATGATTCGCGTTTAATCCATCGGAATCGAGGTCGTCATCATTGTGTCCACCCTCGCCGCCGCCGACGAGCTGCGATGACGGGTCACGCATCGCGAGGTCCGCGTCGAATGATTGGTCGGCACCCCCTCCCTCGGCACCCCCGTCGGTTCCTCCTTCCCCGCGCGGATACACCGGCCGTGATAGACCGTGCGTGAAGTTACGCCGCATGGCGAGGTCGCACAAGCCGTTCAGGACACCGACGCATTCTCGCCCGTGCCCTTGTCGTAGCTTCCCTGGCGCGAAGGATGGTGTTTGGAAGCCGCACTGCTTGAGCTCGGCGAAGATCGCGGCGCACGTGGCGTTGGGATCGTCGAACTGGTCCGGGTTTTTGAACCGCGCGCTGCACAGCTGTAGGAGGTGCGAGCACAGGGACGTGAAGTGGTGGAAGAGCTCGTTGGCGTTCTGGCCGGTCGGTGGGGGCGGGATGGCGAAGTGGGTGCGCGTGCACGGCGGCCACGGGGGTCGGCGTGACGCGAGGAAGTCGCGCTCGTATCGCAGCATCTTGAGCTTTTCGAGGCAGAGCTCCATGCCCACCTCGGGTTCCACCGTGAGCTCAACCGTGAGATCCCCGTCGTCACCCATGGTGGGAAGTGGTGACTCGCTCGTCTTCTTTTTCTGGGCGGATGTTGGATCTCGGGCGACTCGTTCGACACCTCGGTTCCTGTTCTCGCGCTCGCCCGAGTCCCTCAGGACGCTCATCAAACGACCGCCCAGGGAAGGAGGAGGCGCGCGTTCGATCGCCCGATGCGCGTGGACGACGGTCGCGCGACACGCACTGCCGGCCGCGACCTTTGGTGTGTGTGGGGACGTGCCCAAAAAATAAATCTCGGAGCGAGCGAACGGTCAACTCCAGTTGTCCAGTCGCGGAAAAAGCTGAAAAGCGAGGACGTCGTCAGCACATCGTCACAGGTTTTAGGTCACGACACACACACTGCGGGGATCCATGGCGACGCACGCGGCGACCCTCCTCGCATCTTTGGCGCTGCCACATCGAAGGCACAGTACGCCGACACCATCGAGCCCGGCGTCGGCATCCACGACGACCCATCGTAGGTCCATCGCGCCCGCAGTTCGTCATCGATCATCCATCATCGCGAAGGGCATCGGCTTCCAACTCAACGACAAGGACGACGACTCCTCACGCGGAGATCTCGAAGCCACCGCGCTCATCGAGGACGCGTCGTCGATCCTATACCTACAAGAACCGCTGCGACACCCGTGCGCGCAGGCGTACCTCGCCTTACTACAGCAGATCTCACTGAAAGCGGGACCGAACAAACTCTTCGTCGCATACGGAGAATTCTTCCGATCGCTCAGACGATCCGGGCGCTCCACCTTCGCGGATGTCATACTGGACGAAGTCATCGTGGGACGTGGTAACCCCGTCGCGAGTGACATCGCGAATGGATCCACGCCGAACGACGTGGACATCGCCGCGGTCGGCGCGGACCTCGAACTCCTCCAACGCATCTGCGTGTCCGAGGCGACTGTCCTAAAATGGTGCGTTTTTTTTTATTTCTATTTCCGCACGTGTACGGGCAATTAGATTGACGACGACGACTTACAGGTGCCAACGACTCGCGTCGTCGGCTTCGCCGGCGAGGAAGCAACCGGGCTCGTGGGTCGCCGCCGCGGAAGGCCTCGGGGTTAAAGCCGAGGGTGCCGAGGGGGGTGCCGAAGAGGGTGCCGAGGGAGGTGCCGACTTGGGTGACGATTCAGATTCTAACGGGGGAGAGTTTAACCAAGATTCAGGGTTCGTCGCGCCCCCCGCGACT
>Ga0302114_10000114_pt1 | contig 58882 bp, 39 predicted proteins | sample AG5_Surface_MG_FD_203107 | JGI IMG/M metagenome (GOLD analysis project Ga0302114, IMG submission 203107) | Marine microbial communities from Western Arctic Ocean, Canada - AG5_Surface | ecosystem: Environmental > Aquatic > Marine > Oceanic | place: Canada: Western Arctic Ocean | collected... | reverse complement strand
TTGCGGGTAACGCGCGGAACCTGCCGTCGTGTGGCCCCGGCGCCTCGCCGCCGCCTTTCCACCCGGGTCGAAGCTTGGATGGCCCGAAACCGCTCGGTCCCGCGGGTGCGTCGCCCCATTCGCTGAGCCATTCGGATGACTCGTCGTCCGGGTGTTCGACGGTGGGTTGCTTCACGCCGAGGCTGGTGACGCTCGTGACGCGCGTGGGCTGAGTGACGGGGGCGCCAGACCGGTTGGTCACCCTCACGGCCGCCACCATCTGGTCGGCATCACCCCGGGTCAACGTCTTCGTGTGCCGTTTTCGTGGATTTGACGATGCGATTCCTCCGTCGTCCGCGACGTGGGTGTCTTCTGGACCCGACGCCGGGGCGCTCGTGGGCCGGGACCGACGCTCCCGACGGTACGCATCCGCGGCGTCCGTCCGCCTCGGTGCCGCGAACATGACCCCCGCGGTTCAACGCCGCCCCCTGGTTGTGGCGACGGGGTGGCTAAAACAACAACTTTGTGCGTTCCGAGAGCGGGCGTTGTGGCGGGCGATCCAACGGGAAAATAGCTTCACCGTCTCTCGGGCACACCGAGAGGCGCTAGCTCCAACAGCCGTGGAGATGGGCGATTCGGAGTTTGAGTACTCGGATGAGGAGTACGGCAACGTCGTGAACTCCAGCCTGCAGCAGGCGCAGGTGCGCGCGCGTCCCACGCGTCCCCAACCCCGCCCCGCCCCCGCCCGACGGAAGGGACATCCGCCCGCGACTTTTCGCCCTCACCGGCAGCTGAGCTGAGGCCATCTCGTTTGAACCGCACGCGACGCCCGACTCTGACGCCCCTTCCCTTCCACCACCGCGCGGATGATCCCAGGCGGTCGACAACCAGCCGCACGATGAGGAGTTCGCGGTCACGTCCGACGATTCGATGGACGCGCCGCCCCTCCCCGACGAGGTGCGTCCCGCGTCACCTCAATCCCATCCCCGGGTTGACCTTCAAAAAAAACCAAAAAGCCAGATCCGAGCGCTCACCCCTCACGAAAACACTCTCATCCCCCACCCCCCCCCCCACCCGAATCGACACAGGACGACGACGCGGACGAACGCATGATGCGCCACGACGGCATGCACCGGCCGCAGCAAGGGCACGAGAGCACCGCGCACGCCATGGCCGGGATCCCTCCCTCCGACGGAGGAGCTGGATACGATCAACAGGGAGAGAGCGAAGAGAGAACCGCGTACCGCAACCCACTGCGTTCCTCGGGTCAACCCCCTGCATCGTCGTCATCCACCGTCGGTTACGACCCGGGCAAGTACGCCAACCTGCGCGTATCCCCCGACGTCCAGGAACTCTTCGGGTACATCCAACGGTACTCACCCAAAGACGTCGAGATCCCCGCGCCGCTCAAGCCTTTCGTGCCGGACTACGTCCCGGCGGTGGGCGACGTGGATGAGTTCATCAAGGTGCCGAGGCCCGACGGGCTGGACGACGGGCTCGGTGTCCGGGTGTTGGACGAACCGGGCGCGACGCAGAGCGACCCGTCGACGCTCGGGCTCAAGCTTCGACGATTGATGGGCGGTGAAGTAGAAGGGACCCGGAAGGGATCCGCGGTGGTGGGTAGCATCGCGCGGCCGGAGAGCAAGGAGGGCGCGGTGAAGCTCGACGCGTGGATCGAGAGCGTGAACGCGTTGCACGAGGGCGACGATAGCAAATCGGGCGGGTCGTACGTGTACAGCAAGAACATGCCGAGCGTCGAGACTCTGATGCAGGAGTTCGACCCCGAGGTTGAGGAGGCGCTTCGGAACTCGGGGTTTCCAGAGAACCTCCCGGACAACATGGACATCAACCAGCTCGCCAAGTACATGTGCTCCGTGCTGGACATCCCGGTGTACGACGGATACCTGGTGGAGTCGCTGCACCTCATGTTCTCCGCCTACCTGCACATGAAGAACGATCCGTACCTACACACGAAAGGAACCACCCCGCAAGGCAAAGGTAGACGGCCAGACAGTCTCGCGTTCAGCTGAATTGTCACGCGAGTTGTAATGTCAATTAAGAAGCTAGTAGTCCCTGACCTGCGAGGGCGACGTCGGCAGCTTTGAAAACGCCTCGGTTCCCGACACGTTGCGGTGACTCACCCGCTCCGACGCCTGTTCGCTGAAAGCGCCGCCGTCGCTGGCGTCCACGTTGCCCGTGTAGTAGGGCAGGAAAGGCAGGTCGTGGCTCGCCCCGCGCTCGCTCTCCGTCAGCTCCTCGTAGCTCAGATCCGCGGCTTTCTCTCCCAAGGTCAGCGCCGAGCTCTCTTCTACTAAATCTTTACGCGTCACCACTCCGATGATCTGGGGCTTGCTCGGTGTGATGTACATGTGTCGCAGGCCCATTGTTCGGAACAGCCGGTACGCGCGCGACAGCCTGGCGTCCGCGTGCACGATGAACGGGTGGCGTTGCATGAAGTTGGTGAGGTCGATGGACAGCTCCATCTCACGCGTCGTCAGCGTCGAAGCGATCTGATCCACACCGGGGGACTTGAACGGAATCTGTTTCAGCTTTTCGAGCAAAGCGTCGCGATCCTCCGCGTTCTCGTAGATGACCTGGTGGTAATTGGGGTTAGGGTTAGTGGTGGTGATCGGTGGTGAACGGTCAGTGATTGGGTATTTGAGTATGGAAGGGAGGGTGCTGGACACTTTGGACACTCACCTCCCTCGGTTCCTCCGGGTCGAACATCGCCACCCTGTGCGTCAACATCTTGAGCAGCAAGTTCCTGGTGATGGACCCGTGAAGCTCGATGGGCTGACCGGACTCGTGCCCGTCGCCGACGTCCGTGACAGTCACCGGAAATGCCCCGTGCGACGTACTCGTCAACGCGTTCACGAGATCACGGACACGCATCACCGGCTTCAGTGTGACGAGCGAGTCCGCCATGACCTCAGCCACTTTCAGCTTGTCCGCCGCGACGCCAGCGTATTCGGGCTCGTTCAAAAACGGAGCTGTAAACAAAACACGCCGTCAGTCAAATTGCCCATATGATAAGAATGAAATACACTCACCACCGCGAATCTTAATGTGGGTGTCGTAGATGCCCATCGAGTACCTGTCCCCGATGTTCTTGGCGAAGAAGATCGTGATCATCAGTGGGATGATGAGCTGCATCGAGCCCGTCGTCTCCATCACGAGCACTGTGATGCTAATGGTCATGCGCGTCGTGCCACCCAGCATAGACGCCGCGCCCTGATGACAAAACACGCCGTCAGTCAAATTGCCCATACAGACCATTGCCAAAAGATTGCCAAAAGATTGCCAAAAATAAAAATAAACTCACCATCACCGCGTACGCGTGCAGGTCGACGACGATGTCGGACCCCGTGCTCATGACCATGGCGCGTACCACCCGGCCGACGATCTGCCCACCCGCGGCGCCCACCGCGAGCGACGGCACGAACAGCCCGGTGGGCGCGCCGATGCCGTACGTCCACGTCATCAGCGCGTACATGAAGAGAAAGTACGTGATGAGCTGTAAACAAAACACGACGTCAGTCTAGAAATCGCCCATCTAGAAATAAAAACAAACTTACCGCGTCCATCGTGAACAAGTGCTGCCGCGTCTCGTCGGACCCGTTCTGCTCGTACACCTCGCCGAGGTGTATGAGCAGCTTGAGGGAATCCGCGAGGGGGGCGAAGAACAGCTGGCCGTAGCTGGAATACTCGCCCTCGTCGCAGAACAAACCGCGGAAGTACTGGTCGCGGATCTGCCGCCGGGTCTCGACGCCGTATTCAAATGCAGCGACGCCGCCGGGGAGCTGTAAACGGTAAATAGAACACGCCGTCATTCTAATTGCCCATGCGTAAATACAAAGAAACGTACCTCGTCGCTGACCCCGTTGCCGTCGCCGTCCACACTGGCGGGCGATTGAGCGTACGCGGAAGGTATGGGCTGGCACGGTGACCCCGCCATCATGATGAACACGATCGTGGCGGTGACGAAGCACACGAACAGCACCTCCGCGTGTCGCCTGTACTTGTCGCTCACCGGGATGAACCTGTTGACAACAAAACACTTACCCGTCAGTCTAATCGCCCGTACGTACGAGAACTATAAAATAGACTCACCGCTGTCGCCACATCGTGATTCGAACGTTGACGTTGACGAACAACGCGCCCAACAACCCGCCAATGCATCCGATGGCGGCGAAGATGGGCACCTCCCAGAAGTACCACCAGAACACGCGGCTGTAGTTGGCCTCGTCGTCGGTGAACAGTCCAAAGTCCCGGTGCACGCCAAACTTGGCACCCGCGAAATCCAAGGCGTCGAAATCGAGCTGATGGAGCCAGTGCGTGGTGAGCACACCGGAGCACGTGGCGAGGAAACCACGCCAGAGCATGCCGGTGGTGTGGAAGCTCGCGCCCTCTTCGACGGTGAACAGCATGCCGCCGATGGGCGCGCCGAACGCCACGGCGACGCCAACCGCGGTTCCGATGGCGACGAAATCCCTGTTAATGGTAAATAGACGCACGACATCAGTCTGATTGCACGTACACGGAAATAAAAATAAACGCACCTCTTATCCGCGTCGTTGCGGAAGTGCGACGGCTTCTTGGTGCGAAAGCCGAGGGAATGGCTGCCGAACGCGCTCAGGCCGCCGCCCACGAGTCCGCCGCCGTGCACGAACGGTCCTTCCTTGCCCGCGATGAGACCGGAGCCGATGGTGAACGCGATGCCCCCGAGTTTCGCGGCCAAGGTCTTGAACCGGAGCAGACCCCTCAGGTGCACTCCGTTGAGATATGTCTTCATCTCGGGTATGCCGGATCCGGCGGCGAGGGGCTCGACGTAGGACACCAGGCCGCCCGCGACGGCCGCTAGGAGGCACGATATGATAACGAAGACGATCCACGCGCCGAACCCGCTCCCGCCCGGGGAGATGGCGTTCGTCGTCGCCGCGTACTTCCACCCGTTGAACTTCTTGATCAGCCCGTCGACGGTGAAGGCGAGGAAGCCCATGACGACGCCGATGAGGACGCTCATGGCCCACTTCCACTGCTCCTCGGCTTTGTAGTCCGCGTGTTTGCGCGCGCGCCGCGCGTCCTCCTCCAAGTCGTTGTCCGCCGGGTCGTAATCGTGCGATTCGAACGCGGCCATGCGCTTCAGGCGCGCGTGTGCCTTGTCCGCCTGCGCGGTGTCCAGGGCACCTCCGAGCATCTCGGCGCGTTCCTTGTGCACCGACCGGCTGCCCTCCTCCATGTTGACCACCTTGTCCAGGCGGTCCATCTCGATGTACTTGCCGGCCCCGCCCATGTGACCGCGGCCCCGGACGGGGGCACCCCGCGCCCGGCGAAGGTTCTCGCCGGCTCCGGGATGCATGGTGGCGTCGATGGTTTTGAGCCAAACCGACGAAGTTATCCCGAGTTCTCAACATGCTCAACGGCACGGCACCCCTGTTTGGCAGTTTGGCAGAGCGAGCGCACATCGGACCGCGCGGAGGAGTGGGCGGCGATGTCGCGGGTCGCTCTCGCGGGAGCACGGGTGCTCGCGAGGACCCCGTCATGCATCGCCCGCATCCCGAGAGGGGGATGCGCGTCCTCGCGCTGCGCATCGCCTCGTCGCCCCATCATGCCTCGTCGGGGTTTCGTCGGCGGTCGCGCGTCGTCGTCGGCGTCGTCTTCGCCGGCGTCACCGTGGCCGCTCCTGGACGCCATGGAGGACGCGCGCGACAGTTCCATGGCGACCCCCTCACCGGGCGGCGGCGGCGCGATGCACTGGACCGTGAGTGAACCCATGAGTGAGCACACGGACGCCACGAGCGCCGTAGCCGATGTCGCGCACGTGTCACTCGTCATGGCTACAGAGCTGCTGGACATCGGCGCCGTGTACGTCAAGTACTGGCCGGAAGGGGAAGGGACGGGTAAGCCGAGCCGATGGAGACGCGTCGGGGACAGGAAATACATAGCGAAAGGTGCGCATCACGCGGAAACAGTACCAAACCACCGCGCGCGGGCGTCGCCACGTTCACTCACAAAAGTGCCCACTCGAAGATTATACATCTTCGGGGGCGATGGCACGGCTGACTGACGTCCCATACGAGTACTCACCACAAAACACACACACACACGCACACACACGCACACACACGCAGGCGAAGTCATACGCGTGCACATACATCCGCGAAGGTACCGCGACGCGTGCTGGCTCGGCAGTGACACGTGGCGGCGGCGCGTGGTTCACGAATCCGACTCGTTGTTAGGTGAGTTTATTTTAACTCTCGTACGGGCAATTAGATAGACTGACGTCGTGTTTTGTTTTTGATAGTCATCGATAAGCCGCATAGGCTTCCGTCGATGGCGCACGAGTCCAACGCCGTGGAACACTGCGGCGGGTGCGCGGAACGTGGCCTGGGGTTACCCAACGCGACTCTCAAGGTGACACACAGGCTGGATAGCTCCACGTCCGGGGTGCTGGTGCTCGGTAAGACGGAGAGCGCGGTGAGGGAGTTTAACGAATCGGTGGCTAAGAAACCGGGGTCAAAGGTGAGAGTTTCTTATTTTATTTGTACGTATGGGCAATTCGAATGACATCGTGTTTTTTTGATTAACAGGAAATCGTCAAGGGGTACGTGATGCTCGTGTCGTCGGATACGTCCGTGCCGCTGGGTTCGCTGACGCACTGGATGTACCCCGGGCCGTTCGGACCGGGCGCGTTCCACGGACACACGCTGAGACGGTCGCGCGCGAGGTTGTTGCGGAGTGGGGACGGATGCGACGAATTGAAGGGCGGGTCTGTTCGGAGGTGGAAACGGTGCGAGCTTCGGGTGTTGGCGTGCGAGCGCGCGTCCCAATCGCAGGTTGACACGTGGCACCAACTGTTCGAAGCCGAGCTGAGACGCGCGAGGAAACCGTTTCCGGGTCACGGCGAGACAGACGAGCACGTGTGGGTGGTGAGGGTGGAGCTGGTGACTGGTCGGACGCATCAGGTCAGGGCTCAGCTCGCGGCGATGGGAGCGCCCCTGCTGGGCGACTCACTTTATCGACCGATGTCTCGCTACCTGCACGATCGCGACGATGCACGATCGGCGGAGGAGGCGTGGGGGCGGATAGAGGAAGGGACGGTGCCGGACTGGCCCGTCGCGCTGCACGCGGAGACGTTACGGTGGGGGGACTGCGTGTTCTCGGCTCCGCCCCCTTGGGACCATACGTGATTTAACTTTTTGGACCTTTTTACACCCGACGCCGCGTACTTAACCCTAAACCCTAATGAGTGACACCCTGCTCGATGGGCACGAACCGTGCGGCACACATGCTCGCCCTTAACGTCTCCACCGTGGCCTCCGATGCGGTCAACTTCCGCCGTAAATCCTCCGCGAATCTCTCCCGAAGTTTCCCACGGCCCGCCTCCGCTTTCATCGCCTCGGCCGCGTCGAGGAGCTCGGCACGAAGCGCGCTCGTTTCCTTCGTGAGCCCCTCGCCGTGTTCGGTGAGCCGCGCGCACTCGTTCCCGAGGTCGTTCGCGAGCGCCGCGAGGCACTCGCATCGTTCGTCCAGCCGCCGCTCGTTCGCCACCTTGGCGTCCAATTCGCGCGCGAGTTTCGTCTCTTTAATTTTAACATCCTCGAGGCAGCCTTGGACGCGCGTCAGCTCCTCGTGGGACCGCTTCTCGCAGGCGATGACCCGCGCGAGCTCCGCGTGGGACGTCTCGAGGGACGCGAGTGCCTCCGCGTGCTTCGTGGTTTCCTTCGCCAGGTTTTCAGTCAACGAATCGCGTTCGCCGGCGAGCCCGACGATTTCACCGTCGAGTTTTACAATTCTCTCGGCGCTCAGTCGGAGCGCGGACTCAGCCTCACCCCTCGCCCGCTCGGAGCCGCACAGCTGTGCACGCGCTCGCTCCAGGTCCACGAGCGTGTCGTCGTGTCGAGCGGCGAGTGTATCCCGCGCGCGGCGAAGCGCCGCGGAGGCTTCTCGCTCCGAGGCGAGCGCTCGTTGACCGGCCGCCTCGGCGCGTTTGGCCGTTTCTGCATCCGTTTCACTTCGAGCGACGGCGGTGTCCTTGGCCTCGGAGCGTGTGCGCGATGCCAGAAGTGATCGCTCGAGCGACTCCACGACGTCGTCGCGCGCCTTCAGACGCCGTGTCGTGTCGGCGAGCTTCCGTTCGACCGTTACCAGCCGTTTCGCGGCGGAGTCGCGCGCCGCGTCCGCGTCCGCCCGTTGACGCGACGAGTCGTCGAGCCTCGACAGCGCGGAGCACTCCGCGGCGACCGCGGCGTTGCGACGCGTCTCGTGGTCCGCTTTCGATTTCTCGCAAGCTTCTAGATCGATCTCCAGAGCCTTCGCGCGCTCCTGCGAGCGAAGTTCGTAACGTCTGGAAGCCTTCGCGTCGGATGAAGCAGCCGCCGCGTCGCGCCTCGACGCGACCAGCGAGGACTCAAACTCTTTAACCCGATCGTCAAGCGCAGCCTCGCGTCGCGTCCACTCGGCGCGTTCCATCGCCGATGCCGCACGGACTCGTTCGGTATCTTCACAAAGCCGTTCGTTGGCGCGCTTCGAGTCCACGAGCTGACGTTGAAGTGACTCGCATCGCGTCCGTACTTCGTCCCGGTCCACCGCCTTGCCCTCGTAAGATTCCGCGAGCGACGCGTGTTCGTCGCACTCCCTCTTCGCCTCGGCTAGCCGCCGCGTGAGGTCCAGCGCGCGTGACTCGTGCCGCTTGACGACCTCGACGAAGTCCTCGTTGGCGCGTAGCTCGCGTTCGAGCGTCGCCTTTGTCGTTTCCAGCCTGTCGGACATGCGAGTGAGTTCCTCGTTTGAAGCGCGTTCGAGCTCGAGTCGTATGTTTTCCGCTTTGGTCTCGGCGTCCGATCGCGCCGTGAGCGCCGCTCGCTCGCCTCGCTCGATCGCCGCCTTGGTCTCAGCGCGCGACGTCTCGAGCTCATGTCCAAGCGCATCGCGTGACTCGGCCTCGCGAGCGATCGCGGCTTCACGCGCGGCGGTTGCCTCTTCCACCCGCAATGCGGCGTCGACGTTTTCAGCCTCGAGCGCGACGCACCTCGCCTCCGCCTCGTTGAGCGACGACGTGAGGCACGCGATGTCCCCGACGCCCACCGCGAGTGCGCGCGTCGATCGAGCCAGCGCGGCGTCTTTGCCGTCGTTCACGTCGCGCGCCTTGAGGCGCGCGTCTTCGGCGGCGAGTTCAGCGACGCGGAAGCGATCTCGCGCGGCCAACAGCGCCCGCTTCGTCTTGCGCTCAGATTCGGTCAGCTGAGTGATGCGCACTTCCCGGGCGTCCCTCCGCGTCGTTCGCTCCATCCGCCGCGCCTCCGTCCTCGCCTTGGCCTCGGTTCTGGCGCGGATGAAGGGGCACGGGGCGGGCGGCGGCGGCGGCGCGATGAGCCCGCGCGGCGCCTGGGCCGAAACGGCAGCAATTTGAAGGGGAGGCTTGGGGACGCAGCAGCCATTTTCCTTGGACGCGCTCGCCACGTGTACGTCGCACACGATGGCGGCGCCTTCGATCGCATCCTCGCGCCGCGAGCCCGCCTGGATGTACGCGCTGAGCGATGCGAGGGATCCGCGGTCGAGATCGCGGTGTGGGGTGAGCGGGGTCGTGACGCAGACCGGGCGCATGGTTAGTGTGACCCGACTTTTGGAGGTGGGTAACCAAAAGACGTTACGAATTCGGGCGGGAACATGAGCCAGAGTACGATTAACTCAAAAACGGCGGTTCGATCACGTCCCGTATTGGGAAAATTCCGAGAAATTGCCGAGGGCCGAAAATGCGATGCGCTCACAGACATCAGATTGGAGCCACCCCTCGCTGCCATCCCTAGAACCTCGATCAGAGCGAGCGCCGCGGGTGGGTGCCTCCCTGAACGTCGTCGCGCGCGTTTCACCGCCGGCGCACACATCTCAGCGGGAACACGACGCGCGCGCTTCAAACCCCCGCCTCGAACCCGCTTTAAACTCCAAGCATGTCGTCGTCCGCCCTAGCCGCGTCGGACCACCTCAGCAAGGTGAACGCCTTCGTCAGCACCGCGGGCAACTTCATCGACAGCGCCCTCGATCAGCTGGACGACCAGCTGGAGAGCGCGATGGGCGGGATGTCCGAGAAGGTTGGCGAGGAACTCAAGGAGTACTCACTCACCGCCGAGGCGATGGAGACCGCGAAGGCTGCGTCCTCGGCGTGGTCATCGCTCGGGTTCGCGGCGCTGAGGGACGAATGGCGCGACGCCGCGACGGAGATCTCCGCCAAGCAGAAGGATGCCAAGTCCGCGGGCCGGGATCTCGCGGAAGCCGCGCGGGCGAGCCGGCGTGAGGGCGCCGGCGACGCGGAGAACAAAGCCCTGCTCAAAGCGATGGGGTCGGAGATCAAGCGCCTGACCGAGCGCGTGAACCTCGCCGAGACGGCGTTCTTCTCAATGCTCAACGATCTGGACGAAGCCCCCGACCCGGCCGAGCCACTCGCGCGAACCACCAAGGCGGCCGAGTACGTCACGGGCGCCGGCGCTTTGCGCAACGACCTCGACGCCACCAAAGCAGAGCTCGCGGCGGTCAAGGATGCGGCGTTGAGCGGCGCCAACTCCGAAGCCGCGCGGGAGCTTCGGGAATTGAAAGAAGCCATCAGCGCCAAAGTGGACGCGGCGGTGAAGGAGCGCACCGCGGACGTGGACAAGCAAACGGCCGAGATGGAGATCGCGCACGAGACCATGCGAGCGCAACGCGACAGCCTGGAACGCACGCTGTCGGAGCTCAGGTCACGACACGACGCGACGCAGAGCGAACTCTTCGAACTCCGCGAGGGTAAGTTCGTGGAAACGACGGTGCGGGACACGGGCGAACGCGAATCACTCGCCGCCGAGGCTGAGACCGCGAGGGTCAGGGAGGCCGAGGCGCGTTCGGAGGCGCAGAGGCTGACGCACGAGGTGGCGAGGCTACGCGAGCGGCTCAGGGACGGCGCCACGAACGGCGGTTTAGGTTTGGGTTTGGCAACCGACGTCGCGAGTACCGGTTCGAGCCTGACCGCGGCGGAGATGGACATGGACGTCGCCGCCCTTCGCGAACGCCTACGGCTCCGGGACCAGGTGGTGGAGCTCTTAAAGCGGGACCTCGCGACGCGTGACGAGGCTAACGAGGGTGAGCTGTCGAGGCTCGAGGATATCGGCGAAGGTTTGAGGCGTTCCATCGCCGACGGCGAAGCGAGAATCGCGGCGCTGGCCCGCGAACTGGAGACGCGGCCCACCGACCAAACCGTGGCTTCACTGGAAGCCCGGGTGCGCACGTTGCAGGCGCTGGTGGACTCGAGGGACCTCGGGGAGGAAGGGGTGCCCGGTGGTGCTGACGTGGATGCTGACGTGGAGGGAAGGGGTGCCCACTTGGGAGGGGGAGGGGTGCCCACCACTTCGTCGGACGCGGATCCGCTCAACGCGGCGCTTCGACGGAACAGAAGGCTCGCGGATGAACTCGCGGCTGCCAAACGCGACGCGGAGAACGCGTACGCCAAGCTCGACGCGTCAGCGAACGAGGCGACCGAGGCGCAAAAGGCGGTGGAGGAGAGGGACGCGACGATCAAGCAGATGGAGCAGCACCTCATAGCCGCGACGGCTTCCACCGCAGTATCGTCGGCTACATCGCCCGGGTCTAACCCTTCGACCCCGGGCGCGGCTGGACTGAACGCGGACCTCCTCCCGGTGGTCATCGGTCAGCGGGACAGGTACAAACGCAAGGTTGGCGAGCTGGAGCACCGCGTCGGGGCGCTGGAGGTTGACTTGGACGGCGAAAAAGTCCGGGCCAAACGCGTCGACGCCGACAACGTTTCCCTCTTTGAAAAAGTTCGATACCTCCAGGCGTACTACGCCGAGCGCGCGCCGAAGACCCCGGCGCCCAGCCTGGAACTCGGCGGGAGTCACCTCACCGGCGGTGTGGACGTCAGCAGGAGCGAGCGGTGGCGACGGGCGGCGAGGTACGGGTGCGGCTTCGACGTGAGAGGAGGTCGAAGCAACGGTGCGTCCGGAGTCGATCCGGAGATGCTTCCGGGGGGCGACGCGGACGGCGCGGTCGGTCGATACGACGAGCACCACCGCGCCAACCACGACCCGTACGCGCGGTTCCAGGAGCGCGAGGCGCAGATGAGCGAGCAGAGGCTCCGGTTACACGACAGGGTGGCGCTGCGGGGCGCGAGGGCGGTGATGCGCAGCCGAGTGACGCGGACAGTCGTGGTCGTCTACCTCGGCCTGATGCACCTGTACCTCCTGTACAACACCGCGGTGGGATGCCCCGCGCCCGTCAAGACGTAGCCACGAGGATCTCAATTGATGAATAGGCGATCAAATGAAAAGCCAATCGGTCCAACAACAACACGCGTGCTAACCTAACTCTCGTCGACCCGATTCATCTCCCGGACTTTAGCGTCCAACACCCGCCGGGTCCATTCGTACGACGCGAACGACACGATCGACAACGGAACAAGGCGCACCGACGCCGTCCCGAGCCCGCGGTACAAGCTGCCCACGCCCTCAGCACCCGCCACGGACCGCATCGCCGCGATCAAACCCATCCTCCCGACAGCGACGTCGTACCCCGGCACGGATCCGATGATCATTCTTCTCGATACCACCGCCGCCGGGAACGTCGCCGCGGTACCCGCGAGCGCCGCGACCATCCCGCACAACGTCGCCTGCACCACCCCGGGCTCCGCGCCCCGCCCGCACCACTCCTTCAGCGCGTCGTAGCTCCCGTACGTGATCGCAGCTTCGGGTATTATGCCCAGCACGGCGGGTCGGAATCCGCGGTATAAGCCGGCGACTCCCTCGGTGTCGGCTACGCGTCTCGCCGCGTGGAGGAGGCCGAGCGCGCCGACGACCCGGACGCCGTTGACCATCGCCGCGCCCGACGCCGCGCTCGTGGCGAGGCGCGTGGCGATGTTATCCAGCGGGAAGAGCAGAGCGGTGGACGTGGCGCCGGCGAGTCCGCCGGCTAGCGCCCTCTGCGCCATCAACGAAGACGCCCTTCGTTCCTTTTCGTCCCGATGCCCGTCCCCGTCGCCGCCCCCTCCCGGCCCGATACCCATCGTCGCGAGCGCGCCCTTGTAGAGGTTGAACGTGAAGAAGTCCAGTCCTTTGGTGGGCGCGAACCGCGCGACGACCGCGGCGTTACCTTTCCACAGCGCCCGCACGCCCTCGTGCTTGGCGATGTCCCGTAGCATGCCGAGGATGGACGGCGAGGCCATGGAGCCCGTGCCGGTCGCCGCGCCGGTCATGAGGCGGACCCTGACGGTCTCGAGAGGCGCGGCGACGGTGCGGCTCAGACCTCCGGCGATGGATCCGGCCACGAGGTGCGTGTAAGGCGACGTCGGTGTGGCAGCGATGGAGCTGGAGGACGACGTTTCGCGTGGACATCCGAGTCGCTCGCACGCGGCGCAGCCGGACTTTCCCTTCCCCTTCCCGAGCCTCGCGCATCGAGCGCATCGCGTCGATCCGGCGCCGTCGACGGGCATGTCGATCGGACGTCGGCCACAAGCTTGCGCCGGTGTGTGCCGCCTGAGCCTGCCTCTCAGGTCGTCTGTCTACTTGTATTGGAGTCTGCACGCGCAACACTCGAGAGCCAAAAAATCAGTGCGTTTGGTCACAGCAAAGCATAATTGCGCCCACTGCAGTGGATCGGCGTCACACCGACGAGCGCTCTCCAGCACCGTCGCCAACACCCACACCGAAGCGCCGTTCCCCGCGTCGTTCTTCGCTCAACTCACCACCACCACACGCGTCGCCATGTCGGACGCTGACGGCTCCCCCCCGAGGGACGCTATGGATCAGGACAACGACTCGGACGGACGACCCGAGCGCTCGCCCCGTCAACGCTCACGGTCCCCGGCACGAAAGGTGCGCCTCCGTTGAAAACACCCGCGCGGCATCCGCGTGGACCGCGCCAGTCCATCCACGACCTTCACGGCGCCGCGCTCCTATGGGCAAATAGAGCCGCGCCGGCGACGATCGCGTCCCAATCCGCGCGCAGGTTTTAGGGCACAATTCCTCGGATTCACCCCAATTCAGCCTGTCAACACAGAATGTGCCGACGCCGCCAAAACTCAAACTAACATTCGCACCAAATCAATCCCCCACCACCAACTCCCGCAGGATCCACCCGCGAACAACGCACGGAACAACGAACGCGAACGCGATCCCGACGCCGACATCCTCAAAATCTCCGACGAGGACGCCGCGTTCGTCCTCGGCAAAGGTGGAAACACCAAACGCAAAATCGCTCGCGTCGCCGGCGCCAAACTCGAGATCATCGACATGAAGAGCGACCCGGGGATGAAGGGCGCGGAGATCGAGATCACCGGCACGGACGCCGCGCGTGCACGCGCCAAGGACTACATCGGCTACGTCCTCGCCCAGCGCACCGGCCCCGTGTACATCGACCACACCATGCGCCGGGACGACCTCTCCATCCTCATGGTGCCGATGGATTGCGTCGGGTACGTCATGGGCAGAGGCGGGCAGGTGCTTCGCGACATGGAGAACGAGTGGGGAACCCTGATGTTCTTCGCCAAGAAGAAGGAGGACGAGGGCAAGGCTGACGCCGACGCAAAGGACGGGAAGGTGCAAGAGATTCTCGCCATCTTCGGCACCAGGCGCAGCCGCCGCGGCGCCGAGCTCAAGGTGATGTCCGCGGTGGAGCACAAGAAGCCCGGACACTTCCTCGACGGCGAGGCTCTCCGCGTGCCGCTCGATCAACCGGGCGACGGCGAAAACGACGATTTCGACTACGACGTTTTTCCCTTTCGCGGCGACGAATTTTCGTACGCGCTGGGCGGTCGGGGCTCGACGCGCAAGAAGATCGCCGCGGCGAGCAATTGCATCTTGGAATACGTCGCCCAAGTGGCGTTTCTCGCCGGGAACGAGCGCGAGCGCCGGCAGTGCCGCGACTACCTCGACTGGCTCCTCAAGCAGCGCGAGGGTGACCTCTACGTGGACGTGGCGGGTCGCGACGACGCGACCACGGTGCGGGTGCCCTCCAAGTCTGTCGGGTTCGTCACCGGGCACAAGGGCGAAGGGCTGAGAAGCATCGAGGCGTCCACCAAGACGTTCTGTTTCACCAACGGGTCACCCCCACCCGCCGCGAACGCCGACGACGACGCGATGGAGGAGGAGGATACCAAGAAAGATCCGGAGGCCAAGAACGAGAACGACGACGCGATGGAGGAAGAAGACACCCGCCCCGGCGCCGAGGGCGGACGCAAGCGCGAGCGCTCCCCGGAGCCCAAAGAACGCAAGAAGAAGCCCGAGACTGAGTTCGAGACCGTGCTCATCTTTGGCGACCGCGCCGACGATCGCGAGAAGGCGAAGCGGATGATCACGGACCGAGTCCGCGATCATACTCGCGGCGGCGGACCTCCGAGACGGGACCGCGACGGGTCACGTGATCGCGGCGGCGGCGGCAGGAAGCGCGGGCGGGACGACTCGCGCGATAGGAACCGGGGCGGGCGGGACGACGACCGCGGCGGTCCGCGTCGCAGGATGAATTCCCGCGACAGGGATTCACGCGGCGGCGACAGAAACGGCGGCGGGCGGCGCGACCGCGACAGGTCCCGCGACAGGGACCGCGGCGGCGACCGCGGCGGTGGCAGGAACGGTGGCGACAGGGGCGGCGACAGGGACAGGAGCAACGAGGTCTGCCGCGACTATTCCAAGGGGAGGTGCTCCCGCGGCGCCAACTGCCGATTCAAACACGTCGACAACTAAGACGTCGACTGTCGATACGCGTCATCGCACCACTTGTCTTCTAGATCTTTCCATTCAATTCTACAACCTATAGTTACTACCTACAACTTTCGTGTCACGCTAGCTAGCTACTCGCGCTGCTACTCGCGCTATCACCTGCCTTTGCCCTTGCCTTGGTGCTCGATGTGCCCCCCCGCGTCCAGCATGTCCCTCGCGCAGTTGTTGATGATCGAGAAACGCGCGGGCCCGAGGTGGATGCCGCCGAACCATCGCGCCACCACCACGCACACGTCCGCCGCCTTGGTCACCCGCAGTAAGTGCGACATGCCTTTCCCGGCACCCGCCTCGCCGTCCTCGTCGTGGTCCTGCGCCCACGTGCACGCGTCGTCCGCGTCGCCCGGCGTACCCGAGACGCGGATGCGCCACGCCGCCATGAGATGCGAACATTTCGCGATCCTTGTATTTCTACGCAACGCTCGGAGCATCGCTTCCACCTGCGCCACGGATCGTACGTTCGAGAGGAGGTAGCCCTGGAACGTGCTCTTCTTCTCGGTGAACGGGACGCCGGTGACGATGGACCGCTCGAGCGACTCCTCGGTCCAAGCGCCGGGTGTGGAGGCGGAGTCGTGGGCAGATTCTTCGTAGGCGCTTCGCTCGATGGCGAGCGCGGCGAGTTCCGCCTCGAGCGCGTCTGGATCCCACGTGTGCGCGCCGGCCTCGCCCTCTTCTCGACCCGCATCGTCGACATCCCCGTCCTCGTCACCATCGCGGGCGCCCGGGCGGTCCTGCTCCACCCACGTCTCCGCCATCTCGCGCAGTCGCGTGACGAACGCGAAGACGCAAACCTCTCCGTGGCCCCCATCGCGATACGCCTCGTCCATCGCGCCGATGCATTCGTCCATGCGGTCGTGGGTCAGCGCGTTCGGTGGGTGGACCTCGAGTAAGGGCGGGGTGGATGACGGGTACGACTCGATCGGGACGACGCGCGCGATCAGGTGCGCCGGGGCGGGGGTCCCGTCGCGCGTGTGAAGGGTGCGGGGGGCATCGGTTGGGTCGTCGTCCGGGTCCCCAAGGGGCACGCGGATCTCCCAGACCGTCCCGGCGTCGCCCACGCGCGACGAGAAGTCGTCGCCGTAGATCGCCGCGAGGGCCTCGGCCTCCTCCTCCTGCCGCGCGAGGTTCTCGTCCCGCTCCCCAGCCTCCATATGGCTCGCGCGCCGCGAAGTGGTTGTTATGTCAGATTTGGCAATGTCCTTGTTAAAACCTACGCAGGTACTAGAGTCAACTCCTCCCCCTCTCCTACTGCGCCGCTGCAGCCTCGGCGGCGGCATCGGCGGCGGCCTTCGCTGCGGCCTCGGCGGCGGCCTCGGCGGCGGCCTTCTCGGCAGCCTTCGCGGCGGCCGCCTCCTCCTGCGCCGCCATCCTCTTGTTGAAGGCGCTCTGCTCAGCCTCCTTCTCCGCGCGAATCTTCGCCCTGAACCGCTCCTCCGCCGCCTCCGCGGGGGAGTACGCCGGGCCGGGCATGGTATACCGCGGGGGCGCGCCGGGCTCGGTGCCCGGCATGCATCCGATAGCCCACGTGCACTCCACCGCGTTCGCCGCGGTGGGCGCGACGAACGCGCCGAGGAGAGCGGCGCCGAGGCCCATCGCCGCATCACGACGGGTGACGCTCGATGCAGCGGCGTCGCGCTTGGACGCGTCGCAGCGGACGGCGGCGGCGCGGCGGGCGCGGGTCACCGCGGCGGGGCGCGCCGTGGCGACGAGGGCGTGGGTGGAGGCGATGGCGGCGGCCATGGTATCGATCGTCGGAGCAACCGTGCGCGTCCGAGTGTCCGATCGATCGATATCGATCCAACAAGATAAGAGAGCGGAAGATTTGATCGAGCCATCGACAGTCATCATTCCGCCGCGGCTGACAACTACCCGTGTCCGTGGATGCATGGGATATATTAATTAACATGTACAGCCGCGCCTCGCGCACCCCCTTCACTCAGAGAAGCTCCTTCAACACGCACGCGACGCTCCAAACAGCGGGACACACGATCACCTCCAGCTGGTGCCGAACTGCGCGAAATACTCGGGCTCGACGGTATTTTCGCCAAACTCAACCTTCATCGTCGCGTCCCGCTCAACCTTCTCGACCCGCTGCGTGTTCTGCGCCCTCAACACCGCCATCCGCTGCTCCAGCTTGAACTGCTCCACCTGCTCCGCGCGCTGCTCCAGCGCCCTGCGGACGTTCTCGGACTTGCCAGCGTATGCCGCCTCCGCCGCCGCCTCGGCCGAACGCCGGGCGGCGGCATCCTCTTGCTGCCGCGCCACCGTCTCGTTGATGGACGCCACCTGGAGGTAGTTCATGCCCTTCCAGTGGTCGGGCCGCACCCGCGCACCGGGCGCCACCGCGCTCGTGGCCACCGCCGGGTCCTCGTTGATCATCGGGTCAGCCTCCACCGCCGCCGCCTCAGCCGCCTTCTCCGCGTCTTCCCGCGCTTTCAACGCCTTGAGCTCAGCCGCCTTGAGCTCGGCGAGCTCGGCGTTGTCGTCGGCGACGGAGCGCTCGAACGCGGCGCGCGCAGCCTTGTGCTGGTTCGCCATCTTGTTCATGTACTCCTCCTGCGCGGCGACCATCTCGGCGTGCGCGACGTCAGCCGCCTTGGCGGCGGCTCGGGCGTCAGCCTTCTCCTTCGCCTGCGACTCGCACCAACGCATCTGCTGCGCGAGCTGCGTCTTGCGTCGCTCGCCCGCGGCGAGGTCCTCGCCGTCGAACCTCTGCAGGCTGGACGCGCCGATGCGGGCGTCGAAGTCGCCGATGCGCGTCGGGGGCTCGGATCGCAGCGCGGATGGATCGGAGAGGTCGTACTCGCGTCTCTGCTCCTTGCGTTGGTGTTCGGACCGATACGTCTGGACATTGCGGTTGAGCTCAGCCTGAATCTCGCGGCGCTCCTGCTCCATGGCGACGAGCTTCCTGTCGTAGAAGGATGCCATCTGGTCGTATTGCCTGCGTTCGGGGTGGTGAGTGGTGGAGGATGGCGCGTCGTCAGCGGCTGGACGCTGTCGGGGCGTCCCCTCGCAGGTCAAGGGGAATTATCAATTTATGGTACATTTCACGAGCGGGAGGTCCGCTCGGCGCTCACCTGTCGTGCGCAGCCTCGGCAGCCTTGCGCGCGGCCTTCTCGGCCACCTGCGTGTTCAGGGCATCGACGTCGATCTGCGGGTGCGGGCGATACGGGGCAGGGACGGTCAGGCGATGGACGTGTGGGGCGGAGGTCGTCGAGCGAATAATCCCGTTTTAGTCCCCCTGCTGGAGGCCTGCGGGAGAAATCCCGTTCGGGCGCCAGGGGCCGGAGACTCACCCCTTTAGTGCGCTGCTTCGCGTTATGGATGAGCGCGAGGCGCTCGGTGGGGTCGAACCGCTTGGTGCGGGAGAACCCGGATCCCCCGATGACGGTCATCGCTCGCGTCGGACGTGAGGGCGTCGAATGCGGCGTCGCGGGAGGCACTTCGCCTCTGAGGCACGAAACTGCGGGGGATGCTGGTACATGGTGATTAGCACCATCTAACTGTTTACGCATACGTTTTATGTGTAATTTAATTAATTAATGTTAATGACCTGACCACAGTGCCGTAGTGAGCCGAAATTCAGAGATCGATAAGGGTTTCTTCCGAGAGATCAAGATAGCCGGTGCCTCCGACACGGCGCACACACCGCCGTCGCGTGCACGCACCCGCGCTCGACGTACCTCTCCCGCATCGTAGGAGACGCGCGCGGACGGGCGAACCACACGCGCGGATACGCTCCCACACCCGGGGTTCACGCGCGAGCTCCGAGGTCAATTGGCCACCCCGTCACGGTAGTAGTGGGTGTCGTGGTACCGGCTGCCGCGTGATCACCCGCGCGGTCCGAGGGAAAGCGACGGGAAGGAAAGGCACGATGGTGGCCGAGAAGGAGGACACGAAGAAGGAGGCCGACGCCAAGGCGACCAAGGTACGCGATCGCGACGTAACCCCGCCCGCCCCACCACCCACACGCCCCCAGCCCCATGACAATTTCTGGCGCCAAATCAGCCCGAGATCCCAGAGCCGAAAATCATCGACACCTCACCACCACGCGCACCACGCGATCACCCACGAACCCGCCTCTGACCGTCCGTACTCAACCATCGTGACTCCCACCGCAGGCTGAGAAGGACGATGTCAAGCCTGAACCCAAGGACGACGACAAGAAGCCGAGCGAGCCGCTTGGGTCCAAGAAACCGCCCGAGGATGACGTGATCAAGAAATCGATCGACGGCGTGGGCATCCCGCTGGACATCGGCGCGACGGTCAAGTGCAGGTGGAGGGACGGGCAGATGTACCCCATCCGCGTCATCGAGCGCAGGGCGGGGCCCGGGGGAAAAGAAGCGCAGGAGGAGTACGAGTACTACGTGCACTACGAGCAGTTCAACAGGCGCCTGGACACCTGGGTGACCATCGCGGACATGGACCTGTCAACCGCGGAGCAGGATGAGGACGGCAAGAAGAAACGAAAGGCGGAGCACGAGCACGACGAGGAGCACGCCGAGTTCGACCCCAACGCCCTGCGCGAGCACGAGGAGGTGACCAAGGTGCGAAACATCTTGAAAGTCGAGCTCGGTCGGCACGAGATGGACACGTGGTACTTTTCGCCGTTTCCGCCCGAGTACACGACGTGCAAGAAGCTCTTCTTCTGCGAGTTCACACTGAACTTCTTCAAGCGGAAGGAGCAGCTGCAGAGGCACTTACGGAAGACGGAGATGTACCACCCGCCCGGGGATGAGATTTACCGGAGCGAATCCCGCGGGAAGACGGCGGCGTTTTTCGAGATTGACGGCAAAAAGGAGAAGATCTTTTGCCAAAACCTGTGCTACCTTGCCAAGCTGTTTCTGGACCACAAGACGCTGTACTACGACGTAGACTTGTTCCTGTTCTACGTGCTGTGCGAGGTGGACGAGCGCGGGTACCACATCGTGGGGTACTTCAGCAAGGAGAAGTGCTCGGAGGAGGGGTACAACCTGGCGTGCATTCTGACCCTCCCGGCGTACCAGCGCAAGGGCTACGGCAAGATGCTCATCTCGTTCTCGTACGAGCTGAGCAAGAAGGAGGGCAAGGTGGGCACCCCCGAGCGTCCGCTCTCCGACCTCGGTCTCGTGTCCTACCGCGGCTACTGGACGAGGGAGTTACTCGCCATCCTCAAGGATGAGTCTCGAGCGGTGATGAGCATCAAAGATCTCTCCGAGCTCACGATGATCAAGACGGAGGATATCATCAGCACCCTGCAGCACCTCAACCTGCTCGCGTACCAGAAAGGCGCCTACGTCATCTGCGCCGCGCCGGAGCTCATCGAGAAGCACCTCAAGGCGGCGGGGTCGGCCGGAGTGGAGGTGGACCCGACCAAGCTCATCTGGACGCCCTACAACGCGGAGAAGGAGTACGCCAACTTCCGCGGGTGAGAACAGTGTCGATATCTCACGAGTAAATAAAAGTAAAAGAATCTTAACTTGCTAAAAGTTAGCTATGTAGGAGTGTGAACCCAGGGTTCAACTGCCGGCGATGAGCGGCGGCGTCTTCCAGTCGCCACTCGTCGCGTACGACTTTCTGTTTTTTTTCTTTCTTGGATTTTTCTTGGATTTTTCTTGTTTCCTTTTCGTCATCAGTCGCCGCCGCCGTCGTCCGCTTCGACGTCGTCGCCGCCTTCGTCCTCCTCCGCGGCGTTCTGCGCATCCACCGCGCTGATGGCGCCCACGTCCACGAGCAGGTGCATCCCGCACATCTCCGTGTACGTTTCGTACCAGCCCAAAGACTCCTGCGCCTTGGCGAACGACTTTTGAAACTTTGTGATGACGTAGATGAAAATCACCTTGCGGCTGACGATGTACACCGACTCCAAACCAAAGGTGTTGATCAAAAAGGCCATGCCCCAGGTGCTGATGTACCTGTCCTCCTCGCCCGGGCCGAGGAACCTGTAGATGAGCACGCCGTACACGATGATGACGTACCCGCCGAAGAACCAAAGGAACGCGGCGCAGAACCAGCCGAGGTTCTGCTTGAATATCGACGACCACCGCAGCTTGGACACGTACACGCGACGCCTCCGTTCGATGTCATGGACGGAGATGGTGTGCATCGCGAGCGCAGCCTTGGCGTCGTCCGCCTGCTTCGCTAAGTTCGCCTTGGCCTTCTCGAGGATGTCAGCCACCTTGTCCATGGCGGCTTCGCCCGCAGGCTTTCCGGGAGCGGCGGCGGCCTCCTCGCGGCCCGCGCCTCGCCGCCACAGCCGTTGGATCCGTCCGGCGCCGCCCGTGCTGGGCTCCGGCGAGCCCAGCGCGCGCGATGGCGACGCGGGTGCGCTGCCGTGGTCGCTCCCGTCGCTCTGGTTGGCGCTGTCCAGGTCGTTCGCCTTGTGCCTGGACCGGGGTCCGGGTTCTGGTTTGAGCGATGACGAGTCCAGCGACAGCGCCGCGTCTCTGGAACCCGCGGCGAGGAGCCGTTCCATCGCCTCGTCGCCCAGGGCATCCTTCAGGATCATCTTGGACTTGTGGCCGAGGGTGCCGAGGGGTAGGTTGCCGAGCGCGTGCATGGTACCCGCGCGCGCGAGGGCATGTTCACATTCGACGGCGGTGCCCGGAAACGCGATTCGCGTCGCCGCCAGCGCGGCGGCGGCGGCGGGAACGTGGCTGGCAAACACCGGCGCGTGCGGTGGTAAGAGCCTGACGCAGTCGTAGTAGAAAGCGTCCACGCTGCCGACGGTGACGTCGGTGTCCTTGTCCTTCTCGCGTTCGCGTGATTTGAGCGAGGCGAACGCGGCGAGCACGCCGGTGATTTCGTCGTGGCACGCGGGATCGGCGCGGATGCGTTCGCGGGCATCTTCGTTCCCGGCGGCGTTCGATGAGATCTGGTTGACGTGCCGCATGAACACGCGGAGGGCGCCGGCGTCGTGCCAGTTCCTCGCGAGACGCGGGTTGTCCACGATGGACGCCACGCAGACGGCGGCGGCGTCGGCGACGCATCGGCTCGCGGGCCGCGGCTGGTTGATACGAATCGTCGCGACGACGGCGGGGAAGCCGTCGTGGTCCAGCTTGAGCTCCCGGATGCCCGCGGGGTAGTCGCAGGTGATCCTCGCGAGGAGCGCCAGCGCCGCGGCGCTGGCGGCCACCTGCGTCGGCGACGCGCGGGGCGCGGCGCCGTCGACACGGTCGGGGATGGTGAGAACGGCGACGCACGCGCTGACCCCACCGGAGGAGACGATGGAAGCGCGGATGAGCGCCATGGCCCTCAACGCATCCTCCCTGCTACCGCCGTACCCCCGCGGGCCGGCCTCGGCAGCCGCCTGGTCGAGGATCGCCGAGAGGAAGGACGCGACGCGCTCGCACTCGGCAACGTCGCCCGTCTCGGCGAGCTCGTCGAGCCGGCCGGAGTCTTCGGTGCACCTCGCGACGGCGGACATGAGCCAACGCTCGGCGTCCATGGACACGGACGCGAGCAGCTCGGACGCGCGCGGGGTACCGGGCGGTGCCGCGTCGGTACCCTCACCCGCTCCGATGACCTGCTCCGCGGGTGGGGTCAGGCGGAGCGCCTCGAAGTCATCCACGTCGACGGGTCCTCTTACGCCGCCGCCGTCGGCGGATGACGATCGATCCTTGTAAGCCGCGTGCAGTGACCGGACGTACCAAGCCACCGGCGCCGTCTCTCTCGCGTCGACGTTGGCGTCGTCGAGTCCCGCGGAGTCGCCCGTGGCCTGGCTGGCGTCGGACTCGTCGTCGGAACCGTCGCCGGGGGGCATGACCGAGGTGAACTCGTCGCGGTGCGCTGCGGCGCCGGAAAACGCGGAAGCCTTGGTGAACATCTTACGCCGGGCGACACCCTGAGTCTTAGCCTCGGGATCCAACTCCACGTCGTCGTCATCGCCCATGTCGTACTTGTCGAGCTTCTTCTTCGGGTTCGAGAGCCGGAGCTTGACGTTGTCCTCGGCGGTGCTCCGGATCGACTCCTTGATGACGTCGACCGATTCAAACTTAGCTTTGCGCTTCTTCTTCTTGCGGTAGACGCCCAGTCTGTCCATCCAGTAGAAGAACACCCCGACGACGGTCATGGCGTAGGTCATGCCGCACGTCATGAGCATCTTCATGAGGGCACCCTTGGACTTGACGAGGATCTGCTGAACCTCGGGCTTCTGCAGGGCGCCCTCGGGGTCGAAGAAGAGCTGGAAGAACGTCTCGCACCAAGCGGCGTAAATCTCCATCATGTTCATGCCGGCGGCGACCATCGCCTGCCTCCAGTGCGGCTCCAACACGGCGCCTCCGCCCGCGGTGAACATGTGCGTGAGGGAGAACTTGACCGGGAACATGATCGCGATCTGGATGGCGATGACAGTCAGGAAGTGGAAACCGTTGTTCTTATCCGGGAAGGCGTCGCAATACCACCCTGGTGGTTTGAGATCGGCTTGGCCCATCAGCACCGCGCAACCCGCCCCTGCCGGGATGTAAGCGCACTCCTCCAGCACGTTGGACGAGCATCCAATCTCTTGCCGGAGCAACGCGCAGCACTGCGTCGCCTTGTTGTAGTAGAACCACACGGTGACGAGCAAGCCGACGAGGTACATCGACGACTGCATCACGACGCGCTCGGCGGCGCTGAAAGCGTCGGTGGGGTTGGCCAAAAACGCGCGGAGAAACATGTGAGCAGCCATGTACAGCCGTATGATCCACATGAGCCACTTGTGAAACGCCCGCGCTGTGCTCTTGGCGGCGGTGACCGGGGCCATCGCGACCGCGCCGAGACAGGCGCAGGCGCGGGAGATGAACGAGGGCTTCTTCTTCGCCGCCTCCGCCTTACGCGCCGCCTCCTCAGCCTTCTTCTGGACGTGCAGCGCCTGCACCGTGGCCGTGAACGTCTTCCTCCACGCGCCGACGCACTCCGCCGCGCGTTCCGTGGCGACGAGCACAGCCTTGGCCACCTGCGTGTCTCCCCGCACCTGTGCCTGCACCCACGTCCAGCCGCACTGCAAAATGTCAAACTCGTGGTACAAATCGTCCCACGGGTTGAGCACCCACGACAGCCCTGTAAACAAAACACAAGGACGTCAGTATCTAATTGCCTATACAATAATCAAAATAAACTCACCGTTCTGCCTGCACCCTTCCATGGCGACGATGGTGCACCACATGTCGTCAACCACGGTCCAACCGAGCTTCGAAGAGCACGCCGCGAGCTCGGGCGGGCATCGGAGTAAGATCTCGTCCGCGTTGTAATACGACTTGACCACCGGCGTCTCGGTGCCCGGGAGGGGCGGCGAGAGCTGCGGGGGCGACGTCGCCTTGAGCGCGCCCGCCAAGGAGTCCGTCGCCGACCACGAGCCGTTTTCGTTCTGTAGCGCCACGATGTTCCACAGGTTGGACCGCTTCATCCATCCCTCGGACGTGAGGTTACCGGACATCATAGCCTTGAACTCGGCGACGAGGAGCGGGAAGGTGAGGCCCATGGGCATCATCCACGGGAGCTGCGCGGCGTCGTACACGCGGCTCGCCATCTCGACGTGTCCGACGATGTTCTTGACGTCGAGGTAGGCGTACACCATGGCGGTGCCGACGGCGCGGCTGAAGGGGAGGAAGATGTTGTGCTTGGAGTCGTTCGTGTTCGTCGCCTTCCAGATGACGAGGTTGCGATTAAGCGCCTCGATGGGGAAGGCGATGAGGAAGCGGACGTATCTTATCCCGCAGGTTGAGCAGAAAAAGGCGCCGTTGCGCTCGGGCATGGGCATGTTCTTCACCTCGGACCTCGATGGCACGCCGATGAAGTATGCCGGGAGCTCGGGTTCCTTCCGTCGCCGCCGCTTACCCTGCGTCATGTCCCGGAAGTCCTTCTTGAACTTACCGGGCATCGAAGTCAGCGTGGCGGGCATCTTGCGCGCGGCGTCGAAAGCCTTACCCGGCATCTGCTTCAGCGTCCTTTCAAGCGGCGACACGACGCTGCTCATCCGGCCGAACAGGCCCTTCTTCTGCTTCTCATCCTTCGCCGACTTGCGATCTTTCAGCGGGACGTCATCGTCGTCGTCGGAGCTGTCGAATGACTCGTCCCAGTTCATGGTGTGCACGTCCACGACACCGTACCGAACCTTACCCGTTTCCTTGTCCACCCACGCGTCGATACCCGTGTGCGTCTCTTCAATCTCCTTCTCAATCTTAGCCTCAATCTCGGCGACGAGCGTTGGGTCCGCGGCTTCCATGCCGTTGTGAACCTGGGGCAGGCCCTCCTTGGCGCGTCTGGCGCGTCGCATCGCAGCCTTGCGTCGTTCGATCGAGCGGAGGATATCCGTGGCGGCGAAGTCGCGTTTGCCTATGTCGGCGATTTCGAGAAGCTTCGCGTCCACCGCCTCGGCGTCGTCGGTGCCAATCTGCTGACCGGCGACGCGTTCGAGGTCCGCGCGGGTGTTCGGGCAGTGCAGGTTGCTGAACATGAACTGCATCTCCTGCACGTCGATGCTCCACGTCCACACGTCCTTGACGGTCGTGAACCCCATACGCGCGGTGGTTTCTTCGTTCTTGATGAACTTGTCCAAAATCAATCGCCGGGCTCGGCCGTCGCGGCGCTCAAAGGCGCACGCGAGCGCGGACATGCACGCGAACATGCCGAACACCACCGCGAACACCTTCCACGTGTTCAGCACGTCGTTGATGGACACGGAGAGGAGCTCCTCGATGGAGATGGGCTTGATCTTCGGCGGCGCGGAGGAAGCGGAAAAATCGGTGGCGTGGTTGCACAGGCAACTGACGCTCGACGAGAGGACGCAGCCGCACCCTTCGAACGTCTGCGTGTCCCGTCGCCAGAAGCACATCGCCTTGTTCCGCGGGTTCTGCACATGGCACCCCTCGCCGTCGTACCTTCGCAGCCGGACGCCGCCCTCGCCCGCGTACTCCACCAGCGTGCAGTTGTAAAGCACGGAATCCTCGTTCGACGCGCTCGGGGAAGAATAGCCCGCGGAAACCTTTCCACTTTTACCAGAGGCTGGGCAGACGTCACTGAACTTTGAGCGGCAGCCAGATGCGCCGCAGTCACTGGACGATGCCGCGACGTAGCTCCCGACTTCGGTCTTTGTGCAATAGCCTCCCTTGCAGCAGGAGCACTTACAATTTTTCACCGATGGGTCAGCGGCTTTCGGCAGGTGCTCGAAGGTCCACAGGAAGGACGCGTCGACGCTCGAGTTGGCGAGCGACACCGATCCGTCGAGCACGCCGGGCAGCCACGCGACGACGGCGTTGGGCGGGATCGGGTTGGGCAGCGTGGCGCACCCTTTCGTGGACGCCGCGCCGGCATCCTCGTCGTAAAACGCGCACGTGGGCAGACCGACCGACTTCGTCTCGAGGTTTTCCAGCGCCGTGAAGTTCGTCGTGGGCTTCGTGACGTAACACGGCGGGCTCCGGAGGTCGTCGCCGTCGTTGTTGAGCTTCAGCGAGAACGCGATGGGCACGGTGAGGTCACGCACCGCGAGCTCACTCCCCGACGCGGCGTTGTTGAGGACCAGCGAGACCGTCGGCGAAGCCTTGGGCGCGGACCTGATATCCGTCGGGTCCGACGCGTTCCCTTTGCTCGCCGCAGCCGCGTGCGGGTCGTAGTCGAGGGAGAGGCAGAGCTGGTCGACGGGATCGGACCCGCCCAGCGCGAGCGCACCGCCCGGCACCGCAAACTCGGACCCCGCCGCGGACGTCGACGACGTGGACGAGTTACCCACGCCGAGCGTGCTGACCCTCGCCGCCTGGTACGACATCTGCGACATGCTCACGTTCGCGGGTTTCTCCCCAGGAAGCGCGGGGCCGAGCTGCGCCGTCATGAGCGAACGCGCGGCGGCGGTCGCGGCGGCCTGCGCGGACGCGGCGTTGGCGTCGCCGTCCTCGGCGGGCGCCACCGCGGCGCTCAGCGCGCCGAGCATGTTCTCGGCACCCTCGCCGGTGACGACGAGGTCGTTACTCGTGGCGTCGATGAGCCCGGCGACGAGGTTCACGCCGGAGGACCTGGCCGCCGCCGTCGCCTCGCACGGGTCCCCGAGCACCGCCGAGGCGGTACCCGCGAGCGTCGCGTAGAACGTGGACGACGCCGGGACCGCGTCGCCCGCCGAGGACGTCACGTTGAGCATCGTCTCGCGCTGCGCGGCGCGATCCTTGGCGTTGCCAGTGGCGTTGACTCCGCCCCCGCCCACGCACCCGTTGGACCCGAGCAGCCTTCGGCGCCTCTGCGACTCTTTGAAGTTGTCGAAGAGCTTGCTGGCGGCGGCGACGGAGTTCAGCGCACCTTCCGGGTCGCCGTTCTTGATGGCATCCTCCGCGGCGTTCACACCGCCGCTCAGCGCGGCGTTCAACGCCGTCTCATCCGCGAGGACGGGCCACGTGCTCGTCACCTCGATCACCTTAGCCGCGGACACCGCGCCGAGCGAATCCTTGACCTCGACCGCAACCTCAACCTTTCCGTCGGCGTCGCCGCCGGGCAGCGTGCCGACAAACTCCGGCACCGGGCTGAAGTCCTTCAGCTGCGTCCACCGTGTGTCACCTTTGACCCTGGCCATGAACCTGTACGCCAGCGGCTCCTCGTCGTCGACCCACGCGGCGGCGCTCATCGTGAACACCGTGTCGAGCGCCGTGCCCGACAGCGGGACGGAGCCGACGGTGCCGTCCGACGGCGGCGTGTTCTCCTCGAGCTCGATGAACGCCGCGGCGACGCCGTTGCCGTCCTCGACGTCCAGCCGGAACTTGTACCTGTACCCGCTCGTGAGGACGTCGGGCGACAGCACGAGGTTCTCGGCGGCGAGCGACACGGAGGACGTGAATCCGGCGGCGGCGAGGTCGACGGTTTGGTCGGCACCCGCGGGGTCGATCTGCGCGCGCGTCGCCGACCACGACATCTTCAGCGTCGACGCGTCGGCGACGGAGGCGACGGTTCCCTTGATCCGGGCGGGTTCGCCGGCGTTGACCTTGTTGCCGGTGAACGGCGCGATGGACGCTGAGGGCGGCGCGCCCGTGGCGCCCGCGGCGGCGGAGACGACGGTCACCGTCGTGGACGCCTCCGCGCGTCTCGCACCCTTCTTCACCTCGAGGATGAACTCGTACGTCCGCCCGCTCGGCCCGGCGGCGCCCTTGAGCTCCAGCCCGGCGATCTTCGCCTGCGAATCTCTCGAAATCTCGAGCTGGGAGCCGTCCTTCAGGTAGCAGGACGTGTCGCTCGCCGAGGCGTCGGCGGCGGTTTTGTCCTCGCAGAGCCAGTAGTACTCCCAATCGTAATCCGGGTCCTCGTCGGGATCGATGGAGCTCGAGCCGTCCAGGTCCACCGCCACGCCTTCCGACACGATCGCGTTGCCACCCTTGACGATGGCTTCGAGTTCCGCCTCGCTGACCAAAAAGTTGAACTCGGCGGTTGACGAAACCAAAGGGTTCCCGCCCTGCCTGCCCGTGAACTTGAGGGTGTAGGACACGCCAGCTGGCAGCGACCGCGCGGGCAGGTACAGCTGCGGCGTGTCCGACTTGGTCACCTTCGGGTCGAGCGTGACGTCGGTGCCGTCGGATCGGGACGCGGACCAGCTGAAGGTGTACCCCGCGTCGTTGGAGCACGCGGCGTTCATGAGCTGACGACCCGCTATGATCCGCGTGTCCGCGCCGCGGAGCACCTCGCCGTTCACCACGGTCGAGGCCTCGATGCTCACGCCCATTGTGCAAATCACGCAACCGGCGTCGCCGACTCCCGCGTTGGTGCCGTTGTACATGTAGCCATCCGGGCACTTACCGCACGTGTAATCTTTGGCGCCGTCGTCGGTGACGGTGATGACACCCTCCTTGAGCGCCGCCGCGTCGACGGCGGGGGTGTCGACGCACTCCACGCCGGGGAAGCAAGGGTTATCGGCGCATCCGTCGATGTCGATGCATCCGGACGTACCGTCGGAGCCGACGACCCACGGGAAGTGCGCCGTGACTGCGTGAGACGGACAGGCGCCGCAGACGGACCCGCCGGCGCCGTCGTCGACGCACAGCGACGCCGGGTCGCAGCCGCCGTTGTCCACGGCGCAACCGCTGATCAGCTTGCATCCAGACTTACCGCTGCCCTTGTAACCGGCGGGACAGGCGCTGCAGGTGTCGCCGTTGTTGGAGCACGTCGTGAGGGGATCGCACGGATTGTTCGTAACGCAGAGGTCCTCCGCCGCGCACCCGCCAGCCCCGATGCCGTCGCCCGTGGATCCCTTGGGGCACTTGCCGCACTTGTACCCATCCTCGGGCGGCGGCAGGTCGGTGCACAAAACCTTTCCGAGCGCGCCGGCGTAGCACGGGTCCGTCGAGCACGAGTCGACGTTGACGCATTTCCCGTTTGCATCCGCGGCGGTCCCCGACGGGCAGGCGCCGCACTCGGCGACGCCGTCGTTGTTCGCGTCGGTGCACTTGACCTGCGGGTCGCACCCTCCGTTCTTGATGAAGCACGGGTTGAACGCGCACCCAGCGGCTCCGATGCCGTCGCCCGTGGATCCCGGCGGGCACTTCCCGCACTTGAACCCGTCGGCGCCCGCGGGAGGCTTGAGGTCCTTGCAGTGCACCCCGGGGTAGCACGGACTCTCGGCGCAGGCGTCGATGTCCACGCAGCCAGTCTCGCCGTCACCCTCGTACCCAGCCGGGCACGCGCCGCAGGTGGACCCGCCGCCGCCGTCGGTGCACGTCGTCAACGCGTCGCAGCCGCCGTTCTTCACCGAGCAGCCGGATTCCTGGACGCACTTGGTCTCTCCGCTACCCTTGTACCCCGCCGGGCACGGGCCGCACGAGAAACCTCCGGCGCTGTTGACGCAATCGGTGCGCTTGTCGCACCCGCCGTTGGCTCGCGCGCACTCGTCGATGTCCTCGCACCCGCCCGCCTTTGTCTTTGTGAATCCATCCGGGCACTTGCCGCACTTGTACCCGCCCACGGTGTTGATGCACTCGACCCTCGGGTCGCACCCTCCGTTGTTCACGGCGCACTCGTCCGCGTCCGCGCATGTGACGCCGTAGTCCGAGGACGTGTACCCGTCGGGGCACTCGCCGCACATCACCCCAGAGGCCATGCTCGGATCCGCCTTGCACCTGACGAGCGTGTCGCAACCGCCGTTGTTCGACTTGCACGGGTTCGCCGACTCCTCCACAAGCTGGTCGCTCTCCCTCGCCGGGAACACGACAGCCTCGCCGGTCGTGCACACGCCCGTGTCACTGTCCAGCGCAGTGCACTTGCCGAGCCTGGTGGCGGTGGATCGCAAGGTGATCGCGCTGAAGTCGGCGCCGAGCTTGTCTCGGAGCGTCTGGAGCAGCGCGCCGGTGCCGAAGCCTCCGCCGATGATGTTAGACGTCTCATCGAGCTGAGCCTTCTTGACGGTGAAGCGGGCGACGACGACGAGCGCGTGTGTGTTGCCGTGCGCGAGCAACCGGCGGCGTCCCCCGCCGCCTCCGTGGTGCGCCGCGAGCAGTCTGCGGCGTGAATTACTATTGGACTTGCCCTTGCCGCCGCCCTTGACGTAGGCCGGCGGAGTCGGGTCAGCCACGCCTGCGGCCACGCCTGCGCTGGTTGGATAGTGGAGCAGCTCAATCGACCCGACGTCGATACCCGCGACCTCGCTCATCGAGACCCTGACCAACTCTTTCTCGGCATCCGTGAGCGAATCCCTCGGGGCGAGGCCGATCTCGACGTACTCGTCCAAAACGGCGTTGGACGTCGAGGCGGGGTAGTCGCTGACGCATTCGGTGCCGTAGAGGGTGTACCCGTCTGAGCACTCGTTGCAATCCGTCTTCCCCGTGCCCGTGCAACCCGAGCACCCCGCGTAGCACGTGCTCGGATCCACGCCGCACTGCGTGTTGGCATCCGGCTGGTTCTCGTCGTAGGGCACGACGTCACCCGCCGTGCGAGTGAGAACGCCGCCGCACGGAACGCACGACCAGACCCCGTCCAACACCACCCTGTACGTAGCCACCGGGCACTCGCAGTTCGTGTTGTCGCCCGAGGCGTCGTCGCCCGCGGCGTTGACCGATCCCGCCGGACAGGCGGTGCACACTCCGTAAAGGACGTATTCGTTCTCCGCGCACGTCGCAGCCTCGCACGTCGCGAGCGTGACCTTGCCGTCGTCGCACGTGGACACCGCCGGGCTCCCAACCGAGTAGCCGCGGGCGCACGTGACTTCGCACGATGAGCCGTCTTCGACCGTGGCCGGGCAGTTGTTCACCTCCAAACCGTTCTTGGGAACCATGGACTTGGCCGAGCACGTCTTGCCGGTCCCGACGTTGTCGCAAGTGTCGCTGGCGTCGTCGCTCCGAGGAATGAGCGACCCGGACTTACCGTCACACTTGTTGCACGTGTAGGTGCCACCCTTGCTACTCGAGTACGCGGCGTAGTAATCGTCCTCGCATGTGCAGGACGTCGCGGACCCGCCCGAGCCGATCGAGTTGGCGGGACACTTCTCGCACTTGCCGTCGGAGAGGTAATAGTCCGCGTCGCACGAGCTCGCGGCGGAGCAAACGTCCGATTCCTTCTCCGCGGCGCCGGATCCGGGAACTTTCGAGTCAGCAGCCTTGGTTCCGCCGCCGGTGCACGCCACGCACTTCCATGAGTTGCCCTTCTTGTCGGCGTACATGTTCACACCGCACGTGCATTCATCGGCGTTTCCGCCCGCACTCTCCGAGCCATCCGGGCAGGTCTGACATGACTTCTTCTTACTGTCGAAGTACTGCCTGGTGGTGCACGCCTTGGATGCCACGCATTCGTCGCTCGCGCCGCTCGACTGAGGGATCTTCGAGCCTTGACGCCCGGTGCACTCCTCGCACGACCAAGTGCCGCTGGCCACGACCGCCCTGTAGTCGTTAGCGCAAGTGCAAGACGTCTCGGCCCCGCCTATTCCGTCAGAATTGGCCGGACAGGTCTGGCAGCGGCTTCCGTCCCAGTACTTGCCAGTGGCGCAGCTCGAAATACACGCATCGCTCTCAGTCTGAGGAACCACCGAGCCGCTCCTGGTGGAATCACTCGGGCAGGATGCGCACGACCAAGTGCCGCCGTCCAGCTTGGCGTAGAATTTTTCATCGCACGTGCACGACTCCGCGGTCCCGCCGGCACCCTTCGAATTGCCCGGGCAGGCCTCGCACGAGTCACCGTCCCAGTACTTGTTCTCGGCGCAGTTCGCGACGCACGTCGTCACGTCGCCGCCGGCGCTCGTGGAACCTGCGGCGCAATCCGTGCACGTCCCGTCCTTGAGGTACTGGTTTTCCGAGCACGACTGCGCCAGGCAGACGGTACCCTTCGTTTCGTCAGCGCCGGGAACCACCGCCCCGGCGCCCGTCCTGAAGGTGCCGGCGCTGCAGCCAGAGCACTCGTCCTTTTTGGCGTACATGTTCGCGCCGCACGTGCACGTCGTCGACGTCCCATCCGTGCTCGTCGAGCCGACAGGGCACGTCTCGCAGTATTTCAAGCTCGTATCATCATCCGTGGCCAGGTAATTGTCGTCGTCAGCACACGTAGTCGCCGCGCTGCACGCACTCGCAGTCTCTTCCGAGCTTTTATCCGCCGGAATCGCGGTGGCAGTTTTCGTCTGGCCAGACTTGCACGCCGTGCACACCCAGTTGTTGCTCTTCCACTCCACGTAGTGGTCAGCCGGACACTCGCACTCCGTCACCGCCGAGCACGGAGGGGAGGCGCAGGTGGACGTGCTCGGGCAGGCGTTGCACGAGCCGTCAGCGAAGTACTGTGCCGCGCCGCACTCGCAAGTCGTAGACGTCGGATCCGTGCTCGTCGAGCCGTCAGCGCACGCCACGCACTCGCCGCCGGATAGGTAATGATTGTCGGTGCACGATGCCGCGTCAACACAGACGTCATCGTCATCCTCGCTGGAGCCGGAACCGGGAACCGTCGAGGTCGCATCCTTGGTTCTTTGACCGGAGCATAGCTCGCACGTCCAGGTGTTACCTGACTTCTTGGCCCAGTAGTTCGCATCGCACGTGCACGTCGTCGCGGTCCCGCCGGCACTGTTCGAGTTGTCCGGGCAGGACTGGCACGAGCCGTCAGCGAAGTACTTGTTCGCGGGGCAGTCCCCGTTGCACGAGTCGCTCGCCTCGGAAGCCTGCGGAATCACGGAACCGCCGGACTTCACAGTGCCATCGGGACACGACTCGCACGACCACGAGCCGCCGCCGCCGTTACTCCACTCGGCGTACTGGTTATCCGGGCACCTACACGCCGTCGACGCCGCCTCCGTGCTCGTCGAGTCGTCTGGGCACGCCACGCAGTACTTCAATTCGGCAGCATCAGGATCCTCGACAAGGTAGTGGTCGTCAGCACACGTCGCCGTGCCACACGCACTCGCAGTCTCGGTGCCGGTACCATCAGCCGACGGAATCGCGGTGGCAGCTTTCGTCTGACCGAGCTTGCACGCCGTGCACGACCATGACCCGCCGCCTTTATTGGCCCACGCGACGTAGGTGTCAGCCGGACACGTACACGACGTCACGCCTTCAGACGCAACGTCGCTGCTGGTCGATGTGCTCGGGCAGTCACTGCACCCATCTCCGGTCACAAAGTACTGGTTCGCGGAGCACGAGACTCCGCAAATTTCGGTTTCGCCGCTTTCGGACGGAACCTTCGAGCCCGTCTTCGACTGTCCTGTCGGGCAGTCCACGCACGTCCACGGGCTGTTGACGTCCTTTGGTTTACCGGCGCTGTAATTATCGACACACGTGCAGAACGTCGCGTCCGCGCCCGTACTGACCGAGTTGGCCGGGCAGTCCACGCAAGAGCCGCCGCTCACGTACTGCGATCCATCCGACGCGCACGAGGGCGCAGGCGATGGTGCGTCCGACAATTCCGCCATGACCTCGCCGAGCCATAAATAACGCTCCGGTCCGACGAGCTGGATGTAAATGTACTGACCCGTCGCGGATGAACTGCGGAAGGAGAAGCGAGGGTGCGGGACGTGTGCCGTCAGTGGCGAGCCCGGTGTTTTTTTGGGGAGCGGGTTCGATTCGCGGGAATGATGCAATCGGGGATGGCGGAGCATGGGAACGCGCGGTAGGGATGACTCACCAGTCCACCGTGAATTTGCCCTCTGGATTGACGTCTCCGTCGAATCCCACGTCGGTCGGCTTTTTCAAGTGTGCGCAGACGGTGGCGACCACACCCCCCTCCAAGGTTGCCGTGCTGTCGACGGGATCAACACCCAGGATACATTCCGATCCAGAGGTGCAGGCGGTGTCACCGACGGCGATGATGCCCGTGTTGCCCAGGATTAGGGGATCGCGGTTTCTGTCAGGATCTACTGGACCGGCACCGGCACAAGCATAGGGTGTCTTGTCGGCCCTCACGGGATTCGGGTCGATGAAGGCGATGTTGCAAAACGTTGATGACCTGTCTCCGTAGATGTCGATTGACCCTATCGTCTTGGTCCCCCCCAAGTCGATCTGCACCCAGGGGTTCAGCTGTGCCTCGTATTTCTTTCCTTTGACTTCGCCCGCGTAGAAGGTGTCGCTCTCTGCACCTGTGAAGGCAGAGTTTCCGTCGACGACAATGGTCTCTCTATTATTCCCACTTCCAGCGTAGCGCGACGTGACGGTCAAGCCGTTCAAGGACGCCGTCGCGCCCGACACCGGCTCCGCGAGTACCGCGAGCACCGCGACGACGATCGTCAGCGCGACGCGCATGCCGCCCGCGCGTCTCGACGCCCCGCGCATGCCGCCCGCGCGTCTCGACGCCCCTCGCATTACGCCTCGCGCGTGTCTGAAAAATAAATGAGTGAAGGAAACTCGACGCGCTGCGCCCCTCCTCTCTCTCACTCCTCTCCGCGACTCGAGGTGAGCGGTATCGAGCGCGGGGTTCCCTGCCCCCGACGCTCTCGAGGGATGGGCGCCGCGGCGAAAAGTCCCCGCGCGCGTCTCGCGTTGTGACCGCCCGAGCCGAGCCCCCGGGGGGTTTCCTCGAGTTCAACCTGGCGCCCCTTCACGACCAAGGGACGTCCGGGGACGGCGAGAAAAAACCGTGATGGCACTGGCGGGCAGTCAGGATGAGCAAGCATTTGTCACGGCTGTCGGTCGCCGGGGCTCGGCGATTGTATTGGCGAAAAGAATCGACGGCGACGCGGTTAGAAATTTGAATTGGAAATGCGTCCCTTCGCGTCTTCATCGTACGCTCCACGGTGAGCAAATCCATACCCCAAATAACTCGGAAATCGCCTTTTTTTGAGGATCAGGATATTTCCAGACGAATCGCTCGCGGTTTTAGGTTTAGCCCTCGTTCTACCCGCTGCTTCGGGGACCAATTTTCGATCGGCTGCTTCGACGCGCGGTCCCCTCGCGCGCGCTCACTTCGCACCGCGAACGTAGACCGCCTCGCCGACGCGCTCGGGAGGTTTCGGTGTTTAGGTAGAAAAAAGAGGTCGAGTCGCACGGACACGATGATGCGTCGCGCCGCGTCCACGCTGCTCCGGCAGGCGAGGACGGCCCACGCCACCACTTCCACCGCCAGGGCCACCGCGCCCCTGTGCGCGGTGCAGGCCAAGGGGTTCGCGCCGATCGCGCGCGGGTTTCACTCCTCCAACGTCGCCGCCGGGGGCATCAACGCCCAGGAGCTCTCCTCGCTGCTCGAGCAGCGCATCTCCGGCCACTACTCCGCGATGGACATCGACGAGATCGGCCGCGTGCTGTCCGTGGGCGACGGCATCGCGCGCGTGTACGGCCTGAACAAGATTCAGGCTGGCGAGATGGTCGAGTTCGCCTCCGGGGTCAAGGGCATGGCGCTCAACCTCGAGAACGACAACGTCGGTATCGTGTGCTTCGGTTCCGACACCACCATCAGCGAGGGAGACATCGTCAAGCGCACAGGTGCGTGCGATCGCGCCGACCCGACCCGCCTGAACCCCGACTAATCATTTTCTGACCCCCGGCCGCAAAACGACCCTCACGAACGGGTCGCCCCGTTTTTTTCACTCAAAACCCCACCGCCCCCCCCCACCCCTTTCTTCCCCCGCGCTGACCATCGACGTCCCTCCCTCCCATCGACTCAGGCGCCATCGTCGACGTCCCCGTCGGCCGCGGCATGCTCGGCCGCGTCGTGGACGGCCTCGGCCTGCCCATCGACGGCAAAGGCCCCCTCGTGGACACCAAGGTGCAACGCGTCGAGGTCAAGGCGCCGGGCATCATCGTCCGCAAGTCCGTGCACGAACCCATGCAGACCGGCCTGAAGGCTGTCGACTCGCTCGTGCCCATCGGCCGCGGCCAGCGCGAGCTCATCATCGGAGATCGCCAGGTTGGCAAGACCGCGATCGCCATCGACACCATCATCAACCAGAAGGGGGTCAACCAGGGAACCGACGAGAGCAAAAAGCTCTACTGCGTCTACGTCGCCGTCGGACAAAAGCGATCGACGGTGGCGCAGCTCTATAAGCTGCTCGAGGACAAGGGCTGCATGGACTACACCGTCATCGTCGCCGCGACCGCGTCCGACCCGGCGCCGCTCCAGTTCCTCGCGCCCTACTCTGGCGCCGCCATCGCCGAGTACTTCCGCGACAACGGCATGCACTCGCTCATCATCTACGATGACCTCTCCAAGCAGTCCGTGGCGTACCGCCAGATGTCCCTGCTCCTCCGCCGTCCCCCAGGACGCGAGGCGTTCCCCGGTGACGTCTTCTACCTCCACTCCCGCCTCTTGGAGCGCGCGGCGAAGCTCAGCGACGACGTCGGAGCCGGGTCCATGACGGCGCTCCCCGTCGTCGAGACGCAAGGCGGCGACGTCTCCGCTTACATCCCCACCAACGTCATCTCCATCACCGACGGGCAGATCTTCCTCGAAACGGAGCTCTTCTTCAAGGGTGTCCGCCCGGCCATCAACGTCGGCCTCTCGGTGTCCCGCGTCGGATCCGCGGCGCAGATGAAGGCGATGAAACAGGTGTCCGGGTCGCTCAAGCTCGAGCTGGCGCAATACCGCGAAGTCGCCGCGTTCGCGCAGTTCGGCTCTGACCTCGACCCCGCGACGCAGTTCCTCCTGAACCGCGGCTCCCGCCTCACCGAGGTGCTCAAGCAAGGCCAGTTCGTGCCCATGCCCATCGAGCAGCAGGTTGTGGTGATTTACGCCGCGACGAAGGGTTACCTCGACAAGATCGCCATCCCGAACATCGGCGCTTTCGAAGTCGGCTTGCTCAAGGAGGTGTCCCCGGCGCTGCTCGAGACCATCCGCACCGAGAAGGCCATCTCCGACAGCACCGACGCGAAGCTCAAGGAGCTCTGCGAGGGTTACACCAAGGGGTTCATCGCCTCCACTACGGCTTAATTCGGCCATGGGTCGTCTAGACGGGGTTGGGATCGATATCGCCCGATGCGTCGGTGGGTTCCGCGACGGGCGCGTGTGTTTTATCATCAATCACGGTAACCGCGCTCCTCCTTTGGCGGCGCGGTGGCCTCATCATGTTCTGTTTCAATAAAACGAAGTATCTCATTACGAAGTATCTATCTGAAGTCTCTCGAACCGCGTCCTATGATCCGACGATCCCGAGCTCACAGCCGCGCCCTCGGCTTGAGCCCCGCTTTTCGACCCATCGATTGAAAGAAACTCTCCGGCAACGCCCGGTACTGTTCGAACGCCCGTCGCCGTTCCTCCGCCCTGCCCTCCGCGTACGTCACCGCCAGCCCATCACGCATCACCCGCTTGTACCCAGCCACGCCCGCGCGGGGCATGGCCGCGATGCGAGCCGCGACGTCCAGCGCGGCGCCCACCAGGTTCGGCGCCAAGTCCCCGGGAAGATCGTTCGGAACGGCGCCCGGGGATCTCGACGTTCCTCTACCCGCGCTTGAACCGTTCCCCGCGTTCCCCCCCGATACTACTCCCCCTCCCCCTCCCCCTTCGCCTCCTTCTCCTCCTTCTCCTCCCTCCGCGGCGCCTCCACGTGTCGCCATCATGGTGTGGAGGTCCGCGTCGACGTCGCTGAGGTCGTGCGCGTCGTCCGCTTCGTGCACCACGAGGTTGACGAGTCCGCATCGTTGGGCGTCGGTGGCGGCGAGCGGGGATGCGGCGAGGCTGGTCATCCTCGCGACGTTCGCGCCGACGATCCTCGCGAGCTTCTGGCTCAGTCCCCAGCTCGGGAGGATGCCGAACGCGGCGTGCGTGTCCCTGAAGGACGCGCGCGGCGACGCGAGCAACACATCACACGCGAGTGCGATCTCGAATCCCGCGTTGATGGCGACGCCGTTGATCGCCCCGACGATGGGAAAAGGGCAGAGCTCCATCTGGTGGACGATGTCGTCGTCCACGCGGCTCTCGTCCATCTTGAACACCCGCTCGGCGTCGCGCAGGTCGATCCCAGTGCTGAACGCACGCCTCCCGGTGGCGGTCAGCACTACGCATCTCACAGATCTATCCACACGAAGCTCCCTGAAGGCTTTGGCGAGGGCGAGAAGCATGGCCTGCGTGATGGCGTTGACGGTCTTCGGGGAGTCGATGACCACCACGGCCACGCCGGGAACGGACGCGAGGCGGTGGACACGCACCGACATAGATGCGCGTCCGGCGAGTGAGGAGACGGGAGGCTTCATGATGTTGAGGGTGACTCACTCGCCGCTCAAAAATAACAAACGGTGTTTGAGATTCACCTTCACGGGACGATGGGTCACAACTCAAGAAATCGCCCCATACAAAATTCACGGACCGCTGATGGCCACAACGCGGAGAGATGCCGGGACTCGACGCGCTTTCTGGGCGGCGACGATAAAGCCCGCCGTAGGGCACTGGAGCGTAGACACTTGGAGCCTCGCGGCCTGGAGCCTGCACGTGCCTGGAGCCTCGCGGCCTCGCGCGCGTGAGCGTCGACGGTTCCGAGCGCGCGACAAGCGTGTCACTCGTCGCGGCCCCGGCGTCTCTCGAGTCACGCGGCGTCAGCCTCATCGTGACTCGTCGTCCGCCGGGAGCAAAGACGTTATCTCGGGAGGAGGGTGGAACGACCAGCGCGGCGCGAGGGAAGGAATGCCCCGTGCGTGAGCGAAAGGAAGGTCTCGAAGGGTAAAGAGCGAGTGTCGGGTGGTCGGGGATGCCGCCGTCGATACTCAGCGGCGCGGTCCGGGCGAGCGCGCGCGCCGGCGACGACTCCGCAGTCTTGCGGCGCCACGTGAACGTGTCGAATGCGCGAAATGCGACGAGTCCCCGAGCGGCGGTCGGGCCGCGTCGACGCGTGAAACGGGCGGCGTATCCCGCGAGAACCGTCCCGGGGTACATCCACGGGAAGTGGAGGCGCGGCGACGCGTCGACGGCGCGCGTCATCGACTCACGGACGACCGTCGGCACCGAGGGCGAGGGGAATGAACGCGAAGACGACCGGGGCGACACGAACGCTGTACAGAAGACACCCTCCGCGTCCGACATCCGGCGCGCGCTCTCCGCCGCGGCCGTCATCCGCGAGACCACGACACACGCGAACAACGCCGGGCACGCCGTGCATGACGAAACAGAAGAAGTGACGGACGAAGAGGATGCAGAAGACGACCCGTGGTTCAACCATCTACCGTACATCCTCGAGTTCAGCTCGCCAATCGACGCCGTCGCCATCCTGGACTCAATCGACGAGGACATGCAACTCGCTTTAGAAACCGAGCGCGTTGGCGACGCCGCCGAGCGTACCTCTGACTCCACGCTGACGGACCCCACCGGTGATGCCGACGCGGGGAAGTCATCGATCCCGGGGACACACATTGGAACACACGCGGCGAATGATGAGTTCATCGGCTACGGAGCGCTGTTCGCGTCCATCGCCAACCTCGGCCTCCCCGCGCTGGTCAACTCGTGCATCGAGCCGGTGATCAGCTCCGCGGAGACGGCGTGCGCAGGTAAGATCGGCGTTTTGTACCTCGCGGCGTTGGCGCCGTCGTCGTCGCTCTTCGCGTTCGCCGCCGAGATGTGCTTCGCTGTTTCAATCGTGGTCACAAACACAATCGCTAAAACGGCGGCGGGGGAATCTCGCGCCATGTCTTTGGCCGAGTCGGAAGGCGACGTCATCACCGACGTCATGGAGGAGGAGGAGGCGACGCGGAACATGCGCGGGACGATCACCGCGGCGGTCGCCGCGTCGTTCGTGTCCGGCGCGGTTCTCGCGCTCGCTCTCGCTCTCGCGGCGGGTCCGCTTCTGAGCTTGATGCACGTACCCCCGGAGGTCGCGCCCGTCGTTCGTACCTACGTCGCGGTGCGCGCGCTCGGGCTGCCGTTCTTCGCCGCGTCCAACGCCGCGGAGGGTGTGTTCATCGGGCAACGCGACGGCGTGACACCGATGGTGGCGTGGACCGCGACTGGAGTCATCACCCTCGGCGTCATCGTCCTCGCGGCGCACCCGAGCGCGCTCGGGCTCGGTCTGCCGGGTAGCGCCGCCGCCATCTCCCTCGGACAGGCGCTCACCGCGCTCTGGTTCTTCCGCGGGCTCGCGCGGAACGGGTGGCTGGCGTGGCCCGAGGGAGACGGCGAAGGGGCCGCGGGGGACGCGGGGTGGTCGTCGCCGGAAGCTTGGAGGTCGGAGCTCACGCGGCGGGCCTCCGCCTTCGCGCTCGCCGCTAAAGCGCTCTGGTCGCGGTCCGTGTCGGTGCTGGTGGAGTCCAGGATGCTGAACGAGATTGGCTGGATGTTCCTCGGCGCGTTCAGTCGGATGGGTACGTACGCGGCGATCACCGCGAGCGCGAGCGCGCTGGGCGTGTTGCCCGGCGCGACGCACAAAGTCGCGATGGAAACGTTTTGGATCTTGTCCTTTCTCACCGAGCCGGTGTTCACCGCGTGTAACGCGTTGATCCCGCGTGAGTTGCACGCGGGGCGGTGGGGCAGCGCGCGGAAGCTCCGTGGTGCGCTCGTGGCGCTGTCCGTGGCGCTCGGGGTTGCGTTATCGGGGGCGGCGTTTGCGATGACGAGGACCGCGGTGTATTCGGACGATCCGCTCGTGACGGCGGCGCTGATGACGCTCACGACGCCGCTGTCCGTCGCGCTGGGGCTCAGCGCGATCGCGTACGGCGTGGAGGGCACGATCATCGGGTGCGGTGAGGTTGGGTACCTCGGACGGACGCACGCGAGGGACTTTTTACTGGTGCTCGCGTTGCTCAAGGCGCACCAGGTTTTTCCCGCAATCGCCGGTTCGGGGCTCTCGGGAATCTGGTGGGTCCTGGCGTTCTTCCAGGGCTTGCGGATATGTCAACACTGGTTCCACCTGGCGATGACGCGGCCGTTCTGGGAGGTTCAAGAAGTGGAAGAAGAGGAGGAGGAGGTGAAGGCTCTGCTCATCGCGTGACGGGCCGGACCGATTGATTATTTTACAATTATTTTGATTTTTGGTTGGAGCCGAAGAGCTTCGCGGCGTTTGTAAGAACACATTTGCACTTTAAGGATGTCATTCATCACACGCGTCTACGTGTCTACTAGGTGTACTTGCCGCCCGGCCCGAAGGAGTAGAACTCGTTGAAGTCCAGCCTGGCGCAGAGGCTCGCCAGGTTCGGCTCCAAGTGCGCGCTGCCGTTCAGCGCTTCGAGCAGCACCCTCAGCTGCGCGTCAAAGTCCTTCTCGAGCCGCCCAACCTCCCCGCTGTACTTCTCACCCTCCGCGGCGTCGAAGATGGCCTGCGCCGCCTCCCGCCTCGCCTCCACACGCTCCCTCGCGCTCGACGTCGCCCGCACCCCCGGAAGATCCTCGCCACCCGCCACGCTCAGCCGACCGGCGCGGAGGTTCTCCCGAAAACACCCGCGCCGCGGCAACTCCTTCTCCAGCGTCTCGGACAACCCGCAGAAGCGCAGGCACACGTTCTTGATGCGCTCCAGCGCGCGCAGGATCCGCGGCCAGAACAGCATGCCCTCCTTCATGCACGCGTCGAGGAAACGTTCGTGCGCGTCGATGAGCTCGTCCACGCTCTGCGCGTCCCGCAGCGTCTGTTCAAACGAGTGCCAATTGGGCTCGACGACTTCGCACATGAGGTAGTAGGTGAAGTTCTGGAGAAAGTGTAACATGCGCTGGCTCAGGACGTACGCGCGGCCGAGAGACCCGGCGTCGCCCGCGCCCGCGGTCTGCGCCGCGGCCGCGCGGGTCGCCTGGTGCGTCTGCCACGCCTCGCACATTCGCCGCTCGACGTGCTTGAAGTGGAACACGTGGCGGAAGAGCAGCTGGTACTTGGTGATGGCGCGCCTGGACAACACAAGGGACACGGGCCACGGCGCGTTGTAGTCCAGCGCGAACGTCTCGAACCCGGTTAGTCGCAGCGCCTCCTTCGGGGTCATGTGGTCACCCGAGGCGTCGTCCGTGTCGAGGTCCGCGTCCGCGGGGGCGTACCCTTTGGCGCCGCCGGTGACGTGGATCGATAAGAGCTGGTGGATGATCCCTTGCCGCTCGAGCGAGCACGTCAGGTCGTCGTTGTGCGGATCGTCGTTCGCGGTGGACAGCTTCAGGGACAGCTCCAGCAGCGACTGCAGCCTGGAGACGCTGATGTCGGGCGCGCGCCTCGCGAGCTCCTCCCCCGCGTTGTCGGTGAAGTGTACGAGAAAGTCACCTTTGTCCAGGAGAAAGTATCGCTTCACGGCGCGGAGTCGCCCGTGCAAGTCGCCGTCGCCCAGCACCGCGCGGAGTAATCCGACGGACGCGTGCTTATGCGCGGCGTTGATCCGCGACGCGTGCGCGTTCGCACCCGCGGAGGACGCGCCGCCTCCGAGCGCGAGACGCCCGAGGCCGTCGGGGGGAATCGGCGGCAGCGAAAAATCAGACGAGGTCGACGCCTCCCCGCTCTCGCGCGCGCGCCTCGAAACCCGTCCTCCGCCTCCTTCCGTCTGCGACGTTTGCGACTCGCGCATGGCGTTGATGTACTTGCCCGTCGTGAGCGCCTTCTCCGCGAGTCCCTCGCCAAGGAACGCGGGAATCTCCGATCGCAGCGTGTACCTCGCGTGCCAGTAGGTGGCGTTGTAGTCAAGCGCGAGGGACTCCTTGCGAAGGTGCGTGCGCTCGATGACGAGGAACTCGTCGTACGGGTCGTCCACCACGCCCTCGTACACCCACCGCTCCACCGCCTTGGCGTACGGCGCGGACGCCGCGCGGAGCAGCCGCAGCAGCAAGTCACGCGCGGTGGCGTCGCCCGCTCTGGCCGCCGCCTCCCGGTGAATCTCATTTAAGAGCGACGCGCCTCGGAGGTTGGGCGCGCGCCTCGCCACCCTCGCGAGCAGCGACATCGCCCCAACCGCCGGCTGCACGTAGAACCACGCGCTCTGCAACGATAAGCGGCCGACGTTGCGCTGGTGCTCGAGCTGCACCACCATCGTCCGCCAGTCCTGGAGGAGCTCTTGCATCTCCGCGGCGAGCGCGTGCGCGATCAGGCCGCCTTCGAATCGTTGCCGGGACTCCACGTAGTCCGCCACCGCCGCCGCGGCGGAACACAGCGGGAGCATGCCGTCCACGAGCGCCGCGAGGCTCCCTTCCAGCCCGGGTTCCACCGTGAAGCGCACGGCGGTGCCCGCGAGCGCGGACTTACGCGTCGACGACTCCGCCTTGATGTAGTCACCCGCGGAGGAGAGCGGAGCCGCGACGGGCTCCCCAGTCACCGCGTCCACCCTCCTCGCCTTGACGTACCGCCCCTCCGCGCCCAGCATCGCGTACAGTAAGTCGTCGAGCACCAGAAGCTCCTGGCACGCGGTGGTGTACATGTCCAGGGGCTTCCCCGCCGCCGGGTCGGCGGCGGATTGAGATCGATTCGTCGATTCGAATCCCCCGAGGTGCGCGCCCGTGAGGTAAGGCCGCGTGGACATCCAGTTGGGTAACGCCGGAAAGTCCACGCCCTCCTTCAACGGCGGGCGTTCACCCGAGATCTGCGCGCGGATGTTCGCCGCGACGGACGGCGTCGACGGCGCGGGCGGCGCGGGCGACGTCAGATCCAACGTACGCATCCGTTCGCGAAAGTCCGGGTCCATCGTCTCTCCGCTCAGTCCATCTTGACGCTGCGTCATGGTTCGCATGCCGACGGACGCGCCGGGTGTGTCGGGTCCGGGGGTACCGGTGGCGTCGTCGCTGGCCAGCGGGTTGGTGTTGAACGAGAAGTGTTCCATGGGAAGGTGCGTGGTCTCGACGCTTCGCCCCGCGCTCTCCGCTCGTTGGCTCATCTCGAGGTTCACGGTGGGCGACGGGACGTCGACGTAGTCTTCGTCGTCGTGGTCCATCGCGGGGTCAGATGCCCCGCCGCCGGATGATCCGGCGGTCGTGGGGAACGATTCGCCGCCGCCCATCGTCGTCTCGAAGGTCTCGCCCGGGCGCCGCGTCACCGCGGCGAGCACGTGCGGGTCCGCCGCGATCTTCGCGACGACCGCGAGGAACTTGTCCACCTCCCCGGCGCCCGTACCCTTGAGGGATTCGTACGCGCGTTTGAACGCCTCCGGGTCCGGGGCGCGCTCCGTGAGAAGGCGCTGGGTCTGCGTGGTGGCCACCTTGGTGACGTCGTACGGGGAGATCATCTTGCCGAGCATGGCGACCGACGCGGTCGCAAGTCCCTCGGCGCCTCGTCCTTCGCCGATGCCGAGGTCCACGACGAGGCGGCCGACGAGCGAGCGCAGGCGCTCGGTGAGCTCGGGGTCCGGCGGGGACTTGGAGGTCATCGCGATACAAACAGAAGCGCCGGGGTGGGTGTGGTTCCTTAACCCGGGGTTCTGCTCGGGCAGCCGCGAAGAGACGCCCTGTTGTGTGTGGTGGCGCGTCCAATGAGCCTTCTTTCTTTTTGGTTTTTTGAATTCAGAGCCTGGTTTCTCGAAGGTGAGTGTTCATTAACGGATGTGGCCAAATGCGCTCGTAATGTAGTAAGAGCGAATCCGTATTTAATTGCTTAATTGGGGGATCTCTGACTGAACCACAGTGCGAGAAACCTGAGGAAAAACGTAGGATGGATTTCCGCTGAGAAGAAATACAAGAACATCGCCAGCACCGCACGCCACCCCTCTTAACTTGACGCCGCGTAGCGCTAGCACGCAAAGTCGAACGTAGCAAACATGGTGAGTGCCACCCCACGGAATTGACCTTCCGCATCCCGCGCCCGCGCACCGCGTGTCGTCGCGTCGTCGCGGTTCCGCGCGTCTCCGGTTCGCCCACCCGCCGCGATGGGCGGGTTCCGGCGTGGTCCCCGCCGGGGCCCTCCGAGCCGCGAGCGACGCGTTCGGGACCCGACGGCGCGACGCTCGTGTCGCGCGACGCATCGTGCGTCCCGTGTACGACCGCGCGCGCGCGACGCGATGGAATCCGACGCGACGACGAGGTCGCGCGGTGGGGGTTTCCGACCGCGACGACCACCACCGTCGCGGGATGGAGCTGGAAAACCCTGCCGCGCGAGCACGCCGGGATCGCGCCCGCGCGCGCGTACCCTCGGCTCGCGATGCCCCTCGAAACACGCCCGTCGCATTCACCGGGACGACGACGCATCTCGCGTCGCGATTGATGCGCGACGCGTCCGTCTCGTCGTCCCGGGCGCGGTCGTCCAGCGCGCGGATTCCACCGCGGCTTTTAGGGTTTTTTCCACCAGCTGGCCCACACACAGCTGTGCCCCAAATCTTTTCACTCGCTGACCACGTCCATCCGCTCCTTCCAACCACTAATCAACAGGGGATCGATATCGAGGCCGGCGGGCGCAACAAGAAGAAGTCGCGCACCGCGCCCAAGTCCGAGAACGTGTACCTCAAGCTCCTCGTCAAGCTGTACAGATTCCTCGTCCGCCGCACGGATTCCGAAGCGAACAAGACGATCTTAAAGAGGCTGTTCATGTCCAAGACGAACCGACCCCCGCTCTCGCTGTCCAAGCTCGCGAAGTACAGCACCCCCGGCAGCATCTCCGCGGTCGTCGGTACCATCACCGACGACGCGCGCATGTTCGAAGTGCCCAAGCTCCGCGTGTGCGCCCTGCGCTTCACCGAGACGGCCAGGGCTCGGATCTTGAAGGCGGGTGGCGAGTGCCTCACCTTTGATCAACTCGCGCTCCAGGCGCCCACGGGCGAGGGCGTGACGCTTCTCCGCGGTCCCAAGCTCGCGCGCGAGGCGGTCAAGCACTTCGGCGCGCCCGGTGTGCCCGGCTCCCACGCCAAGCCTTACGTGCGCCACAAGGGGCGCAAGTTCGAGAAGGCTCGCGGTCGCCGCGCCAGCCGCGGCTACAAGGCGTAAGCGTTTACGTTTACCGTTGGAGTGCCGGGCGATGGACATCGTCCGGTTGGGGTTCCGGTTTAGTTCTTTTGTTATCGAGAGCGAAGCTGGTCTTATAAACGTACGTGCGGTGTCGTCGCTGGCTATTCTTAGTCCGCCCCTCCTCCCCAGGTCTCATCGTCATTATCGAGCGCCTCCCCTAATGGAAAAGGAAAAGCGCCCATTTTCGCTTTTTCTCATAACTAACCTCGCAACCGCCGCATCGTCGACCGAGGAGAGCGATGGCCCCGAAGTCCAAGAAGCGCAAGACGTCCGCGGGGAAACAACCCGAGGCGAGATCCGAAGGGGAGATCCAACCCGCGTCGCCCACGGAACCCGACGACGACGACGACGACGATCCGCAGGGCAGGCCGCAGAGCCCGTTTCACTTCGAGGCGGATGACGGCGATGGGTCGGACGGCGAGGACGACCTGGAGGGCCTGGTGGGCGACTTACTCAACGGCGAGATCGACGACGAGGACGCCGCGGAGGGTTGCACGCACAGCGCCGTGGAAGCCCTCCGCGACGGCTTCCATCCGGTGACGGTGGAGGATGAGCGCCCCGCCGACGAATTGGACGACGGGCTCGCACTCGCCGACGCGGGCAACGCCGAGGAGCTGATGCAGTGGCTCATCGCGCCGGTTCCCCTCGACGCATTCATGCGGGACATGTGGGAGCGTCGCCCGGTGTACGTCAGCCGCAACGCGCACAAAGGGTACTTCGACGGCCTCCTCTCCAAGGATGACATCGACGCTTGGCTCCGCGCGGGGAAGATGGTACGTTTTCTTTTATATTTACCTATGGGCAATTAGAATGACGTCGTGTTTGTTTTACAGAAATACCGACTCAACGTCGACGTCACCTCCTACAAGGACGGCGTGCGTCGCACCCACAACCTCAACGACGACGGCACCGGCGGTATCGACGACGCCACGGGCGAACCGGGCTTCGCGGACGCCGACAGCGTCTGGCGCAGGTTCGACGAAGACGGCTGCTCGTTACGAGTGCTCCACCCGCAGCGGTGGCGCGACCCGCTGTGGAAGATGCTCGCCTCCATGGAACGGTTCTGGAACTGCAGCACGGGATGCAACGTCTACCTCACACCCGCGGACTCCCAAGGGTTCTCACCGCACTACGACGACATCGACGCGTTCATCTTACAGCTGGAAGGTAAAAAGCGGTGGAAAGTCTACGCGCCGCGCTCGGAAAAAGAGACTCTGCCGCGGTGAGTCACACATTTTAATTCTCGTACGTACGGGCAATTAGAGAACTGACACGTGTGTGTTTTGTGTACAGGTACTCGTCACCAAACTTCGAACAGGATGAGATCGGCGAACCGGTGCTTGAGGCGGTGCTGGAACCCGGCGACGTGTTGTACATGCCTCGCGGGTGCATCCACCAGGCGTACTGTTCCCCCGGCGACCATTCCCTTCACGTCACGCTGAGCACTAACCAGTTCAACACGTGGGCGGACCTGTTGGAGGTTGCGTTTCCCGCCGCGCTGCGAGCGGCGGCGGCGGAGGTTCCCGCGCTGCGCAGGTGCCCGCCGCCGGATTACCTCGCGCATCTCGGCGTGAGAGCCGCGAACGTCGCGGAGCCGCCGGACGACGGACCCGCATTCGACCCGGAGACGGACGTGGTGAACCCGCGGCGGGATGACTTGATCGGCGCGTTCAACGAGCTGGCGCAGGCGGTGATGCGTCGGCTTCCGCTGGACGCCGCCGCGGATGCCATCGGCGCCGGGTTCATGCGCCAGCGGCTGCCGCCGCCCCCGTCGCACGTGTCCGCGCCCGTCGCCGCGAGCGGACCCGACGCGGCGGGGACGGTGACGGACGCGTGCGTGGTTCGTGTGACGCAGGAGGAGGGCGCGCGGCTCGTCGTCGAGGACGACGCCGTCATCGTCTGCCACCCGTTCGCGAACGGGCGTTTGTTACACATGGAGGGCGGCGACGACGAGAACGATATCGAGATTGTAATCACCGACGGGGACGGGACGGAGGGCGAAGGCGCGGGGGTGAACGTAACGGAGGGTGAACCGCAGGACGCGCCGGGGACTATATCGTTCGACCTCGGACACGGACCCACGCTCGAGCACTTACTCTTCGACGAGGAATGCGTGGAGCGGGGCGTGGTCGTGAAGGATTTGCCGCTGCCAAAGGAGGATCGGATCGAGCTCGCGCGGCGGTTGGTGGAAGCCGGGGTGCTCGCGGTCGTCGGATGAACACGCGCGTGCGTGTGTGTGTGTGTGTGATTGTCTCTCTCTGTGTGTGTGTGTGCCATCGTGGTTTGACTCGTTTTGGTCTTTATTAAATGATCGTACATGCGTTGAACCGTGAGCGATTGCGTTTGTAACCTAATGAAAACGACAAAACTTTTTCATCTGCTCGGAGCCGACGCCACGAGTTCTCCCTCGTTGTCACCCTTGAACGTCCTCGTCCTCCACGCCTTCAGCCGCCACCCCGCGCTGTTCCCGCTGGCCAACGCGCTGATCCCGTCGATGAGCCACACGGCGACGAGGTACGCGAAGAACAACGCGGTGAGCGCGGTGAACGCGCCGGGGCCGATGTACCGAGCGCCATCCGCCCTGTGCCCTAAAAACAGCGATAACATCACGCCCCAGCCCATCAACGTGCACCCCCACGTGCTCCCCGTCAGCCAGATGACGTCCCTGGTGAACAGCGCCCGTGGGACCATGAGCGCGTTGCCCGTCATCGCGAGCAGCGCGGACAGGATGGATAAGCCCTCCAGCGTCTGCGGGTTGGCGAAGTTACTCGCGAGTTGCGCCACGGGCATCGACATGAACAGCAGCGTGGCGGTCCAGCCGCTCAGCGCGCCCCACGCGGACGCCACCGCGGGCGGCAGCTTGCCCCGGTAGTTCAGTATGATGAGCAACGTGCCGAGCGCGGCTCCCGCGGCGCCGGGGTAGACCCCGCACTGCGCCGCTAACGTCGCGGGCATGAGGCTCATCAGTCCAATCTGGGGAAGCGCGGCGAGACCGACGATGCCCGTGGCGTGCGTGTAAAAGTCCCACAGCCCGTTGGACGCGCGCATCCACCAGCCGTGGATGGACAGCTCCTCCTCGTCAGCCTCGTCGAATGAAACCGCGCACTGCACGTTACCCACGCACGGCACGCCGTCGGTATCCACGGGCCCGATGCGACCCAGCATCCGAAACCCGGAGAGGATCAATCCCGCGCTCACCGCCGCCGCGGCGACGGCGAAGGGCGCGATGGGGATGTGCCCCGCGAGGCACATCTGCGTGAGCAACGCGCCCGTCGCGCACGTCCCGACGACCTGCACGAAGCTCGCGCTGAGCTCGCCTTTGTCCGCGAAGTACGACAGCAGGAGCATGTTTCCCAGCAGGCCCGCGAGTTGTCCTTGCCACGAGATTGCGGCGAGCGCGTCCGGGCGCCCGGCGGCGATGAGCCCCGTGTTCTTGACGATCTGCGGCATCGTGAGGAAGAGGAAAGGCACGGTGGCGCACGATGCCATGGATGTCGTCACCTTGTCCCATCGCGCGCGCGTGAGGGTGACCCACGACGGTACCCTCGCGTCGTTGAACGGCGGCGCCACCGGGGCTTCGTCGACGTCTAAATCCCACGGGTTGACTCGCTCATCGTCGTCAGTTTCGTCGTCGTAGTCGCGCGATCTGTCCCACGGTGCGGGCGCCTGCGAGGAGGAGAGAGCGCGCGAGATGACCGCGCGTCGCGAACGGCGGACCCTCCCGCGCTCGCCCGCGCTCGCTCCTCGACGGGGCGCCCGATGATCATCATGAATTCGCGACGACGACGATTCCGCGTTACCTCGGCCGTCGAGGGGAGACGCGGGTGGACGCGGCCATGGATGCCGTTCCCACCCGTCGGGTGTCCTCGCGCGTCTCCCGGCGCGTCTGGCGACCCTCGATGCTTCCCCGGGCGGACCCCACCCGCGCGCGTCGCGTTCGCGCCCCCGAACCCCGCGCCCCCGCCAACCCTCGTCGTTGTTGCCCGCGCGGTTACCACCCGAGTCTGTGATGACCGAGGGGAAACGTCGCGGTCGTCGCGCGCGTGCGTCGGAGCGCGCTAAACCGACCGCGCCGCACCCGCCCACCGCGCCGCACGGAGAAGGATGCGCCATCCCGATCCCGCGATCGAAACCCGTCCTACGCACACGCGCCGTCCCTCTCACTCGAGGGCAAATGCTGATGCTGACGACGCACGTTTTGCTTGTAAGATCTTATCTTTTTTCGTTCGCGGCACTGGTGAGCAGTCACAAATCTAAGCATAAACTGTTCACACGTAAACATGCACTGAAACATACAAAGACACGTAATTCATATTTCATCGCCGTTTTATGGGTGGATCACTGTGGCGTTCTCGGGCGCTAATACTCGTATTTCACCCGAGGGTTAACAAAGGATTAGCACCACGCCACTCTTCATGCTGCACGCCCTACGCCCGACGGTGTTGAGCGCCGGTACGATGAGTGCGGTCAAGAAGGTCGAGCGGTTGTCGTTCCCGTTCCAAACCCCCGATCCTTTCCTCTTCGCGGTGTACCACGACGACAAGTACCCGCCGGGAGACGGCCAGATGCGCGCGCCGCGCAGAGGCGACGGCGCTGATTTTAACCCAAGCGCCGAGTACCGCATGTACCACGGCGAACGCGTCCCTGGCTTCCCGCAGCATCCCCACCGCGGCTTCGAGACCATCACCGCCACGATGGAGGGGCTCGTCGATCACACGGACTCGGTGGGCAACGCGGGGCGGTACGGGCAAGGCGACGTCCAGTGGATGACCGCAGGGAAAGGAATAGTCCACGGCGAGATGTTCCCGCTCGTCAACGACGACGCGCCGAACCCGCTGCGACTCTTCCAGATCTGGCTCAACCTCCCCGCCGCGTCCAAGATGGTCGACACCGCGTTCGTCATGCACTGGGCCGAAGATGTCCGCACCGTGAGCGACGCGGAAGCCGGGTACGAACTAGTAGTGTGGGCTGGCGAGTGTGACGGATGCGCGGGGCAACCGCCGCCGCCCCACTCCTGGGCCGCGGACCCAAACAACGACGTGTCCGTCTACTTCATCACCGTGAACCCCGGCGGCTCGTTCACGATCCCGCCGTCCAAGATCGGCGGCGACAGCAACCGAACGACGTACTTCTTCGAAGGAGAGGAAGCCTCCATCGATTCCACGGAAATACCGGCCAAGTCCGCGGTGACGATGGACGCGAGTGTCGGTGCGACGATCACCGTGCCTTCGTCCGCGAGCGTACCGGCGTTGCTGCTGGTGCTGCAGGGCCGGCCGATCGGGGAACCGGTGGCGCAGCACGGCCCGTTCGTGATGAACACGCGGGAGGAAATTAATAAAGCGTTTTCCGACTACCAGGCGACTCGGTTCGGGGGTTGGCCTTGGCCGGAGGACGCGGTGGTGTTCCCAAAGGATAAAGGAAGGTTCGCGCTGGTCGACGGAACGGAGATGCGCCCGCCGGGTTACGCCACGTCACGCGCCAAGGAGGATTTGTAATTTGTACCTAGCTAGTACGAAGGTAATGAATAGTGCTATACCCAACACCTAGCGCGAGGACGACTCATCCCCTCGCGCCCAGCAGAGTCTTGACGATCTCATCCGCGGATGGCCTCGCCTCCGGATCCAGCCGCACGGTCCTCGCCACGACGTCCCTCAACGTCCCCGGGAACGGGCACCGCCGGCCCCACCGGTTAGGCAGCATCATGCCGTCGCCGAGGACGGAACCGCGGCCGCAGCCGCCGACACCCCATCCCGATTCCCCCCGAGCCGTACCCGCGAGGCTCGCATCCCTCACCGCGCGTACCGTCGCCCTCGCGTCCCCGCCGTCGTCGCACCACATCGCCAACACGGTCAAGCCCCACGAGTACACGTCCGCCGCGGCGCCGTACCCTGAACTCGATCCACTGAACGTCACGAGGTGCCGGTTCGTATCCGTATCCCCGGCGTCGACGCCGAGCTCTGGAGCCGAAAACATCGACGACTTGGCGCTCGGCGTGAGATCCGAAGCGCCACGCCGACCTTTCGTACCCCACAGCAGCCGCTCACTCAGCGGCACGTACCCGCGCGTCCCTGGTGCACTAGCCAGCGACGGTCCGATTTTGGGTAACCGGTGCGCGAGTCCAAAGTCCCCGAGCGTCGCGTCTCGCTCGGAAGCCGCGAATTTCCACCCACCCCCGAGTGTCTTCGCCATCCCCGCCTTGACCCTGTCCACGATGAACACGTTCCACGGGTTGACGTCCCTGTGCACCGCGTTGACGACGTCGCCGTGCATCAGCTGCAGCGCCCTCGCGGTGGATACGGTCCATCGCCAAATGGTTTTGTCGTCTACGTGCGAGGTCGTGACGGTGACGGGTCCGTTTCGATTGAATGCTTCATCCTCTTCGTCGAGGAACCCGAGGGCGTCCCACGCGGTGGCGAGCGCGAGTTCCATGAGGATGTAGAGGTAGGTGTGTCCGCGGGCGGTGGCGTCGGCGAGCATCGCGGCGTCGTCCACGGCGCACGACCGCGCCCACGTCGGCACCTCGATCTTGTCGCCGTGGTGGTTAAAATCGCTGTGCTCGTTGGTGCCGAGCATGCGAGCGCGCTGTGTTCCCAGCGTCCTCGCGTCGTCGTCCAGCTGCGACACGTCCACGTCGGAGGTCCAGCTGGCGACGTGGCCGATGACGCAATCGTGGCGCAGGCTGGAGAAGACGCCGGCCTCGTGCGTGACCGCCCTCGGTCCCTCGGGCGAATCGAACGACACTTGCTTCAACGCGTACGATGGTTGGTGCTCCGCGTGGACGTCCCGCACCCGAAACACCCTGCATCCGTTCGGCGCGGAGTACAGCTCCTTCGATACCTGAAGCCTGCGGCCGACGACGGGCACGGACTCCATGACACCCGCCGTGTGTCGCCGCCGAGTAGCTACTGGTGGGTTTGGTGTCGACGTTTGACGGTTGTCGTTTTGTCAAAATCATTCACTTCGTCACTTCGATGGGCGCGCCGACCTCGCGGGGAGGGACGACGACGGTTTGGAGGCCGAGAGTCAGGATAGACGTTCCGAATGTCGGCGATGCAGAGAACACGGATACATCGAGACAGGAGTTGACCAAGAAGGGCACGAAGCGGAAGAGAGCCCCGAAGCACCACGGGCCGTGCGAGCACGGGGTTAAGCATCGCTCGAACTGCAAGGTGTGCGGTGCTTGTCCTCACGGCCGTCTGCGCCGTCAATGCAAGGAGTGCGGCGGGTCACAGATATGCGAGCACGGTCGTCGGCGCTGTCGGTGCAAGGAGTGCGGTGGGGGTGCAATCTGTGAGCACGGTCGTGTGCGCTCTGTGTGCAAGGAGTGCGGTGGTGGATCAATCTGCGAGCACGGTCGTGTGCGCTCTTATTGCAAGGAGTGCGGCGGGTCACAGATATGCGAGCACGGTCGTCATCGCTCTACATGCAAGGAGTGCGGTGGGGGTGGAATCTGCGAGCACGGTCGTCGGCGCTCTGATTGCAAGGAGTGCGGTGGTGCATCAATCTGTGAGCACGGTCGTCAGCGCTCTCGGTGCAAGGAGTGCGGTGGGTCACAAATCTGTGAGCACGGTCGTGCGCGCTCTCGGTGCAAGGAGTGCGGTGGGGGATCAATATGCGAGCACAGTCGTGTGCGCCAACAGTGCAAGGAGTGCGGCGGGTCACAGATATGCGAGCACGGTCGTCAGCGCCATCAGTGCAAGGAGTGTCGAGGCAATTACTAACGCTATTTTAGATATTCCAACGCCGCGAGTGACGTAAACGGACTCCTCCGTCTCATGTCAGTTCCTTCCCCCGCTCGATCCTCGCGCGCCTGTTCTCCGCCGTCGCCCGCTCGAACGCCCCCGCGAACTCACTCAGCGTTCGCAGCACGTCCCCCGGCGCGGTTCCCTTCGGCGCCGACCCAAACGCCACCAACAACCTCGCCGCCGACTCATCCGCAGCCTCCGAAGTCGCCCACAACACGTCCAATCGAGTCCCCGCGTCCACTACAAACAACCTCAACGCCCCCGCCATCGCCCCGTCCCCATCCCGCTCGCACGCGTCACCCTCCGCCGCCGCGTCCTTCACCCCGCGGCGCAGCTCCGCGATGCGCTCGCGAACCGCGCCGGGCGTCGGCGCCGCCGCCGCCGCAGACAACGAAGAAAGCGACTCGGCCCACCTCAGCGTCTCCGTCGATTTCGACTCGACCGTCTTGCTCAGGTGGTGCAGCAGCGTGTTACCGCCGAGCACTGAGGACGCCTTGGAAGTCGCCGCGGCGGGGGTGGTCGCCAGCTTGGCCAGCGACGCGAGTTTATACGCGGATCGGCCCGATGAAACATTCGCCGACGGCGTTTTGGGTTTATCCTTTTCCAATATCGCGGAGAGCGCGACGACGATGTCGAGTAACTTACCGAGCGCGTCGCTGCCGCACGCCTGCTCCGCCGCGTCCTTGACGCGTACGAGTGAGGTTTCGATGCTTTCGGAACGTTCCAGAAACGTCTCGCGAAGGATGAGGGCGTCGAGTTTAGCGTCGATTCGCGCCGTCTTTGAACACTCGTGCACGAACCGATCGGCGAGCGCGGCGGCGGCGACTTTGGCGTCCGCGGCGGCGCCCATGCCGTGCGTGGCTCTCACCGTGGCGACGTCGGCGGGGGTCGGGACGACGGTTCGTATCGCGCGTAACGCCTCGAGAGTAACGCCCGTATCCGCGAGCGAACCGGTGGTGAGGACGTCGAGAATCGACGACGGGTCCGCGCCGGGATGCGCGCCGAGGACCATGGCGATCTTACTCGCCGTCCTCGCGGGTAGGCACGATGATTTCCCAGCCTCGCCCGCCGCGGTGGCGCCGCGCATGGCACCCGCGCGCTGCCTGCGCTTCTCCTCGCGTGCCCTCGCCGCCTCCTCCCGGGCGGCGACGTCGATATCCCCCGGTCGGGGCGCTAAAGGCTCGGGTTTGGGTTCGGATCGAACCGGGTTTGACTTTGAAGATTTCCCAGTCTCGCCCGTCGCCGCCTTCGATCGCTCCGCGCGCTCGCGCCGTCCCGCACCCCCCGCCGTCACCGCGCGCCTCGACGACTCCGCCTCGCTCGCGGACGTCGGCGAGTCCGAATCCGACGAGTGGTACCCGTGCTTCCGAAGCGCCGCCGCACGAAGCGCCGCCTCGCGGTCGAGCTCGACGTCCCTCGCGGCTCGATCGCCCCGCCGCCCACCCGCCGCGGCGACTCGCGCGGAAGCCTCGGCGCCCGCGCGTCGTCGCTCGCGTCGCTTGGCCTCGCCCGGTGTCGTGTTCTGAACGGCGGCGCTTCCGTGTTGTGCGGGGTTAGGGTTTATGTCGTCGTCGCTGGAGTCGAGGTTGCTGCTGTCGCTCTTTGAATCTTTTCGTCGCCGCGCACGCCGCGAATCCAGCGCTCGTTCCCACGCCGCCTCCGCCTCCATTTCCGATCCCCCGTTCCCTCTCTCGGACCCTTTAGCCCTCGTGATTCCCCCCATGATGGGCGACGGGGGTACCATGCGGTCCTCCTGGCTGGATACGTTCGCGGAGCCCCTGCTGCTGGCGGGGTTAACGGCGCTGCCCTGGCTGGAGACGGTATGTCCGTGTTGGTTGCGGTGTTGGTTAGCGGCTGGATTGAACCCCGCGGGCATACTCCCCGTGGAACCCATTGGCGAGTGCGTGCTTCCCATGCTCCCGACTGGTGAGTTCATCTGCATGGCCTGCATCTGCATGGACATCGCCGCCGCCGCCGCCATCTGCTGCTGCGCCGCCATCTGCGCCGCGACGCCCATGGGGTCCATCGGGTTATACCCAACCGGGAACCCGCCAGTCATCGGATTCGGCCCAACCGGATACCCTCCGGGGTTACCGTAAGGGTTAGGGGTATGGTTTAGGGTTGGGGTGGCGTAAGGGTTAGGCGGGTACCCGTGTGGGTGCCCGGGTGGTGCGGCGTACGGGTGCCCGGGTGGGAGTGCGCCGTGTGACGGTCCGTATCCAACGTCGCGAGGGGTATAAGGCGGCGCGGCGTAAGGCGCAGAGTAATCGGACCGATCCGTCGACCCGCCCGAGACGCCCGAGCTCGCCCCTCCCCTCGCGGTCAGAGGCACGCCGCTGTCCCGTCCGAGACCCGCTATGCCGCTGGGCCGACCCAGCGGGTGCGTGATCCCGGGGGCGGAAGATGAACCGGCACCCGCGCCCGGCCGCATCGACTCCACCCGCCGTCGAAGCTCGGCGCTTCTCGCCAGCCCCCGCATCTCACCCGTGTTTAAACAGTCCCGCTGGGGCTCGTCAGGGTCTAAACCCTCGTAGCAGGTCATCCCGTGCATATTCGCCACCGTATCGTCCGCGCCGAGGCTCAGCAGGTACTTACCCAGCTCGTGGTAGCCGTACGCGAACGCGAAGTGCAACGGCGTGTGACCCAAATTCGTCTGCGAGTTTATGAGCTCGAGGCGGGGCGGGTCCGTGGAGAAATCCGTCCGCTTGAGCACCAGCTTGGCGGCTTTGCGCTGGTTATTCTGCGCCGCCATGTGAAGTAACGTGAGGCCGTGCTGGTCTCTGGACGCCGGGTCCACGTGTTTGCGTTGGAACAGCGCGTCGAGCTCTTTCACCCTGCCGTGCCGAGCCCGGCTGAAAGCCTCGACGACGTCCTCGGACTTACTCTTACCGGCGGCTCTTCCGCGCGCGCCCGCGCCCCGTGTGCCCTCGTGGTGCCCGGGGTCCACACCCCCGCGCGAACGCTCCCGCCAACGCCTCGAGCCCGCCGCCACGGTCGCCACACCCGCGAGGGTTCCGGCGACGGGCTCAAGCGCCGACCCCGGCTCGAAGCTTCGGGAGTAATCGCGACGCGTATCGACACTCCCCGCGGCGTTACTCCCCCCGACGTCCCCTGACGCGGCGTTGTAGACGACGCCCTGCGTTCCCCACCCACCGTCCCGCTCGATCCCATCGCGCAGGTCCAGTGAGATGTGCCCGTCCACCTGTGGAGGCTGCGACGCGATGGGCACAAAGTCCAACGCGACCTCCGCCTCGGATCGCGGCGCGGGCGTAAATCGCACCGGCGCCGACCTCGTCGCCGCCGGTGACATCGGCGATCCACCGCTCGACGCGTTCGACGACGTCCTCGCCAGTCCACCGCCTCCTCCGCTGGTGGTCCTCTGCAGGCTGGATTGCCTGCTCAGGGTCTGCGCGGGCCGCGTCGGCTCGTCCACCACGGGACCTTGGGATGATTGTTGAGCTCTGGATTGATGAGATGATTCTCTGGCGATTCGAGCGAGGTGTTCGAGCGCGCCGCTCCACTGCGCCGCCTCGTTTGGCGTCCCCGCGAACATGTCCACGGTCCGCGAGGCGCACACGAGCGAGAAGCACATCGCGGGCGGCGCGGCGCGTTTCTTAAAACGCTCGAACGTGGCGGTATCGTGCCCGGTGACGACCGCGTGGACGTCGGCGAGTGGCAGTCTGGAATCGAGCGCGGGCTTCGCGGCGTCCTTCGGGTCTCCCCACTGCAGCTCCGTGCCGTCGGCGGTGACGCGGAAGAACCGGATCTTGGGCCGCGCGGCTGCCGACGCGGTGGGGCCGAACGGGAGCTTGGTGAGGAGCCCGCCCGCCCGTGCCTTGCGCAGGTGCGATTCGGGCGTGTCCTTCTTGGACAGACCGATGCCTCCCTCCTTGCGCACGCCTCCCCCGATGACGCCGCTCACGCCCCTCGCGTCGGACGGCGATGACTCGTACAGCGGGTTGCCCATGAACGGCGCGCCCGCGAGATGCGGCGGCGTCGCTCCCGTGGACGCGAACGCGGTCGCGTCGGCGCCCCTCGCGCCTCCAGCGGACTTTGGGGTGGACGAGCTGCCGTTCACCTCCGCCCCGCTCCCGCCGTCGCTCCCGAGGCTCGCCTGCCTGCTCAGCGCGCGCTCCTGGTGCGGGAATCGCGGCGGGGCGAACCGGGGCGACGGACCGGCGGGGGGGGGGGGGGGGGGCCCCCCCACCCCCCCCCCGCCGCGGCCCCCCGCCGCCCCCCGCCCCCGGCGCCGGCGCCCCGCCCCCCCGCCCGCGCGCCCCGGGAAGG
>Ga0302114_10000113_pt1 | contig 59032 bp, 30 predicted proteins | sample AG5_Surface_MG_FD_203107 | JGI IMG/M metagenome (GOLD analysis project Ga0302114, IMG submission 203107) | Marine microbial communities from Western Arctic Ocean, Canada - AG5_Surface | ecosystem: Environmental > Aquatic > Marine > Oceanic | place: Canada: Western Arctic Ocean | collected... | reverse complement strand
CAGCCGAAGATCTTCGACAGGGACGGGCGCGAGCTCGGCGAGTTTGACAAGGGAGACATGTACATTCGGGACCTCAAGAACACTAAAGGGCACTGTTCGCCATGCACCGGAGGCGCGTGGCACCCGTTCGAGAAGCAGACGGTGTTGACCAGCTCCGCGGATGGATCCATGCGCGTCTGGGACGTCAACTACCTCGGTAACCCACGCGGCGCGCAGGCGAGCGTGTTGAAGCCGCAGCTCGCGAGGCCCGGGCGGGTGCAGGTCACCGCGTGCTGCTACAGCCCGGATGGAAGCGTGATGGCGGGCGCTGTTTCCGACGGAAGCATCCAGATCTTTCCCACGGGCGCGCAGGGGTTCAGGAGCGCGTCCGTGGGTCTGGTGCTTCCACCCAGCGCGCAGTGCCACTTCGATAACCACTGGTCGTACGCGTCCAAACCCAAGACGAGCATCAAGGGCGCGCACCCGCCGGGGGAGACGGTGAGTTTCTTTTTTAATTCTCGCGTGGGCATGCATAGATTGACATGTTTTGTTCACAGGTGACGTCGATCGCGTTCAGCCGCGACGGACACACGCTCCTGTCGCGGTGCCAGGATGGAACGTTGAGCGTGCGGGACATGAGGAACCCGGTCAAGGTTGTGAAAACCTTCGACGACCTGGAGACGACGCACGAGGAAACTTCAGTGGGATTCTCACCAAACGACGACTTTTTCTTCACCGGCGTGGACGCGCCCATGTCCCGCGCGGACAAGGGCGACGGATCCCTCGCGGTGTTTTCAAAGTCCAAGCTGGAGATGGTGCGCAAGGTGGGCGTCCCGGGGAATTGCGTCTCCGCGCTGTGGCACCAGCGGCTGAACCAGGTGTTCATCGGCGCCGGGGACCACCGCGGCGGCCAGACCCGGGTGCTGTACGACGAGAAGAAGTCGACGCGGGGTATGCTGGTGTGCGTGGGGCGGAAGACGCGGAAAGAGTCGCAGTCGGACTACGTCAACATCAACGTGCAGTCCATCGCGTACACCCCCCACGCGCTGCCCATGTTCCAGGAGCCCATGCCCGGGCAAAAGGCAAAGGGGGAGAGTTTCACGTCGAAGCGCAAGGATCCGGTGCGGACGAAGATTCCCCAGGAGCCCACTCCGAACGAGAGGGGCGGCACGCTGTTGACGCAGCACATCATGAAGGGGAGCGACATGATCGGCGACAAGAACTGGAGGTTGCAGGATCCGAGGGCGGCCATCTTGAGGCACGCGAAGGATGCCGAGGAAAACCCGTGGAGGACAAACAACGCGTACAAGGATACGCAGCCGGTGCCAATCTTCCACCAGTCGGACGAGGAAAATTCAGATTCGGATTAAAAGTTAGAGCGAGGCTTGCTTTTCAAACTCGTAGACGGCACATTGAAAGTTACACACGTACACGTCGTCTTGTACACTTAGCTTGAGCACTGGAACCTTATGAGCTTCGGCGCACGCGCGTGGCCTGCCCGGGTGTGATGGGAGCTCCCGCGGCGAACTGGGCGGTGGCTACCGACGGCTCTGGGGATTGCTCCCTCTTGACGCTCGTGGCTTCGGCGCCCGGCTCCCTCTTGACGCGGGGTCGGCTGCGTGCTTCGCTCATCTTAGTTCCCGCATGCGACGCGGCTGGTGCCGCCCTCTTCCGATTATCACGCGCAACCTTCTTATTCTCGTTGAAGATCTTCAGCCACTTCTCGACCGCGTCGCGGATAACCGTCTTGTGTTTGGAAAAGTCAACGCCCGTGTCGCGCTCGAGCTCCTTCTGGATTTTCTTTATGGTGGTCTTCTCCAGGTCCGCGGTCTTGAGCATCTGGCCAAGGCGCTTGATGACCGATTTTTTCTCAAGATATGACATCTGGTGCCATTCTTTTCTGATCTGGTGACGGTCGTTGGTGCCAGCGCTCCTCTCGACGGGGGTCTCGTCGACCTCCTCTTCCTTGACCCCAAACTCTATTACCTCCTCCTTCACCTCCGTCTCTTGCACGGGTATCTCACACATGCGTTCGTGCATATAGTCTGCCTCATCTGACGCGGGTTTGAGACGAACAGGGATGCCGTCGCGGTGAATCGCAAACTGTGCTCGCAAGTCCCGGGCGATTTGCCCGAAGGACTTCCGAGGAGCTTTATCATCCGTATCCCTGTTATAGTGCCACGCATCACCGTCCCACTTGAATTTGCACGCTTTCAGTCCCTCCTTCACCTTGAAGGCGCCCGGCCCGATAGCGTCGAGGCTCACGTACGTCTTTTTGCTGCGACGACCCGCACCATCGGTGGCCATCTTGGTCCTGACAATTGGAACAAAATAGACGCGATTGTATCTAGGCCTATAGTCGCCCCCTCCAGACGTGTCTCCAGCCATGGCGTTTGCTGCGGCAGGGTCATCATCGCAGGAGTGGATCATACTTGGCCATTGATAATCGTCATGGTAATCATCATAATGCACCTCCTCTTCAAAGACTTCGTGGAGCCCCTCCCCAAAGAGGCTGTGAAGCTTTGCCGAGGCTCGATCTAAATCGGACGTGTGGAAGAAGAATCCTTCCTGTTTCGCCCCGGCCAAGAGACGACGAGCGCGCAACACCGTGCACTCCCCATCCCACGCTCGTTCACCATTAAACATGAATTTCATGTCCTTGAGGAAACAACGGAACGCCACAGATTTTTCCGAAGGGTCCGCGAAGTAACCCTGCGGCGACGGGGGGTGGACACGACACGTCAGACAATGATCGGCAAGAGAATTCCCGGGAAAGAATTCACGCGAAGGGGGGGCGCACCGAGACTTCCAAACGTGCGTCGGCAGCGTTTTCGCCGACGATATCGAGTATGAGCTGCGTCATGAGTTCAAAATGTACGCGCGCCGCGGCACGCAGAGGCACGGCGGAGGGCGAAGTGAGCTCGACCAAAGGAGTTGTCACCCAATTATATCGGCACTTTCGGGATCCATCCAAAAAATCTATCGTCCTCTCTATCCGCTAAACTGGTGGAATCGGAGTGGCCACGGGCTGAACCGGCTGCCTCTCACCCGGCAGCACGTACAGCTCCCTACTCTCGCGCGGGAGCCGCAGCTGCGCCCCAAACCCCTTCGCCGTGATCTCCAGGTCCGGCAGCAACATCTCCCCCGGGTTCACCGCCGTGAGCGTGAACGGCACGTGCGTGCTCCCGTTTGGGTCAACCGTCACCTCCGCGCTCCTCGCGCCCTGCAACGCAAACCCGGTGAAGTCGACAACCTTCACGGTCAAGCCCTGGGGCGTCGGCGTGTCGTTGCGGCACCGTACCTCCATCTGGAACGGCATACCCGCGTGAAGCCTCGGCGGGCAGTCCAGGGTGACCGTCAGCGGCACCTTGCCGCCCGGGACGCGGGAGCGGGTCACGGGCGCGACGGACCGAACCTCTTTGCTCTTTGATCCGTCCGTGTCCGGGCCACCCCGGCGCCACGTCACGTCCAACGCATCCTTGGCGTCCGCGCCGGTCCAGTGCGGCCACAGCGTGAGGAACTCGTCCCCCTCCATCAGCGTCACGCCTCCGTCACCTTCCGTCCTCACCGCCACGCCCTCGTCACCCTTAAATCCCTTTGACGCTCGAATGGAATCTACGGCGAGGACAGAACCCGCGGCGGCGACGCGGACGGTGGACGCCGTCACGTCGCCGTCCGACGCGTGTTCCACCGTACCACCCGACGCGGGCTCGTCCAGGACCAGCGCGAAGGTTCGGTACGCGGACACGCCGCGGTGCGTCGCAGTGAACGGCGCCTGCACGCTCACCTCCGTCGAACTCTCCAACGTCGACGTCTCTAACCCTTCACCGTCGACTTCACCTCCTTCGCGTACGCCTCGAAGCTCCGCGGTGAACGTGGCGGGTGGTCCGAGCCTGCGCCACAGCACGTACATCTCACCGCGCCAGTCCCCGCCCGGCGCGATATCCCCGATGAAGAGCGACTCGCCGGGTTGCATCGCCGATTGAGAGTCGGCGCCGCGAAGTACGACCGCGTTCGGGCCCGGGGCGGAAGCCTCCGGAGACTTTACCCCCCCATTATCCGTCGCATAGTTACCCGACGTGTCACCCTCCTTGACGGTGAACACGAGTGTCGCGTGCACCAATCCATCCCCGGTGGACACCACGGAGAGAGGCACGGCGGTGACTTCCCCCAACAGCGCGGGTCCGTCCACGTTCACCGACAGCGACATCTTCAACGGAGCGGCTCGTATTTCCACCGCGTACGCTCCCAAGTTACTCCCAAGTGACTTGACCGCCGCCGGTAGCCGCTCGTCGGGCGCCAGCCAGTCCAGCCGGTAGCCGTTCTCGTCGCTGCCCTCGCCGAGTTCGAGCCTAAACCTGAGCCCGGTGTGAAGGGTCACGACGATCGCGACGACGTGTACCGGGTGTCCCTTCACCGGTGTCGCTTCCACGACGAAGACGCGCCACGTCCTCGCGGGCAGATCCGACACGGCATCTTCACTCGTCCAGTCGTACCGACCGTCGCTGAACACCGCGCGCACAGACCTCACGGGCAGCGTCGCGGGCAGGCACGAGCGAACCGCGCATGTGAGCTTGACCGGCTCACCGGGTGCCGCGTGTGAGACGTCAAAGCCGGCGACGCAGTGCACAGCCCTGGCCAACGGGTGGTCGTCACCGCCTCCACCCACAGCCCCAGCCTTGGGAGTGGTACCCATCCCGATGGTAACCTCCGTCCCGTTCGCATCCTCCATCGCCGCCTGCGCCGCGGCCATCACGGCGATCGCGTCGGATGCGCTGGTCCCGCCGAGCGCGGCGAGCTCGAGGCAAATTTCGAGATATTCCGACTTCATCTTCGAGTGCCTCGCGCAGTCCTTCATTCCCATCAGCACACCCCCGAGCAGGTCGTCCCACCCCTCGCGCCTGTACACCGGAGCCACGGAATCGAACAGGCGCTTGGACGAAACGAAATCACCGGCGAGGAGGTACCCACGCGCCAGCCTGGCGACGATCGACGCAAAGAGCCTGGCGGATCCGGCGCTGCCATCCTTGGGCGCGGTTCGCTTGAAGTGATCGTGAGCCTTGGTGAGCAGCTCGATCGACGTCTTGACCAGCTCGGGAGCCGTGGGTAGGCGCGCGTTGACGTGCCTGAGGTACTCGGCGTCGGTGATGGGACGTCCGTCGCCGCGTTCGAACGTCCCGACGAATATACCGTCGACGACGTCCTCTTTCGAGAGTGTAGGGTCCGCGTCGACATCCACCGACTCCACCGCGCGTCGCAGCTTCTCCGTCGCGTTAGCCGCGGCGTGGTACCAGAACCCCGGTAGGTACGTTCTCGGTGCGTTGGGAGGGGGCGGCGAGGGCAGGGGCATGGTCCCGGCCGCTGCACCCGCGGCGGCGCTCGCGGACCCGCCCCAGGGGGTCCGCGCGGAGAGAAGCTCGGCGAAGGCCCTGTGCTGCCTCGCCACCCACGACCAGTGCTGCGGCAACGCGGCGCCGGGGAGCCACGCGGGCGGACGCTTGAACGCGTCGTGGTGCGCGCGCATCTGCGACACGCACATGCCCGGATCCCCCGGGTTCAACGTGAGGTGGAGCGCGCACAGTTTATAGTGCAGCCTCTCCGCCACCGCCATCCGCTCGAACCTAGCCTGCGTGGGACCAAACGCCCCGCCGTCACCGCCGACGGGTGAAGCCTCCGCGGTGACGTGCGCCGCCACCAGACCGTCGTACGCGGTCTTATACATGCGCCACGCCCCGCCCCAGTCCCCGTGAAACTCCGAGAAGATCCCAGCCTTGAACCCCGGCTCGGCGGCGGCTATCCCTCGGGGAACGTTTGTCTTTGTCGCGTGCCTGGCGCACTCGGCTACGTAGTACACCTTGGCGAGGTCCGCGCACAGCGTGCCCACGGCCCTCATCGCGTCCGGGGTTGGGGGCTGCGGCATGGACACCAGGTGATTCCGTGCGATCCCGGCCTGTCTGGTGAGCGCGGCGACCCGGTCCTCGGGGAGCCTCTCCGGCGCGTCGTCGCCCACCACCACCAGCGCGAGCCTGCTGCCCGCGCTCGCCGCCGCGTCCCGTAGCGCGTCGATGCGACGCGTGAGGGTGACCCACGCGTTGGGATCCCCCTCGACCTCCTCGTGGGGCAGGAAGGCTAGCGCGACGGCGGGTCGACGCTCGCGGTGCTTGCGGGTCCAGTCCGCGCGCAGCAATCCCTGCCGCGATGATCGGTCGGTGCCGTCCGCGGAGATGACGGGGGATCCCGACCCGTCCGTCGCGCCCAGGGCCTGGGTTGGGACCTGGGCCTGGGCTAGGGGCACGACGGGCGGGATTAAGGGGTTCGTGGGCGCGGGAGGTGGGGCGGCGGACGGCCCGTTACGCTTCCGTCGCGTCAGCACCGACGTCGCCTCGGCGAGATCCCCGACCCCCACGGATTCCAGCGGGGGCCTGAGCTGCGATCGAAGGTGCTCCCTGAGCGCCGGGTGCAGCTCCGGCCTGCCGAGCAGCGCCACCAGCCCGAGCGGCGGAGTCATCAGCTCGGGCGCCACGAGGGGCTCCGCCATCGCGAGACCCGTCCGACCCGTCTCCCGGGTACGGTGCCCCGCCACTTTGAAAACCGACTGTGAAGGCGTCTCATTGTACATTTGATGAATGTCATCAGACTCAGTCGCGCGAGGACGGCCCTCGCGCTGATCTCGCAAAAAGACCATGACAACCGGGGACGCCATGCATAAGCCCGCGAAGGGTCGCTCACCCGTAAGTCGGATGGAACGATTGGTACGGCGCGCGTGGGGTTTGCCCACGGGTGAGGGGTTCTTCTGCGAGCACCCGAGCAACCCAACCGCTCGGCGGGCGCCGGGTTACCATCACGTAAACGAGAGGGGCAACACGATGATGATGGAGACGGGGACCTGGGAGGAGGCTGACGATGCGGTGAATAAAGCCATGAAGTACGTGCCCGGGCGAGGGGCGAACGATGTGGACACGAGGAGAGAGCACGAGCGACGAGAGGACCTTGACCTGGGGCTCCACAACTTCACCAAGAAAAACTATCAGATGATGATGTCAAAACCCGAGGGGCGGAGCGATGCCTTACTCTCGCTCAGTCTGGGGGAGGATATCTGGCACATTCTGACCGTGGACATGAGCCTGCCGCGGCTGCTTCTGCTGGAGGTGCTCATCGAGTTCACGTTCATCTTCATCGGCTCCGTCGCGCTCACCTCGGTGGCGGCTGCGGAGGGACAGGACCTCGACTCGGACCTGCTCTCATCCAAGCTGATGTTGAGTCTCACGACTGTGCGAATCAGTTCCGACGCGATATTCGGATGGGCGGAGAGGACCCCGAGCACGAAGCCCGAAATCGCCGTGCTCGCCCTCCTCGGGTGGTTCCACTGGCTGCTGCTCAGCGTCGCGGGTGCCATCATCGTCGCGCGGGCGCTGCGACCACTGCAGCAGGTGGCTTTCGCCCCGGACTGCGCCGTTAACGAGAAGGAGGTGGCGATCAGGATGACTGTTCTCCGTCGAATGGTGGTGATATACGACGTGCAAGTCAAGATGATGGCAACTATACGTGGAGTGAGACACAACCTCCCATTGGCCAGGGGAGTGAACTCTTACGACCACATTACCGCCATACCGATTACTTTCAAGCACGACATCACCGACGAGAACTCACCGCTGTATAACCTGGATTTCTCAGCAGTTATGTCCATCAGCATCTGTGTGAGTGCCACGGACGACTCGGGCAATCCCGTGATGGCACATGCGATATACTTCAACCCGAAGTCGTGGCTGGCCGGTAAGCCGGAGTTTCAGGCGACATTTGCCAACCGCTCGCCTTTCCCGAGGATCCTGCGAGGGAACTTCGCCGATCAAATTCGCATGTTCAGGCTTCCGAACAGTGAAGCGACGTATGTTGGGTCGTCGGTACCAATATTTATCTACAACATGGAGAACTTTAGCCGCGTTGTTCCGCTGGAGGAAAAGGAGGATGAGACGGTGTGATGCAAATTTTTGCTCGCTTGGTTAACGTTTACGCTATCGAGGATCACTGCGCGCCCACCACGGGGTTATAGCTCGTCCAGTTCCCGGTTCGTTCCACCAGGCTCGTCGACGATAGCCGGGACCCGATGCTCTTGGTCCGGTTCATCCCCCCGCCGGCTCCGCCCCCGATGGCGATGGGCTCCGAGGACGAGGTATCCGACCCTATGAACATCTCAGCCTCCCGCCGCGCCTCTGCCCTCCACGCCTCGTCCACCCCGTCCATCCTACCCGACTGCGGCGACTGGTCTATGGTGTCCAACATGCCGCCCGACCCGCCCCCGTTGACGCGCAGGCCCGCGAGGCCGCTCACCACCTGGCCCTCCGCGGACGTGCCCAACGCCCCCGCCGGCCGAGACGACCGGACCTGCACGGGCGCGACGGGCTGGAAGCCGACGATGGGATTCCCCGAGTGCGTCACCGAGTCTTCGAGGGCACCCCCGCTGCTGGTGCGCTCGTGGGAGATGACCCGGGGGATATGACCCTTGGTTTCGGTTCCCATGTTGGATTCGACAGAGTTTGACCTGTGCGGGGGATGCCCGTCGACGGAGTTGGACCTGTGGACGGGGGGTCGTACGTGCGGTGGAATGGGGCTGATCTTTGGAGCCCCGCCGCCGCCGCCGTCGAGGGAGTACCCCCGCGCGGATGATGACCTGCCTGCCGCGCTGCCGACCAAAGGCGGGGTCACGGGCACGTCCGCGACGGGCCCGGTGCCCTGCCTGCACTTCGCTCCCAGCGCCTGCCTGCACAGGTCCCGCATGCACCGAATCTCAACCTCGAGGACGGGCGCCGACGCCGGCGCCAGGTTGTGACGGCTGGCGCCCCCCACCGACTGTTCGCGGAGCTTAGCGACGAGCGCGGCGCGCGTGCACCTTCCCACCGTCGGCCTGGTGGGTGCGGCCGTGATCATGCAGTTGGCCGGAAGGAGCTGCCACCGGTCTAAACCCTGCCTTCCGCTCAGCGGCTCCGACGATACCAGCAGCGCCTGCGTGGCGATGAACTTATCCTTCCCGCCGATCGCCGGCTTCTGGCGACCGCCCGCGGGTACGTGCTCCGCCGCGACGTTGTCGTCCAGCCTAGGGTTGTTCTCCATGGCGTCGAACCCGCCGAGGTTATCCAGGTCCCACGTCCGTTCACCGGGCATGGGCCCGAGGTGAAAGTACAGACTGGGCGGTTCCTCGTGGTCGCTGTTGCGGTACCTCGTCGCGATGACCGTCTCTCCGTCGGTGATGGCGATGTTGATGGAGGACGGCGCGCCCTCGTTGGCCCGGATGACGTGCGCCATGGTCGTGAGCACCGCTTCCTGGATCGTCGCCGGGTCCATCTGCGCGTGGCAGTTTGGGAACTCGTTGAGGATGAGGTGGAAGAGGAGTTCCGAGTCCGTGGTGCCGCTCATGTGTTCAAACAGGTCGTCCCGTAGGAGCGAGAGGAGCCCGCGCCTGATTTTCTTAAAGTCCGTCACGTCGCCGTTGTGCATGAACATGTACCGTCCGAAGTAGAACGGGTGGCAGTTGTACTGGTGCACGCTCGCGCCGGGACCCGCCGCGCGGACGTGCCCGAAGAGGAGCGAGGAGCTGATGTTCTTGGAGAGCGAGCGGAGGTTGCGGTCGTGCGACGGCGCGGCGACGGTGGTGTACACCGACGGGCGGTCGTACGCGTCCAGACCGTCGGCATCCACCAGCCCGCAGCGGTCGCAGGCGTACCAGCCCACCCCGCACCCGTGCACGTTGACCGGATGGTTCCGTCTGTGGTTCCGCTCGCACCCAGGGGTGTACCCGGCGCCCTCGGACATGTTCGCCAGCGCGTGGGTGGCGCCGTAGAGGAGCTTGCCGAGGCACACCTCCTCGCCGTAGTAGAAGATCCAGCGACACATCTCGCACCGTTCACTGTGTTGGCCCGCTGCCCGCTGCCCCTGCCCGGCCCGCGCTCGGCCCGCGCCCGGATATGACGTTATGCGCAAAATGGACACTCGGCTTCAAAAGCACGGTCGAGATTCTCTCGGATCTCTCGGAGGAGATCTCACCATCTGAACAGTTGCGATTTCTGTCGAAACTCGAAATACAGTTTGCGGAAGAAAGGTCACAGTAACGTTGGTGAGAGTACCTTTCCTAATTGATTCCCGAAAAACCCGAAAAATATCCAGCTCGCCGAAATGCAGAGTTAGTTGGTTATCTCTCGGATTCCTTCGTCAGCAAACGCCGGCGCGGGCCGTTGCGGGTCTCATCGGTCGAGTTTGGAGATGAGCCAGGGGGCGAGCCTGAGCCTGAGCCCGAGCCGGAATGAGGGGGGGCCTCCGTCACCGCGCAGGGTGGAGGAGAAGGCGGTCAGAACCTGGTATACGGTGTTCGACGACTGGAGCAGGTAATTGTTGCGCACGTGTTGTTGTTAATGCCCGAACCCCGACGGGGCGCGATCGTTCTATCGCCGATTCGATGGACATCGACTCCACGCGATCGATGCGACGCTCGGGTTCGATTCCACGATGAATCACCGCGCGGCTTCGATCGTCTCCGGCGTCTTTTCCCCCGAACCCTCGCGCACGCGCCCCTCGATTGCGCGCCGACACGGCCAATTCTTCCATCGGCACATTTCTCAACCGCGCCCCCATTATCTCGCTGACCGTCCCGTTTTCCCCCGGTTCTCGCAGACGGTTGGCCGAACATCCGCGGAGCCTGTTCATATTCGATGAGCAGAACCCCTTCAGGCAGTTCTGCCGCCGCATGGCAAGGAGCGCGTGGTTCGACTGCGTCATCTTCACCGTGATCATCGCCAACACAGTCACCATGGCCTCGCTGAACATGAGGGACCCCGAGGCGCAGAACGCGGACGGGATGGCCGAGACGGAGTTCGCGAGCACGATACTGTACGCGGTGGAGGCGCTGGTGAAGATCGTGGACCAAGGGTTCTGGTTCGCGCCGGACACGTACATGGACAGCGGGTGGAACCAGTTTGACTTTCTGCTGGTGTGCGGCACCCTCGTGAGCCTCTTCGAGTCCAGGCTCGGGAATCAGTTCCTCGCGCTGAGGGCGTTCAGGTGCTTCCGGCCCCTCCGCGCGATGAAGAACTTCAGGGACGGTCAGCTGCTGATGCGAACCACGCTCGCGGCCATTCCCCTGCTACGCGATGCGCTCATATTCCTGTGCTGGTTCATGCTCGTCGCGTCAATCACGGGCACGATGATCTTCGGAGGTAAGCTCAACGCGCGATGCGTGGAGCCCGCGGGTTTGGCGGTGAATTCGTGCCCAGTCAAATCGTTGGTGAACGTGACGTACCTCGTGTCCGATGAGACGATGACGCGGCACGTCTGCGATCCCAACGGGAAGGGGTTCGAGTGCGACGGCGGCGTGGGCGAGGTTTGCTGCGACTCTGACAAGTATCCGCAGGATGGGTTCCTGTCCTTTGACAACTTCTGGAGGTCCGCCATCATCGTGTTACAGACGATCACGGTCGACGGGTGGAACGAGAGCGCCAAGGTGGCGGCGGACGCGTCCGGCATCGTGCGCGTGGGTCCCTACTTTGCCATCCTCGTCTTCTTCGGCGGCTTTTACGTCCTGCAGCTGTTCACGTCGGTGATGATCATCACGTTGTCGCACTGCAGCGACAAGCTCGAGGAGCAAGAAGCGGAGGCGGAGGAGAGGGAGCGATTGGGTTTACCCCCGCTCCGGGGCACCGCGTTCGACCTGCAGGAGGACAAGGTTGGAGAGTTTGTGAACTGGATGGGAAAAGCAACCGGGCGAGGGTTCGTCGCGGCGAAGAGAAAGATCGGCATCAAGGAGAAGGACCCCTCGGCCGAGACACCGCCAGCGCTGCCCGAACCGTTCCTCGGGTACTCCAGGAAGCTCCAGAAGATGTGCGAGCACGCCTGGTTCGGTCGTATGGTGCTGATCGTCATCGTCCTGAACACGGTGTCGATGGCTGCCAACTCGTACGGGCAGAGCGACGAATACTACGCGGTTCTGAACGGCTGCGAACTCGTCTTCACGATCGTGTTCATCGTGGAGTTTGCGATTAAGCATCTCGCGTACGGACCTGATTGGTACTGGTCGAACAGGTGGAACTTCATCGACGGCATCATCGTCATCTCGGGCATCCTGGAGCTGTCCATGGGTGAAGGCGCGGATGGCGTGGCGCTCCTCCGCATGCTCCGCGTGATGCGCATCCTGGCGGGTCTCAAGGGTCTGAGGCAGTACCGGGCGTTCCAGACGGTGTTCCGGGCGGTGATCAACGGCGTGGTTCGCATCGGGAGCTTTTGCCTGGTGTTTTTCCTCTTCATCACCGTGTTTGCCATCCTGGGCATGCAGCTGTTCGGCGGCACCGGGGACATGAACAAGCACCGGTCGCACTTTGACAACTTTGGCACGGCGGTGATGACCCTCTTCATCATGTGCACCGGCGAAAACACCTTCGCGGTCGGGTGGGACCTGATGCAGGCCACGGGGGAGAGCTCCAGCGTCATCTACGTCATCGTGTGGTCCCTAGTGTCCACCTCCCTCCTGGCGTTGGTTTTAGGAGTCCTGATCGAGGCTGCGTCCAAGCCCATCCAGGAGGAGATGGAGGGTGGCGGCTCGGGGGGCGCCGGTTTGAGCTCGGAGATGCGAACTAGCAGCGGGAAGCTCGTCGAGATTCGCGGTGAGGAGACGGCGTTGACCATGCTGACCACCAGTAAGACCCGAAACGCCCTCGAGGCGATCGCGGCGCTGCGCAAGAAGGGCGTCGACGAGGCGACGATTGAAAAGAGTGAGGAGATGACCAAGCTGAACCAGCTGAGGGAGGAGACCAAAGCCGAGGTTGCGGCCGTTCGCGTGTGGCTATTCCAGACTGGGATGGACTTGCAGAAGAGAAAGTCGACGATTCCCATGCCTTCGTCGCCCACGTCGATACTCAGGCGTCAGCGGGAGATTGAGCTTGAGGTCCAAGCCAAGGTTCACGAGTTGAGCGACGGGTTTTCGGCCTCGGAGCTCTTTGAGGCTCAGGAAAGGTTAGTGCCGACCACGGGACGCAAGGAGATTGCCGACGTTCCAGACAACGTGGTGCAAAAGGAGGCGGCCATCAAGTTCTCCATCGGAAATACGCAATCCCACGTCAGCAGCGTGGAGGAGATGCTGGAGAGGAAGCGGAAGAGGAGGGAGCGGATTCTCAAGGAGGAAGCCGCCGCGAGGGAGGAGGATCCCGTGTTACGAAAGGAGCGATTACTCCGCGAGCGATGTGTCGAGTGTGGCATCGAGGTGGACAAACCCGACGCTTGGAACACGGCGAGGGCGAAGTGCCTTTGGATCGTGGACCAGCGTTGGTTCCAGGCTACGGTTTTGGTGCTCATCGTGATCAGCGCCTGTTTGCTCGCTCCGCAGTGCGACCAAAACTGGCCCTACCCGGGGTCTAAGACAGAAACGGCGATGAAGGCTATCGACATCTCGTTCACCGTCGCCTTCCTCATCGAGATGGTGCTGAAGCTGGTCGCGCTGACCGTGTACAGCGGCCCCAACGCGTACGTCAAGGACTACTGGAACTGCCTCGACGGCTTCATCGTCACGATGTCCATCCTCACCCTGCTCCTGGACCTGATATCCGGCGGTAGCACCGGTGGCGTGCTGAAGGTGTTCCGCGTGCTCCGAGTGCTCCGCCCGCTGCGCGTCATCAAGAACGTGCCGTCGCTCAAGCTGGTCATCGACGCCACCTTTGTGTCCATGCCCGCCATCATGACGGTGTGCGCGGCGGGTCTGCTCGCCTTTCTCGTCCTCGGCGTCCTGGGGATGCAGCTCTTCAAGGGGACGTTTTACTCGTGCACGCACCCCGACGGAAACCCGGGTGGTACCAAGGACTCGTGCGAGGCGATCGGTGGGGAGTGGCGCAATGCACCCTTCCATTTCGACAACATCGGCCAGGCCATCGTCTCCATCTTCATCATGTCCACCGGAGACAACTGGCAGGACCTCATGTGGTATGGGGTGGACTCGGTCGGGGAGGAGAAGGAGCCGGTGTACGAGAACAAGAAGGTGAACGCCGCGTTTTACGTGGTGGTGGTCATCATAACCTTCTTCTTCTGGCTTAACCTGTTCGTGTCCGCCCTGGTGGATAACTTCAGCCAGGTGGCGAGCTCCATCCAAGGGGACGACGAGAGCTCCTCTGGGTACTGCTACAGCGAGTCGCAGCGAAAGTGGCTCCTCGCCCTGAAGGCTGGCCTGGACGCGGCTAAGGAGTCGTGGCGGGACATCGAGGAATCCACGGTCGGTGTTGTTCGGCGGATTTGCCTGCGGATGCGCAAGTGGAAGTACTGGGAGGTGTTTGTGACTCTGTTCATCACCGCGAACGCGATTCAGATGTGTTTTTTCCGCGTGGGCGTCTCTGAGGATGAGCAGACGGTGATGGACACCCTCGGCATCGTGTTCTGCTGCCTGTACGTGGCTGAGACTGTGGTTAACATCATCGCCATGACCTGGCCCGTGTACTGGGACGAAAACTGGCACAAGCTGGATTTCATCGTCACGGTTTCTGGCGTCATCGAGCTCGCGACGAGCTTCACCGGCGGGGGTTCCTTCCTCACCGTGTTCCGCACGGCGAGGTTCTTCCGCCTGTTCAAGGTGCTGAAATCATCCCCGGGGCTGAGGTCCCTCGTTGACACGTTCCTCACCGCGCTCCCGTCCATGCTCAACATCTTCGGTCTGATGCTCCTGCTCATGCACATCTACGCCTGCCTCGGCTGCACGCTGTACGGCAAGATCGACGGACCGTACGAAGGCGACGGACTCACGCCTTATACCAACTTTAAGAACTGGGGTAACGCCATGTGGCTCTTGTTCGTGACCTTGTCGGGGAATTGGGTCACGGCGTTTCAGGATATCTTCTGGTCGTGTCAGAACATGGACCAGGATCCAGTCACTGGCGCGTACGGCTCGTGCCCGTCCCGCATCAGCGCCGTGCCCTACTTTTTCAGTTTCGTGATCTTCGGCATCTGCCTGCTGTGCAACCTGTTTGTGGCCATCCTGCTGGAGCGATTCGACTACGCGTCCACTATGGAAGGGGTATACGACGAAAGGAACCCTTTCGATACCCTGTTCCGGCTGAACGTCATTCGACAGTTTGTGTTTAAGATTAGGAACAGGATGCGTCTGGTGCGCGCGTTGAAGGCGTCCAAGAAGATCAACACGGATGGATTGGAGTTCCACGAGATTAACCTGATCATTCAGAAGGAACTGGCGCAGCAGAGGGAAGATAGGGAGAAAGGAATCGAAACCGGTCGATTGGGGCTACCTAAGAAAGAATCGACGGTGGGGAGGCTGTCGACGTACCTCCAGGGCAAGGGATTGATGTCGGCCGGGACGATCTCGTTGTTTGCGGATAATCTGGCCGAAAACAAACCCGGACTCTTCTCAAAATACTGGTCGACCAAGAAGAAATAATACGTTGTAGTGAATCACATTTCATCATAATATCACAATCGCGGCTTGCTTTTGCGTAGCCTCTATAATCCTACATTCGTTGCCTACCTTGACCATCGCATCACGAAAACCTGAGCCGCCGCGACGGAAAGGAGAATTAACATGGACCGATCTCCCAAGGCTGCCAGTGCCGCGGCGGCGGCAAACAGCAGCGCCACGGCTCCGTACGGCACTTGCATCATCCCCGGTGCTGCGGCGTTGTCGTCGATCCTGCGTTTTTGTGATGACGGGGTGATCTCGGCCGTGTTAACCGTCGTGTCCCCTCGGGCCTCGACTGCTTTGACCGGGGTCGACTCAACTTGCCTGGGCGCGTTCCCCTCACCAGTTTTTCCCGCTGACACCCCGCTCATGTGGGGGACGCCGGCTGGTGTGAATCCCATCCAATCTTTCGGCGGGGGGTACATCGCGAGCTCCCTCTTCTCCTCCTCACGGTGCATCCGCCTCAGATATAATAAAATCTTGGACATCTGCGGCCGTTCCTCCGGAGTCGTCTGGAAGCACCTGCTGATCATCTTTGCCAGCGTGTCCTGCTGCGCGTACCCCGGGGTCCATTGCGCAGACCCGGGATTGACCTTGACCTCGTTCTCGTTGACGGTGCCCGGTACGTCAGTGCCGGTACTCGAGCCGTTCAACGAAGCAGAGGAGGCTGACATGAGTGGTGGGAGCGGGAGACGCTCACCGTGAGTCACCCTGTCCGCCACCTCCTTCATCGTGTTGACGAACCTGATGTAATCCGGCAGACCCTCGTACTGATCCTGCACCTCGTCCCACGGCGGGGCCAGCGTGGCGAGGCACCAGAGCACGCACCCGAAAGAGAACACGTCCGCGCGCGTCCCGAACCCCGTGTTCTCACCCGCCAGTATCACCTCCGGCGCGTGGAAGAGACAGTTTCGGAGTCCGTCTGACATCGCGTCTCGGTCAGACTCGGCCATGTCGAATTGGCCGTCCCTGTTGACCCCGTCGCCCTCGTTCTCCTTGTCACCCGATTCCTTAGCCTCCCTCTCCCTCGCGGTTCGCACCAGCCTGGACAGCCCAAAGTCCGCGATCTTGACCCGCATATCCTCAGTCACCAGCAGGTTCTGGGTGTTGATATCCCTGTGCGCAATCTGGTTGGCGGACGAGTGCAGGTAAGCCAGGCCACACGCCGCGTCCGAGGCCATGAGCAGCCGCACGCGCCAGCAGAGCCTCCCGGGTGACTTTCTAGCACGCGCGAGGACATCCGAAAGTGACCCCCGCGCGCAGTATTCCATGATGATGGAGGCATCCGGGAGTTGCACCGACGCGGCGAGGACGGTGACGATTTGGGGGTGTCGATTGGCGGTCATGGCCGTCACCTCGCTCTTGATGGCGTCCACCACGTCCCCGTTGATCTTCTTGGGATCCAACACCTTGACCGCGACCGTGCTTCCCCTCCACGAAGCCTTAAGCACGGTGGAGAACCCACCTCGACCGATGGCGATCGATGATTCGTACTTGAGCGTCTTGACCTGCGACACCGACTGCCACAGGGCGTCGATGTAGTCGATGGCCACCGACTCCGCCGTGGGGGCGGGGCGGGACAGGGGCGGGAGCACCGTCACGGGCGCGGCAGATGAGGTGTAAGGCGTGTGCTTTGGTCCTGCTTCATCCTCAAAACTGCCCGCCTGGGATATCCTGGATGCCCGCACCGGCGACCCAAAGCCCACACCGCCGCCGAGAGCCTTCAGCGAGGGCTCACGCTTGGGCGGGGACCCAGAAGCCGCGAAAGCCCTAGCGTTCAGGCTCGCCTGTCTGCTGAGGCTGGGCGCCGCGGTTCCGTCCGAGTGTTCCATGAACGGCGTGGTTTCCCTGGACCGACGGAGCTGTGCCGGTGCCCCCGCTTCGTTCACGTCGCCGAGGAGATGCAGCTGCGCCTCAACCGTCCCGGCCACGGCGATGATCCGCATCACCGCTCGCATGAGCTCCTTGGCATCCCAGTCGTGGCCGACGGTGTCCTCCATGCGGGCGTAGTGTCCCGCGGTGAACGCACTCTGCACGCAGTACTGCGCGATGAACGCTTGCACCCAGAGGGAACGTAAAAAAGACCGGCGCCCGGCTGCCTGCCGCTCGGCCATCTCGGTGTGATACTTGACCATGTCGGGATGCTGGTTGTAATTCCAGTTGCTGTGATCGGACGAGCTCACACTGGGAACTGAAGACACTCCCGCGCTGATGTAGGCGTCCCATGCGATCACCGTGTCGTAAATGGCGCGGGTGTACACCACGTCAGCCACCTCGACGGCGATCTTCGCAGCCGGGTTGAACCGCTTCAGGGACTCGGCGTCACCAGCGTTTAACAGGCGCTCCTGCTCGCTGCCGGGCTCCGGGGGGGGCGGGGGCGGGGGCTTACCCGCCCACGACGCCGCGCGCTTCGCCCAACGCATGTACACGCTCAAGTGCTGGGCGACCCACGCGCCCGCGTGTGCTGATCGGACGAGTGCCACGGCGGTGTCGTCGGCGGCTTCGTCAGCCATGTGTTCCGCGACAGCCGCAGCCTCCTCCGCCTCGCCAGTCTCCTCAGCCATAGCCGCGGCTGCGGCTTCCTCCGCCTCCTCCATCGCGGTCGCTTCAGCCTCGGACGCCGCCATGATAGCGCTTGCTAGGGTTTGCAGGGTCGCCTCCGCGGCCGTCGCACCGGCTGTGACCTCCTCCAACAGCACCGCGCTCAGCCTGGTGTGCGCCGCGACAGCCCGACCCGCGGCTACGTCGAGCTCGACGTCGGTATCCTCCCTCAGCCCCGAGATGGCCTTCTCGCAAAAGTCCAGGGACCCCTCCAGCGCGGCCAACAGGTCCGCGGACGCTCGCTGCGCGTCCCCCAGGTGTTGCGCGCCGCTCTCGTCCAGCACGGCGGCCACGGCGGCGTCGAGGGCGTCCCGGAGCATCCGACCTGCGCGCCTCACAGCCAACCGCCCGGAGCCCTCCAGGGATGAAGCCTCACCCGGTGGGGGTGTGGCGTTCCCCGACGCTCTGTCCGCCTCGAGCTGAGCGGCGATGAACGACCGGGGTGTGACGCTTCGTTCCATGCCCGTGTGCTCCGAGGCGTCTGAAGGCTCCTCGTCCTCCGAAACCCCCGAGCCGTCCCCGGCCATGGCCATAGCCGCCATCAGGTCCAGGTCACCGGCGCCCAGGGTCCCACTCCCGCTCCCTTTCATGTGCTGGATCGATTTAGTCAGCGTCGAGTGCACGTCGGAGGGGCTGCTAGTCAATGCCGCTATGTCCGTCGGGGTCAGCAGGGTACCCCGCCCGTGACTCGGCGGTCTGTCCGCGGAGGAGAGAAACGGCACCGCAGCCGGGGACAGCGTGGTGGGGCGGGGCTTGCTCTCCATCGCCATTGGTGTGTGCAGGTCCCGGTCGCTGATATCACTCGGGGCTGGAGACATCGAGTCCCCGCGTTGGAGCGTCGCGAGAGATGCCGCCGCCTCCACCTCGCTGGCCGTTCGGTGCATCGGCGGCGGCAATTCGTCGTCGCCCGGTTCCTCAGCCGTCTCCATGTCCTCCAGCAGGCTCCCGTGGACACCCTTGCTGGACAGAAACTCCGACATGACAGCCATGTAGTCCATCACGCTCTTCGGGTCAACCTCGTCCGCTCGAGCCTGATCCTTGGGCAGATCCTCCTTCGTCACCCGCCCCGCGCTGGACCGCCGGCGCATGATCGAGGCAAACATCTCCTCCTCCATTTCTTCACTCGCCGTGGACCTCGCCGTGGACCCCGGGGCGTCCGAAGCGTGGTCCTCTTCATCGCTGCTGCCCACACCGAACGCCACGCTGGCGAAGCTGCCCCGCTTGGACCCTGAAAGTGGGGTCCCCGGGGTGCCCCGTGGTGACCCCAGCCCAGCGCCAAACGAACCCCGCCGCTCATGGAGTGCTCCAGCGGTGGCCAGCGGGACGTGCACGATCCTCTTGTTGGCGCCGCTGAACCTGGACGTGGCCCTGTCGCTATCTTTGGCATCCTTCTGGTCCTTCCGCCACTTCGCGCGCTCCCGTTCGTTCCGTCGACGCGCCAGCTTGTTGAGGTCCTTCTCGATCTGCCGAAGCACCGCCGGGTCCATGTTGGCATACCCCGGGGCCAGTCGTCCGCTCCAGTCCACCTCGGGGGTGCGAATCGGTGACGTCCGTCCGGGGTCGGCGCGATTCACGGAGTTTGACCGTCGGGCGGCCCGGTTAGCCTTCGAGCCGGAGTTTCGTCCCTTGCTCCGACTCCTCGGCGAAGGGTTCTCCGCCTTTCTCAGAGTCCTGCGATTTCTGGCCGTGGTGTCGGAGGTGTGGTGCAGGACGTTGCCGCTGCTGGACCTGCGCACGTTGCCGTATCGGGCGGCAAACTGCTCGTCGTCTTCGCCGAGGTCATCGTCGGTCGTCCAGGAGTCGCGGCGTCTGTGACGCGCCTTTTGCCCCATCTCTCCAATCCCACCAGAGCACCCAGGGCCGCAACAACTCACTTTTTGCCGCCTAACAATCCGCGAATCCAGCTGTGGACTTGAGTGTCCGTGCGCGGGTTACGGTGAGGCCTGTGTGGCCGTGTGCGAAGACGACGCGCGAGCCCCTCACGCGTGGACTTGCCACCTCCGCGCCCCTCGGCTGCCGGAAAGTGACTCGGCGCGACCTCCTATGGCGCAGCACCCGCCCCCTCAGCGCGCTAAATTTTCGTCGGGTGGAGCGACCAGTCATCACAGCTGCATCGTCAGATCGTGGTCCTCCGCTGAAAAAGTTGGTCTCGCCGCCGCCGCCGCCAAAGCCATTCAGCTCCGCGCGTGGCTCCCGGACGCCGTTGGATAGAGAACAAGTAGGAAAGCTTAATCGCCCAACATGTCGTCTCTGCGCAACGCCGTGAAGCGCAGGACGCACAAGGAGCGCTCGCAGCCGGCGGAGCGGCGCAAGTTCGGCCTGCTCGAGAAGAAGAAGGACTACGTCCTCCGCGCGCGAGATTTCCACAAGAAGGAGGAAGCGCTCAAGGTTCTGCGGAAGAAGGCGGCGAACAGGAACCCCGATGAGTTCTACTTCGCCATGCAGAAGCAGCGCACCGTCGACGGGGTTCACAACGCCAACCAGGACGAGTCCAACAAGTACACCCAGGACGAGCTCCACCTCATGAAGACCCAGGATGTCAAGTACGTCGCCATGAAGGCGTCGATGGAGGCCAAGAAGGTGGAGAGGCTCCGGGCGACGCTGCACATGATAGGCGACGTGCCGGGGGACGACGATGGGGACGATGACGACGACGGGTTCGACGCCATGAACGCCTTCGGGTCGGACAGGGGGAAGAAACAGGAGCGGGTCCACGTCGTGTTCGGGGATGACTCCGACGACGAGGATGACGACGCGAGGCTCAGACGGGCCAAGCCCAAGGCCAGGGCGGGTCCACGGACGAAACAGGCGGGCGAGGACGACGGATGGGGAGCGGACGATGACGACGACGACGACGGGGCAGGGGCTGATGAAGAGGCGTCCACGGCGGCCGCGGCGAAGCGTCGTCTGTTGGCGGCGAAGGTGAGCGCGAAGGGCCTGGGTCTGCGGCGGGGTCTCGCGCGGAGTTTGGAGGCTGAGGAACACGAGGGCCAGGAGGGCGAGACGATCGACCCGAAGGTGATGAAAAGGATCGAGAAGAAGCGACGGGTGGCGTACCAGACGCTGAAGGAGCGGGAGAAGCGCGCCGCGCGTCTGAAGAGGATGGCGCTGGAGATGGCGTACCAGAGGGAGGTATCTCACGCGAGGGGGCACAAGCGGATGCGTAAACCCGGGCAAAACGAGGAAGAGGTGCTGCCGGGTCTCGCGCACCTGCAGAAGGCGCCGGCGCAGTTCAAGTGGAAGAAGGAGAGGAAAAAGTGAGCGCTCTACTCGTAGCTAGACAGGGGGAGTAGCTGTATCGCACATCGCACGTACCCACGAAAAAGTCACTCGTCACAACCAAAGTGCAAACCGCGTCTGAATTTCGGTGCATTGGCGAACGCCCGGAGGAACGTCTCTCGGCGCCCGGGAGTTAGTCCTCGAGCGAATTTCGTGAGAGAGGCCTTGAGGCGACGCGTGCACTCGCGCCACGCGTTCAATGCCCACGGCTTTCCCGCTCAGCGCCCCGGTAACCCATTCGCTTAACTGTCCTCACGGCCGCATCTGGGAGGGTGGCGGTGTGAGGAGCAGCGCGGGTCGGGTCCGGGGCATGACCATGATGGCGCATCGTACCCGCAATCTCAGGACACTCCTTGAGCCCGTGGCATTCAGCGCCAGGCGCGCGATCGGCGGCGCGGAAGCGGCACTGGCGCCCCGGGTCACGGCCTGTCCGAGGGCGACGCCCGAATCGTCGGGGTCAATACGCAACTCCTCTCGCGCCTTCGCCTTCATCCGCGCGGCGCCGCGTTCTTTGGTCGGGTTCGAGCCGATATTCTCCGTCGTTCCCGGACACTCGCGTCCTATCAGGTCGTCGAGGGGCCTTCGAGCGAGCGCGGCCGCGGGCGGGGTCGGCAAGCTGGTCGTGGTGGAGTCCCCGGCCAAGGCAACCTCGGTGCAAAAGTACCTCGGCGACGGCTACACCGTCCTCGCCTCGTACGGGCACGTGCGGGACCTGGTGCAGAAGAACGGCGGGGTAAAGCCCGAGGATGATTTCGCCATGCTCTGGGCGGAGAAGGCGAGGGACGGTGTGGTGCGTGATATCGTTAAGAACGCAAAGGGGGCCAACGAACTCTTACTCGCCACCGATCCCGACCGAGAGGGAGAGGCCATCTCCTGGCACATCGTCGAGCTGCTTCGCGAGAAAGGGGTGCTCGGGCCGTCATCTTCCATCCCCGTGAAGCGAGTGACGTTCACGGAGGTGACGAAGAAGGCTGTGCAGGAGGCGTTCGCGGCCCCGAGGGAGATCAGCGCCCACCTGGTGGACGCGTACCTGGCGCGCCGCGCTCTCGATTACCTCTTTGGATTCACAATCTCGCCGGTGCTGTGGAGGAAGATGCCGGGTGCACAGAGCGCGGGGCGGGTGCAGAGCGCGGCGCTGCGTCTGGTGTGCGAGCGCGAGTTTGAGATTGAGAGGTTCGTCAAGGAGGAGTTTTGGAACGTGTTCGCGGGCCTGGAACCGGACGGCGGCTCGGGGCGGTCTTTCATCGGTGAGCTCACGCACCTCGACGGCGAGCGGCTCGGTAAGATGACGCCGGGGTCGAGGGAGGCGGCGGAGGCGGCGGCGAGGTGTGTGCTGAACGCATCGTCCACACTGACTGTGCATGATGTCGTCGAGAAGGACGTCAACCGCCGACCCCGGCCCCCGTTCACCACGTCCACCCTGCAGCAGGACGCCAGCTCCCGGCTCGGGTTCGGCGCATCCCGGACGATGTCCGCGGCTCAGTCGCTGTACGAGGGCAGGGGATGGGGCGAGGGTCTCATCACGTACATGCGCACCGACGGTCTGCACGTGTCCCCGGCGGCTGTGGCTGAGCTGAGGGACGTGGCGGGTGCCGAGTTTGGGAAGGAGTACGTCCCGGAGAAGCCAAACTTCTTCAAGAAGGTTCAGAAAAACGCCCAGGAGGCTCACGAGGCGATCCGACCGACCGAGGCTGGCATCCTGCCCCAGGCGGTGGCGAACAGGCTCGGCGCCGGGTCCGATGAGGCCAGGCTGTACCGGTTGATCTGGGCGAGGACGATGGCGTCGCAGATGTCCCCGGCGGTGACCAAGCGCGTGCAGGCGGACGTGAGGTCCGAAGAGCACCAACTGAGACTCAAGGCTACCGGGTCCAGACTCATCTTCCCCGGGTACCTCGCCGCGTACAGGCACGGCGTGACCGACGGGAACGACTCGACATCCTTCGGCGACAACGACAGGTGGCTCCCTCGCCTGGACGTGGGTGAGCGGATCAGGGTCATCGGCGACGAGGTCAGGATCGTCGAGCGGGACAAGGACGCCAAGCGGGGCGGGTTCAAGAAGGCGGACCCGGACGACGACGGCGATGAAGAGATCGATACCACTTCAGGACGGGACACGGGGGTCACCGCCACCCAGCACTGGACCCAGCCACCCGGACGGTACACGGAGGGTAGCCTGGTGAAGGCTCTGGAGGAGAAAGGGATCGGTCGCCCGTCCACCTACGCCACAATCATGAAGGTCATCAAGAGACGGGGGTACGTCACGGGCGAGAGCGGACGAGGACCTCTCATTCCGGAGACGCGTGGACGACTGGTATCATCCTTTCTCGCGCATTTCTTCGATGAGTACGTCGACTACGGGTTCACCGCGGGTCTGGAGGACCGGCTCGATGACATCGCCAGCGGGAAGGAGGACTGGAAGAGCGTCCTGTCGGGTTTCTGGGGTCCTTTCGCTGGGGACGTGGAGAGCCTCAAGGGAATCAGGACCAGCCAGGTGGTGGACGTGCTGGACGCGACGCTGGGGGCTCATTTCTTCGGTGATGATGAGGCGATTGTGGACGCGAGGCTGTCGGCCATCGAGAACGCGGCGCGGGAAGGGGCGACACAGACTGAGTCCGCCGGGGGCTATCCTACCGTGGCTTTCGATCCCGAGGAACTGTCCAGCACCAGGCGTTGTCCCAGTTGCGACACAGGTCGGCTCGGTCTGAAGCTGAGCCGCACGGGAGGATTCATCGGCTGCAGCAACTACCCATCGTGCGGACACACCCGCCAGCTGGTGAGCGACGGCGACGCCGACGGCGGCGCTAATTTCCCGATGGAGCTCGGTACCGACCCGGAGTCCGGCGGACTCGTCGCGATTCAAAACGGACCTTACGGGCCGTACATCGAGCTTCAGATGCCGTCGTCTCCTGACGACTCCGAGAAGACAAAGCCCCAGCGCTTCGGGCTCAAGAACATCAGCCTGAAGCCCGAAGACGTCAACATGGAGTTAGCGACGACCCTGCTGCGGTACCCCATGGTGCTCGGCGCTCACCCGGAGGATGGGAAGGATGTTGTCATGAACATGGGGCCGTTCGGTTGGTACGTCTCGCACGACGGCGTCAACGCGAGCCTGTCCAAGAAGGTACTTCAGAAGGCCAGGGACGACGCGGTGGCGGCCGTTTGCGTCTCATTCGGCGATGAAGAGTTGGTTGACGTGGCGGACGATTTCGTCAACGTGGACGGTGGCGAGGGTAATGACACGTCGATCGAAGGAGACGGCAGGACCTTGAATGCGCAGCAGAAGCGCATGGTTTTGTTGGCGCAACACTCGCCCGTGCCCCTCGACGTCGCGGTTGAGGTTCTGACGAGGAAGCGCGAGAAGCCTCCTAGCGAGCGGGGCAGGTGGGGTAAGAAGAAAGAAACCGCGACTAAGGGCAAGGCAAAGGTGAAGAAGGAAAAGCCGGAGAAGGTCAAGGCCAAGCGCGCGCCGTCGGCTTACCTTCTGTACTGCGGCGAGGCGAGATCCAAGCTTCCCGAGGGGCTCAAGGTGCCGGAACAGGCCAAGTTGCTCGGGGCGCAGTGGAAGGCTCTCGACGGAAGCGAGAAGGTGAAGTTCGAGCAAATGGCGGCCGAGGCCAAGGCTGCCATTGCTGATGCCGCTCCCAAGACGAAGGCCAAGGGTAAGGGTGCGAATGGTGAGCCAAAGCCAAAGCGAGCCCCGTCGGCTTACATTCTTTATTGCAGCGAGGCGAGGCCTAAGCTTCCCGAGGGTCTAAGGGTGCCGGAACAGGCGAAGCTGCTTGGGGCGCAGTGGAAGACTTTGGATGCGGTCGAGAAGGCTAGGTTCGAAGGGATGGCGGCGGATGCAAAGCTGCAGGCGAATGCTCGGTAGACTTAGAAATGATGCGTCAATTAATTTCGTGTTGGGTTGCTCTCTTGCCCCCCTCGCATGTCACAGCCCGTCGCCTCTCCTGAACGGTATCTGGAAGACGTACGATTTGCCCGGCTTCGTGCACTCCTTCTCACACCTCGCGCTGCACGTCCCCTTGACCTTCGCCAGCTCCTTGTCCGTGAACCCGAACCCCTTGCTCTTGAGTTGCCCTCCATCGTACGCCTGAGTGGCCTGGAAGCAAGCGGACCTACACGCCGGGACACACGCGGGCATCATCTGTTCCGTCTTGGTGATGGACCCCTTCACGTTCCGCTTCTCGCAAAACCTGCTCCTGGTAACCTTCTCCCCCGGCCCGTCGGGGCTACGCTGCACGAAACCACCCTCGTTCGGCACACTGTACCTCTGCTGCTCGGCGGTGAGGAGATCGATGCACGCCTCCGCGGTGAATCCCTTCTGCCGACCGATGATGGCTCTTCCGCTCTCATCCAGGATCTCGATGACGTACTGCTTATACACCGTGCCAAAGATGGAGAATGGCTCGATTGGATCCTTATCGTCACCCCCTCCGAACAGCCCGGCTTGAGCGTCGGGCACCGACACGGTCAGAGTCAAGGCCAGCGCGGCGGATAGGGTGCGAGATGCGAACTTCGACACGCTCTTCTCGCCATGCCAACGGGAGCACCGAACGGGCGCACCGCGACTCCGGGGACGCGCCGAGGTGCGCCCGGGTCGCAATATCGGTGTTCTGGATGTCGACGACACAACTTGAACCCCCGCCATCTCTCAATTCACCCTTCAGATCGACGCACACACGCGCGGCCAAACAGTGTGAATCTCCGCGGAGACGACACCCCGAAATGAACCAGACGCGCGTGCAAATTCGGCACCTCGTCCGATTCAAGGCGTCAGATCTGCCCCCGCACTCGGCACGGACTGTTCGTAAAGAAGATGTCTCTCGCATCCCTCGCCATCGGCGGGTTCACCATGGGCGCTGCTGACGGCGGCGTCGCCAAGATGGACGTCTCCCTGGACGATATCATCAAGCAGGTGCGCACGGCGCCGTGCATCGACACTCCGAGAATTATAATTGTTGTTTGAAACGCGCCCTTTGGTTCTGACGAACGACCCCCTCCATCACCCACCTCGCGCCACAGGGAAACAAGGATGCCAAGGCCAAGAAGAAGGCTGCCGCCGCGGAGAAGAAGAAGGCCACCCCAAAGAAGGCGGTAAGTGCCCCGAACCTCTTGTTTCGCTCACCCACTCGCACCCGATTCCGCGTCGCTGGAATCGGGCACAATTCGTTAATTGTGCCACTCGCGCAGGACAACCCCCGAACTGACGCGCTCACCCACCTTCGCTTCCTCCCACGCAGCCTAAGAAGGCTCCGAAGAAGGCTCCCAAGAAGGCTCCCAAGAAGGCCGCCGCCAAAAAGGCCAAGGTCAAGGCTGAGACCGCCAAGTCCACCGCCAAACGCGGCGCGGTGCTCGCCAAGAAGCGCGGGATGTCCGCCGCGGCGCAGAAGACCGCATCCGCCAAGGCCAAGAAGGCGCAGCTCGCGTCCCCCAAGGGCAAGAAGGGTGGCCCCTCCAAGGGCGCCAAGCGTGTGGGCAAGAAGGTTACCGTCGCGGTCATCAAGAGGAAGTCCACGGCTGGCCCCACCGGCAAGTTCAACATCCGCGGGGCTCCCAAGGTGCCCCTCGGCGACCTTCGAGGCACCCTCAAGATGACCATCAGCAACCGCGGCACCCCGGGCAAGGGCGCACCCGGTAAGCCGCGGGGAGCCGCGCGTGTGACCGGGCGTGGGAAGGTTCAGAGCGGCGCCGCGGGTCGTCGCGGTGCGTCGTCGGCGAGGCAAGGCGGCGCGAGGGGCATGGACGTCGACCTCAGGCGCGGCATCAAGCACACCCCCAAGGCGAAGGGAGGCGTCGCGAAGAAGGGCGGCGGCAAGAAGGGCGGGTCCATGTTCCCCCCCGGTGCGTCCGTCACCGGCAAGGTTACCGTGATTGCCAAGGGTGGGGCCAAGGGTCGCGGCCGACGTTGATGGGAAATATCGCTCGTCTCACTGGCACAAAGTGCTTCTGATTACAATACGTTCATAAAGTAGAATTCTGTGAATACGACATCTCTTCTCCCAGAGGTTTACACATCGTCTCGTCTCGTCTCATCCGTCGGCCCCTCGCGAGGATCGCTCAGCTCCGCGCGAACGTCATTCCGGTGCCGCTTGGAACACCGCTGTGGTGCGTGACCGGTCTCACCGTCGCGCCCGGAACGCAACCGGACACGGTGACGCGCACCGGTCCATCCTGCATCTCCGAAGCGTCGCCGTCGCGGTCCAACCGCGCGATCGCGACGAACCGCCTCATCCTGCCGTCGTCTGCTTCGAAAGGCTCCATCGGGATCGTGCCGTTGACGCCGTCGATTGAAGCCACGGGTCTGGATTCACATGTCGAATCAGCCTCCACAAACACAGTCAGAGAGTCGCCCCACGCGCACAGACCCGGCCGAGGGTTGCTGCACCGCACCACCACAACCACGAAACGCGGAGCGGGGATCGATGATGTCCCATTCGAGTACAAAGTGACACGCCGCGCCCTCGTCGCGACTGGGGTTGCGAAGCGGTATCTGGGTGTGGCGTCCAGCGGCCTGCTCGTCGACTCGGCGGCGCCGGGGGACGAGTAGGCAACGGAGGGGTCCAGCCACGAGGGGCTCGAGCTCGCACCCACCGCGGGGGAATACGAAGGAGGCGGAGGGAGGCTGGGCCACGTTCGGTCGTCGGCCCTGGCGGCGATGGACGCCGCCTCGGAGATGACCTCGACGGTTCCCATCTCGTCGGGTTTCACCTCCACGCCGAAGCCGTCGTCGTTGAACGGGTAGTTGTCCGGGTGGATCTGCCAAAACATAGCCCCGCCCGCGTGCGACGAGACGGGCGAGTGCGGCGGGGTGGATGCCTGGTACGCACGGCGGAAGAACTTGTCCCTGGACTCGATCGGTTTCCACTTGCCGAATTCCTCGAGCAGCACGGGCTTGTCGAACGTTTCGCGAGCCTCGAGAAGGTGGCCAGCGATCCACGAGTCGGCGAATGCGAGCTTGCAGTCCTCGTCGCACTTGAGCCACAGGTCGGCCCAGAGGTGGATGACGGCGAAGTCAAGGGTCGGGATGAGGAAGTTGCGTGTAAAGTCGACGCCCATCCGCTCAGCTCCGCCGATCGGGTTATCTCGCTCCCGCGAAGGGGACGAGCGCCCGTACCATCCCTCGTGGCCCACGGTGAGCATGTGGCGGCTGTCCAATGACTTGACGTGCTGCGACATCTCCACGATCCATGCCTGCAGCACGTCGCCGGAGCTGTCGCCGGTGTATCTGGGCTCATTGATGATCTCCCACGCGAAGATCGCCGGCTCGTCCCTGTACGCGACTCCGTTCACCGTGTTGACTCGGCCGACCACGTGCGAGATGAAGTTCTTGAACCAGCGGCGGCAGGACTCGGAGGTGAAAAAATCCTCTCGGCGGTCGGTCACGGACTCGCCCGCAGCCGCGGCCCACCTGACGTACGCGATGGCTCCACCTGAGGCGAACGCACGCGAGATGCGAGAGGCGAGAGACGTTGGGCACGAGAGGTCAGTTCACAGCTGTGTTTTCTCGAGGAAAGGGGGGTAAGACTTCCAGGGTGACGAGTCGCGCCGCGGATCGCACCGTAGTCTTCCCAGTAGTTGGTCAGGCACAAGAGGAGCCTCAGGCCTCGGCGCGACGCTTCGACGATGAGTTTGTCGAGCGCGACGAGGAAGCGCTCGTTGTAAACCCCGGGCGCGGTCTGCAAGCCCCTCTCGCGCTCCCACCACTCGTCGTGGAACGACCACACTCTGACGACGTTCAGCTTCAGGGCCTGGGCCTCGTCGAGCACCTCGTCGACCCACGCGTGCTCGTACGAGCCATCCTCTGCGCCCGAGGAGTACGCGAGGTAGTAGCAGTTGGTGCCCGCGACGCGGAAGGTCGAGCCGTCCTCGAGGACGAACCGACCGCGGTCCGCGGCGACGAGTCCCCCCTGCAAGAGTTGGGCGTTTGAAGGGTGCGGGGCGATCGTCAGAAGCGACGCGATGAAGAACGAGGCGGAGAGGGCGGGGAAAAACATAGCCATGACGGGCAGATCGCGCTCGCGGGTCGCGTCGCGCGCCGGATACAACGTCGGCGACGCGTGGCCAGCGCCCGTGCGTTGTGAGGTCTCTCAGAAAAAACTCACAGCTGGCTTGACCCAAAAACCGAGCCCGAGGGCAAAAGAAAAACGTCGGCGGGCGGCGGCGGGAGCGGTCAGACCGAGTGAGCGCGGCGCGGCGATACATTTGACCGAAGGAGCGTCATGTCGCACACACAGGCGCCTCAACGCAAGACTTATGCCGCCAAGGCGAGCCTGGAGGTGTTCTACACCGGCGGCCCGTGTCGGCTGTCGCACGATGGCACGATGGTTGCGGCCGCCTGCCACGAGGCGGTGAACATCGTGGAGGTGGCGACGGGCAAGGTGGTGCATAACCTTCCCGGGGATACCGAGCCGATCACGGCGCTTTGCTGGTCCAAGGATGGTCGCAGGGTCTTCACCGCATCGAGGTCGATGCGATGCAGCGTCTGGGACGCCACCACCGGCGAGAGCGTGCGCACCTTCAAGGCGCACAGCACCCCCGTGCTTTACATGGGGGTCGATCCGACGAGCACACTGCTCGTGACCACCTCCGCGGATAGGAGCGCGAGGGTGTGGGATATCGAGAAGGGATTTTGCACGCACGCATTCAGGGGCCACGGTGGAATGGTCACCGTCGCGTGCTTCCACCCGGACGCGAGGAGGCTGCAGCTCTACACCGGGTCACAGGATGGCGAGGTGCGGGCGTGGTCGCTCCGGGAGCGGAAATGCGTTGGGGTTCTGCAGGCGCACCAGAGCTCGGTGACCGCCATCCAGGTGCCGATCGGGGCTGAGGGAGGCGACGATAAGCTCATAACGTGCGCCAGAGATCGAGTCGTGCACGAATGGAACCTCAAGACCATGAAGCGCATCTCCACGCTGCCCGTGCACGAGGCGGCTGAGGGAATGGTCTGCCTCGACCCGGCGGCTGCGGCTGGACTCATCGGCAAGGCGGCCGTGCGCGCCGCCCCCGATGCGATCTACTTCGCGACTGCCGGCGAGAAGGGCATGATTCGAGTATGGCGCCTCGGTACGGGCAAGCCGGTGGCAACAGCCGTCCACCTCATGGCTGGCCGCGTTGTCGCCGCCGCGCACGAGGGTCAGGAAGATGAGGAGGAGCAGGACGACGCAGCCGCGGGGACGTTCGTTTCTCTGCAAGTCACGCCAAAGGGTGACGGGCTGCTCGCGGTGACGGGAGACTCCCGGTTGCTCTTCTACGGCTCCGGCGATGTCGAAGAGGACGACGAAGAGGACGACGAGGAGGGGAAGATTGTCATCCAGAGGGAGCTGATTGGAAACACGGACGAGATCATCGCGGCTGCCTTCCTGCCTCTCAGGGACGGGTCCAAGCACGGATCAACCTCGGAGAAGGATACTAACGGGAAACCCGCGCTCAACGCACTCGCGGTGGCGACCAACTCGTCCCTACTTCGCGTGTTTGATCCGACCACCATGTCGTGCACGGCGGCTCTCACCGGACACAGCGGGGCGATTCTGTCGCTCGACGTCGCGGTTGGACCGAACGGTGAGTCGCTGGTGTTGACAGGATCGAGGGATCACACCGTGCGACTCTGGGACCTGGCCCCCGCGGCGAGGGCGGTGGCGACGGGCCGGGCAGTCGCTGGTGGCGCCGCCACCACCGCGGGTGCCAAGTGCCTCGCCGTGGGTCAGGGGCACGTCGGCGCGGTGGCGGCGGTGGCGCTGGCCAAGCGGAACGGCGCTCCTATCGCCCTGTCGGGTGGTGCGGATAAGGTATCGCGCGTCTGGGACATCGCCGGTGCGCTCGCGGCGTACGCCGAGGCGAGGACTTTGGCGTTCGAGGAGGCTGGCATCGACCCAAAGAAACACGGTGGGACGGACCACCCCGGCGTCCGCGTTGAACCGGTGGCGATGGGAGCCAAGGCGGCGGCCATCGCGCACGACAAGGCGGTCAACTGCGCGGCTATCGCTCCCAACCTGACCCTCGGCGCCACCTGCTCCGGTGATCGCACCGCGAGGCTCTGGCGCCTGCCGGATCTGATCCCCGCGGGTACACTTCGAGGTCACAAGCGCGGCGTGTGGGCCGTCGCGTTTTCACCCACCGATCGAGTCATCGCCACGGCGGGGGGCGACAAATTCATCAAGCTGTGGTCGTGTGATCCCAACGCCGGGGTCCAGTCCTCGTGCCTGCGCACCCTCGAGGGCCACACCGCGGCGGTGCTCTCCCTCCGATTCATCAGCCAAGGGACCCAGATTGTGAGCACCGGGAGCGACGGGTTGTTGGTCCTCTGGGGGGTTCGCACCGGCGCCGCGGTGGCAACCCTGGACGCGCACGAGGACAAGGCTTGGGCGCTCGCGTCAGACGCGGACGGAGACGTCCTCGCGACGGGTGGCGCCGACGCGAAGCTCACCTTGTGGGAGGATGGAACCGCCGAGGCGGCGGAGGTTGAGGCCAAGGAGCTCGCGTTCAAGGCTGGAGCGCAGCAGGCTCTGTCCAACGCGGCGGCATCCGGGGAGCACCTCAAGGCGGCGCACCTGGCGCTCAAACTCGGACACCCGTTCGCCCTTCGCAAGGCTGTCGAGGCGATGATCGCCGACCCCGAAGGACACGGGAACGCCGCGCTGGACGCATTCTGCAGCGGCATGAAGGGCAAGACCCTGCACAGGTACCTCAGCTACATCCGGGAGTGGAACGCGAATGCGAGATTTTGTGAAGCGGCGCAGCGCTGCATGGCGTCGCTCTTCCGCCTTCATTCGCTCTCGGACCTGTCTGGTGTGGCTGGTGCGAAGGACACGTGTGCGGCGCTCAAGGCGTACACTTTAAGGCACTTCACCAGGGCTGGTCGTCTACTCCGTGGCACCTACCTCCTCGACGTGGCGCTCGCGGGCATGGGTGCGCTGCTGGACGACGACGCTGAGGGCGGCGGCGCCGGTGACGACGAGGTCAAAACCACCGACCACCGCGGGATCATCGCCGAGATGGGCTTTGCGCCGACGGATAACCATGAGATTGACACCTTCGGCAGGCTCGGTATGCCCGCGAAGCCCGCGGCGAAGACTCCGGTGCTCACCAAGTTGCCGGAGCACATCGGCGGCGATGACGCGGATGACTTTGACTTTGACATGGAGGATGACGAGGGAGACGCGGAGGAGATAGAAGGTGAGATGGACGAGGAAGAAGAGGAGACCGAGGAGGACGAGGAGGCTGAGGAGGACCAGTCAGATTCCGATTCCGACGCTCCACCCAGGGAGGTTGTCACCAAGAAGGCCCCCGGCAAGGGTAAGAAGGTCCCCGCGCCGGTGAAGGTCCCCTCGCCAGAGCCTGAGTCTGACTCCGACTCCGACGCGCCACCCATGGAAGTGATCACCAAGAAGGCCCCTCAGCGCGGGAGGCCACCCAAGGCGCCGAAGTCCTCGAAGAGTGCAGCGGAAGAGCTCGGTCTGGCCGCACCTCCCGCGATTTCTCCCCGCAAGACAAGGAGGCAACGAAGAGAGTCTGAGTCTGAGCAGATTGATGAGCCAGAGCCGGAGCCGGAGCCAAAGAAGAAGGCGGCGGCGAAGACTCCGGCGAAGCGAAAGTCAGTGGCTAAGAAGGAGGAGGCGGGTCCCGCCAAACGTTCCACGCGCTCTAGGAAATGAAAACGACGGTTTGATATGATCTAAATCTCGCGTCAAAACCAACTAAATGTACACTCAACGGAGATAGAACGGTTTTGGCTGATCGGGCATTGCCGTCATCGGCCGAGCGCTGACCCTCGGCTTGCCCCCCGTCTCAATACCCGCCGCTCTCGCCTCAGCCTGCACTGCCGCCCTCTTATCGATGTACTCCTTCGCCCCTTGGTTTTCTTCCCCACTCGGCTTGCGATCCGGGATGATCCTGATCGTGCCCGTTTTCGCCTTGGCCCGCTCAGCCTGAGCGTTCCTGGACTCCGTGAGCCTATCCTCCACCGAACCGAGCGCGCTGCGAATGTGATCGATGTCGTACCCAACGCCGTGGGCATCAGCGGCAACCTTCTTTCCCTTCTTGCCCTTACCCGACGAGGTATCCCAGTTGGGCTTTCCTCCTGGCAAGGGCGCCGGGTCAGGGGACCTCTGCTCCAGTTGCTCGAGGAGCATGTCGAGGCGCTCGTCGTCGTCCAGGCGCTGGACGAGCCTGGTCTGATGCAGCCGCCTGTCCACAGCGCTGAGCAGCCGCCTGAGCGTGGTCACGTCGCTCGTGAACCCCTCGATATCCATCGCCCTGCGGTGCTCCAGGTCACGCTGGTTCTTCTTCTCCTTCTTGACCTCCTCCTCGAGGTCGTGGATGCGCTGCTCGTACTGCGTCGCAATGGCCGATCGGCGCTGGAGCTGATCCTTGAACTGGTCCACGTACTTCTCCGCCTCCGCCTTGGCCACCTGCTTGGCCTCCACGGTGGACTGCTCGATGGTGGTTTTCATCTCCTCCTTTGCCCCGGCCAGCTTCTTGAGCTCGACCTCGAGGAGCTGCGTTTGCTCCTCCAGGATGTACGGCGACACCCGCTGCATGATGTGGTCCTTCGTCGTCTTCATCAGCAGCAGCTCGGTCCTCTTGAGGCGATCCGCCAGGTCGCCCGCTCTCTTCTCCGCCGCCTCCTTCATCATCGCCTCGTCCGCGTCCCTGATCCGTCGGTCCTCGAGGAGCGCGGCGATGCGCTCGTTGGCGAACCGCTTCTGGTCCGCGACTTGCGACTGCAACTGGTCAATCTTGAGCAGGAGCGAGTCCACCGAGTGCTCGGCGGGGAGGTACACCGTCTTGGGGTGGGGGATTTTCCTGGAGGAAGGGATCACGTCCTTTGGGGTGGGTCGGGGAACGGGACCTTTCCGTTTCCAGGGCTTGGGCTCGGGCTCGTTCGGGTCGGTCTCGACCTCGGGCGGCGCCGGCGGGGGATCCCTGGAGAAGGCGATGGGTCCCTCGGCGCCCGGGTTCAAGAGGCCGAGCAGGTGCTGGATCCTTTGGCGGTCCTCCGCCTCCTGAACCTTGAGCTCGTCGTTCTCCGTCTGGAGCTTGAGCAGTCGCTCGCGCTCCTCGAAGAGGTACGCGTGCGAGTCACTCAGCGCCTTCTGCAGGTCTCCCACCTCGTCGGTGCGCTTCTTGAGTTCCCACTCCGACTGATGCAGCTCCGCGCGGCGGATGCCCACCGCGTCGACGCGCTGCATGAGCTCGTCGCGCTCGCGCTCGAAGTCATTGACTCGATCGCGATAGAACTTCACCAGCTCAGGGGACGGATGGAGCCTGCCGAGCTCCTCTCGCTGGGCGTCGCTCGGTCCCTTCATGGGTGCCCGGGCCGAAGCGCCGTGGGCGCCCTCAGATTTCCTCTCGGGCTGCGTCGGCGCGATGGACGGCGCGTCCGCTCTGGACATGTAGGTCATCATCGCGCCCGATCTCCGGAAGGCGACGATACTGGCGTGCGCACGTTCCGGTGGTGATAGGCGCGCTGCGCTGTGAGGTGGCTTCGGTTGGAGCGAGCGGTCGACTTCGAATGAAGCCGAATAAACAGTCACTTTTCAACGGTAAACAAGAGCGTTTTTTTGGAGTCAAGGTTGGGTTAAACTGCTACACACCACGAGCTCGCCTACATGCGCTCCAGGGGCTCGATCATGAGCAGCCTGAGGCCGTTGTCGATGACCTGCTTGAACGCCTTGCACAGGTGGACGCGCGCGTGCGTCGCGGCGGCGCCGTTCCACCCCTCCTCCAGCTGACTGTCCGTGGGCAAGATGCGCACACCCGCGGGGCCGTAGTACGCCGACAAGCCGCGCACCATGCCGTTGAGAAAGTCGCAAACCTTGTGCGTGCCGTACGATGGCAGCGCGGGGGGTTCCGGGAGCTTGGGCATCGCGCCGTCGACGATCATGGACGCGAAGGGGAGGACAAACTCCATGAGAATCTCCCACTCCTTTCCGTCGTCGAGGAGGGCGCAGTCCACAGAGTCCAGCGGGGGAAGCGCGGGCACCGTTCCCTTCTCCACCTTGTCGTTGAACTTCCTGACGACGGACGCGACGCGGGTCGAGTTGTACAGGATGAACGGCGCGGACGCGTCCTCGAAATCGGTGATCTTGGCGATGTCGAAGTTGATCTGGGTCTGGCACGACACGGAGAGCAGCGCGTACTTCATAGCCGCCGTGGACACCTCGTGCGTCACCTCGTCGAAGAGCTCCGGGGAGATGTCCTCGCCCTTCTCCTTGAACTTCTTGGACATCTTCTCGCGAATCACCGTCTTGAGATCGTCGTACAGGTCGTCCGCGAGGAGGTACCTGCCCCTGCGACCGCTCATCTTGCCCGTGGTGAGCTTGACGAGGTCGTACGAGAGGTGGTACTGCCTCCCCTTCATCTCCGGGTTCATCATCATCATTCCGAGGCTCACCTTCTGCTGCGCCAGGTCCTGCTCGGAGCAGATGATGTTCAAGATGAGATCCGACTGCGACGCCTTCTTGAACGAGTACACGATGTCGCGGTAGGTGTACAGGGTGGACCCGTCGGGCCTGAGCACGTACAGCGGGGGGTAGTCCTTCTGGTAGCCACCCTTGCCAACCTTAAGGCCTTGGTCGCGGATGAACCCGTCCATGTCGAGGTACGCGCCCTGGGGCACGCCCTTGTCGTTGCACTGCGTCTGCGGGACGTAGTAGTCGCTGTTCTTCATGATCTCGAGAACCTTGTTGTTGGAACCCTCCCAGCCGAGCTCGGACTCAAAGTCGAACTGGTCGTGCTGCACGCCGTAGGTGGAGAGCGTCGTCTGCACACCGGTGAGGCAGTCGCACACCATCTTGCGGAAGATCTTCACGGCCCAGTCCTCCTGGCGCTCGTACGCGAGGTTGAGCTTACCCGCCTCCACCTTGATGTCCTCGATCGTCCGAACGTCCTCCAGCATCACGACCATCATCTTCTCGAACCTCTCCCGCAGATCCTGGTAGATGTCGAAGTACTCGGTGATGCCCTTCGTTTTCTTCTCGTCGCCCTCCGCACCCTCAAGGCACGTCTGCATCAGCGCGTCAACAGCCTCCTTGCCCTTGGCGCACGCGTCCTCGACGTCGCCGACGTTCACGCCAACCTGCTGCAGCTCCTGGCACGTGTTCATCACCGCGTACATGGCGCCGATCCAGTGGTCAATCTTGAGGAAGGGCTGGATCTTGGCGTAGACCCTGGAGTACGCGAGCGCGGTGAGACCGATCTGCGCGCCGAGGTCGTTGACGTAGAACGCCTGCTTGACCTGGTAGCCGCACGCAGCCTGCATCTTGGCCAGATGCGCTCCGATGATCACGTTGCGAAGGTTGCCGATGTGCAGGGGCGCGTTGGGGTTGGAGGAGGTGTGCTCGATGATGACGCGCTTGTTACCCGCCGCGTTGGTGTGCCCGAACTTGTCGCCCTGGGCGGAGACCGCGCGGATCACGAGGCGGAACACGCGCGCGCGATCGACGAAAAGGTTGAGGTAAGGGCCGACGCCCTGCACCTTCGTGATGAGGCCCTTGGCCTGGTCGACGTGCGCCTGGAGACCCTCGACGAGCTCCGAGACGTACGCGACGGGGTTCATCTTGCGCTTGGCGGCGAAGGCGGCCCATTGCACGGTGAAATCCGCCTTCTTGAGGTCCCTGGACCGAGTCACGCGGGGCAGATCGGTCGCCTCGGGCTCCCTCGCCTTGATGAACACCTCAATCTCGGCGTCGAGCCTCTTCATGAGCTGGTCGAGGACATCCTCGCCGGCGGTGAAGTCCTGGTCCGCCATCTTAGCCGACTCACGGTCTAGTTCCTTCGTTTATACGCGTTAGCCGAGGACGATCGGACTACACGCGCGCGTGAAGGTGCGCTCCGTGGGCGGTGTCTCGCTCCTTTTTCCTCGATCGATCGCGCCGCAAGGGTTTTTTTTCCCAACCGGCGTGATTGTCAAAAAACACGATTTCAGTCTAATTGCCCACACAAAAATAAAAAGAAACTCACTCGCCCCTCGCTAACTGTCAACCCATACGAATCCTCCTCAAAAGTAGCACCCATTGGGGAAATCGTCGGCGGCGGCGGTGAAGCGCTTTACCGCATCGTGCGGGACGCTCACTGCGACGGCGCACGGGAGCGCGTAAGGTCGGCGGTGGATACACAACATGGGGCCCAAGAAGAAGAGCCAAAAGAAGTTCGAGCGCAAGCACCTCTCGGGGGAGATCGTCCGACGCAAGCATGCGAAGGTTGCCGCGCAGCGTCGCCGCGCGAAGGAGATGAGGTTGGCGGCGTCGATGAAGGATGACGAGAAGGGCGAGGAGTCCGATGAAGAGGGTGCCGAGGGTGAGGGCGCCGCGCCCGCCGCGGGAAAGAAGCGTCTCGAGGATATGTCCATCGACGAGTTCCTCAACGTCGGCGTCGTCGACGGCGGCGACGACAGCGGCGACGAGGATGGCGAAGAGGATGGCGAGGAGGGCGAGTCCGATTCCGACGACATCCCGGCGGAGGACGAGGACGAGGAGGAATGGCCCGAGGGAGAGGGCGAGTCCGACGAGGACGAGGACGATTCCGAGGATGATGACGATGACGAGGACGACGATTCCGAGGATGACGCGACGGAGAACGGCGACGCCGACGCACTCGCCGGCGTCAAGAAGTCCAACAGGCTGCTGCGCTCGGAGATTGAGGAGCACCAGAAGGAACTCGAGTCGCTCAAGGACACGGACCCGGAGTTCTACAAGTTCCTCCAGACCGAGGACTCCGGACTTCTCGACTTCGACGAGTCCGAGGGAGAGGAGTCCGAGGAGGACGAAGACGAGGACGAGGACGGGGACAAGAAGAAGGACAAAGGGTCGTTCTCAGACGCCAAGACGCTGACCACCGCCACGGTCGCTAAGCTGTGCGAGCGAGCCGCCGGGGGTGAGGCCCTGGGCGCGGCGAGGAACCTCTTCCGCGCCTATCGCGCCGCCGCGCACTACGGCGACGAGGATGCGGACGAGGAGGCTGGCGTCAAGCTCGCGAGCAGCGCCGCGTTCCACACGCTGGTCACCTTCACGCTCGAGGAGGCGGACACCATCCTTCGAGGTCTGCTCGGCCAGCCCCAGGCGGGGCACCCCGACGAGGCGAGGCTGTTCAAGCCCCACCAGCAATCGAGGTGGAAGAAGGTGGAGCCCTTGGCGAAGTCGTTCCTGGGCAACACCCTGCACCTGCTCGGTCAGCTCACGGATGCGGATATGTCGAGGTTTTTACTCGCCAGGCTCAACGCGTGCGTCCCGTTCATGCACACCTTCGAGCGACTGACGAAGAAGATCCTCAAGGCGGTGCTCTCGCTGTTCGGATCCGGCGAACCCGCGCTCAGGGTGCAGTCCATCCTGCTGATCCGCAACATGGCCGCGGTCCTGCCCCCGCCCACCCTCGAGAAGGCGGCGAAGGGCGTGTACCGACAGTTTGCCGCCAACGCCAAGTTCATCAACGCCACCTCCGTCGAGCACGTGCTGTTCATGAACACGTGCGTGTCGGAGATTTACGGCCTGGACCAGCAGCAGTCGTACCCACTCGCGTTCACGTACATCCGTCAGCTCGCCAGTCTCCTGAGGGGCGCGCTGACGAACAAATCCAAGGAGGCGTTCAGAGCCGTGTACTGCTGGCAGTACATCAACTGCCTCGAGTGTTGGGTGCGTGTGCTTCAATCGCACGCCAACGACGAGAGCGCGCCGCTGCGGCCGCTCGTGTACCCCGTGGCGCAGGTGGCGCTCGGTGCGGCGAGGCTCCTCCCTTCGGCGAGGTACGCTCCCCTCCGCCTGCGTCTGATTCGCGTCCTGAACGCCCTCTCGGCTTCAACCGGTCACTTCGTGCCAGTCGCGCCGCTGCTTCTGGAGCTTCTCGGCTTCTCCGAGCTGAACAAGGCGCCGGTGTCCAGCAAGACGCGACCCCCCGACTTTTCGCTCGTGCTGAGGGTGGCGAAGCAGGAGCTCAGGTCGCCCGCGGTGCAGGAGGTCATCGTGGAGGGTGCCCTGCAGCTCCTCGCCGAGCACCTGAACCAGTGGGCGTACTCCCCCGGCTTCCCCGAGCTCGCGCACATCCCGTGCAGAGACCTTCGAAGGTTCTGCAAGGCGACGCAGGTCACCAGGTTCCGCAAATGTGCGCGCTCGGTGGTGGACGCGGCGGAGCGCAACTCGGACTGGATCAGCCGCAAGCGAGACAACGTCGACTTTGCGCCCAAGGATGCAGAGCGCGTCCGCTCATTTTTATCGACGGAGAGGGAGGGGAAGAAGGCGCCCATGGAGAAGCTCGCCGCGCAGCTCCTCGACAAGGAGCGCCAGCGCGCCGCCGCCCACGCCGCCACGGACGTCAAGATCACGAGCGGCGGCAGGGGCAGCGACGGAACCAGCGACGACGAGGAGGAGGACGACGACGAGTACGACGAGGATCAGATGGCCAACGGCGGCGGCGACGACGACTCTGACGATGAGGACGATGAGGACGACGACGATGAGGACGATGAGGACGAGGACGATGAGTTCGAGGGTATGGACGACGAGGACGTGCTCGCGGCGCTCGCCAGCCGGGCGGGCGCGGCGGGTGGAACCGGCGGCGGGCTCCAGGTCAGGCCCAAGCTGCCGCCCAAGCGCAACGCGGCGGATGACGGTGACGTCGACGTCGTTGAGGATCTCGTGTTCAGCGACGACGAGGAGGAGGAGAAGCCGAAGAAGAAGAAGAAGAAGCGCTTCTGAATGTAAGTTCTTGTAACGCGTGTTCCATCGCACCATTTCATTTCCTGCGCTGCTTAAAAATGCAACCGACCTGTCCAAGGTTGGCCGGACACCGCAAGTAAAACGCGGATATCCGCGGCATCCGCAACCCTCTTTACCGGGCGCGTGACCTCAGAGAAAGGACACCATGCAAATTTTCGTCAAGACCCGTGAGTGCACATCCCGTACCATCCCTCGGAACGGGCGCCCGATGCCGACGCGCGGCGCGGACGCCCGTCTTCCGGGGCTTCATCACGTTTTTGTCCACCCCGAGGTCTCTCCTACACCGTGCTAACGCGTCCTTCCCATCCCTCCGCAGTCACGGGCAAGACCATCACCCTCGAGGTCGAGTCTTCGGACACCATCGACAACGTGAAGGCTAAGATTCAGGACAAGGAGGGTGAGTTTCAGATCGCTGATGACATGCGCGACGCGCGATCGACGCGTCATTCGACGGCAAAATGACTTTTAGGGTTTTTCCGAGCGGGGCGGGGCTTGGGAAGAACCTCAGCCCCTCCGCCGGTCGCGGACACGAGACTGCGGCGGATCTCATCGGCGTTCGGCCGGTTGGACCCGTTCGTGAGAGACCGCCGGGCGCACGGGCGGCGGCGCGTGTCTCATGTCCCGGCGCGGTGCCCCCTCGCGCGCGCCCCGAGGGTTTTTTCATCCAAAACCCAGGGCAAAATCTGTCCCCACTCATCCATCCATCAACGACGCGGCGACTAAGTGAATCCCATCCCTCTTCGCTCGCAGGCATCCCCCCTGACCAGCAGCGTCTTATCTTCGCGGGCAAGCAGCTCGAGGATGGCCGCACCCTCGCGGACTACAACATCCAGAAGGAGTCCACCCTTCACCTCGTGCTCCGCCTCCGCGGTGGCATCATCGAGCCCTCCCTCATCCAGCTTGCGCGCAAGTACAACCAGGACAAGATGATCTGCCGCAAGTGAGTGTTCCCCCCAACCCGTCGCGCGGTGACGAGCTGTTTCCCGTCAAAAGGGCCATAAAGTTTGGCTTGACGGACCCTCCATTCTCTCAAGTCGAAAAACGGACCCGAAAGCGACTTGGAGCTCTTTCACTTTACCTGGCGGTGGTCTCCACCCGTCGCCCGGTCATTCCGAGTTTCTACACTCCCCGACTCTTCTCGTGCTCGATTCTCACCAAACATCGTCCCCACCCTCCCCCTGCCAGGTGCTACGCGCGTCTCCACCTCCGCGCCGTGAACTGCCGCAAGAAGAAGTGCGGTCACACCAACCAGCTTCGCCTCAAGAAGAAGCTCAAGTAATCGGCGGTTGCCGGTTGCTTGGGGCTTTCGGGTGTTAGCTCTTATTAGTTTGGGTAGCGTGATGCGCCGTGGCCACGTGCGTGTCATGTAATTCAGATACACTTTAAAAATGTTCGCGACGCCCTCGCCGTTGTAGCAGTAGTTCCGCGCCTTCCATCACTCGCCTTCCATCACCGTTCACAAGTTTCCCGCCTGCGTTCGAGAGATTCCGTTTGAACGAAAACAGCTGTGCGGTCCGAGACTTTCTTCACTCTTGGACGGTGCTCTCCGAGATGGTCGAGGTTGTCGATCTTACCCTTACGGACGACGAGGATGACGTCGCCGTCGACAACAGGGATGAGGAGGTGGTGGAGGTGGTTGTGAACAGGGAGGTGCGCGGCGCTGCGGGGGCGGCGAACCGCGTGGACGATGACGACGAGGTGATGGTGACGGGTACGTACGCTACTGGGCACCCCCTTTCCCTTCCTTCGCCCCGACGCGTCGACATCTCACGCGCGCGCTCGCGTCGAAGGCGCTTCACTTCGATGCAAAGTAGTCCTCGGTCCATTTCGGGCGGGCGAACCGGGCGCGACGCGCGACGATGCCTCCGCCACGCGCCCCTTCTTCCCTCAAACCTTCAGATCTGAGACACATCTTGACAACCTATTTTTCCACTCCCCGCGCGAACAGGAATGGTCGGAGACGACGCTTTGGTGGACTTCCCCCACCCGCGTCACGCTTGCGCGGTGTTCAAGTTCGACGCTTCGCGACACAGCCAGCACTGCCCGAACTGCTGGTGCGTCCCTCGCCCGGCCGCCGCGTCCTTCCTTCTCGGAAGAGTCAAACAATAAGAACCCCTCAGCCTTTTCCCGAGGGGGTGCCAGCTTTGTTTCTTAACCCCCGACCCTCTCTTTGACCGAACGACGCAGGTGCTACTGCTGCGACCAGAAGGCGCCGTGCAAGGATTGGGCTATTCACTGCGACGCCAAGTCGGGTGTCGCCAAGTGGGACCAGATGCGCACCCGCATTCAGATGTCGAAGGCTCCTCAGCCCGCGGCTCGGCCCATGCCCCTCTATCCAGTCGGCGCCGCGGCGAACAATCCCGCCGCGCGAGCCCTGGAGGCTGCGGAGGCTCGCGCTCGCGAGCCGGTGGCTCAGGACCGAGGGCTCCTCTACCATGAGCCCCCGTTGTACGAGCGCATGCCCGATCCCGCGACGATTCCCGGCTTGAAGGAGATGGGCGTGATCAAGCTTCCCGTGTACGTCAGCACCAAGGACGGGATGAACGCGGCGCAGCTCGACGCGCAGATGGACGCCGCGCGCTTCGGGGTCCGGTTCAGGAACCCGGAGACCAGGAGGAAAGTCGAGTCGTTCATCACCGACCCGGAGCACGTGAATACGCAGCACGTGAGCACCAACCTGTACACCCTGTGGCAGCCCAAGACGAATCCCGCCGGTTTAAGGACCGCCGCCGCGGTTCCCGCGCTGCTGAAGATGCGGGATATGTTTCGCCCGGGAGAAGCTCCCAAGCGCAAACAGATTCCCATGCGCGTCGTCGTGATTGACTCCTCCGGCAAATCTGCTCCCGTGGACGTCGCCATCCCCGTCGGCCGCAACGATCACCTGAGCCACCTCGTGCAGGGCATCCGCACGAAGCTCGCCATTCCCGCCAAGGAGAAGATCGTGCTGGCCAGTGTGCAGTTCAAGAGCCACGAAGAGAAGAGGCGCAAGCCCGGGGCTCAAGTCAACGGCACCTCCAAGGTGGACGTGCTCTACACCTGCGCGACGGACAAGGATGGCAACCCAGTGGCGGGTGCTACCGCCCCGGCTGGAGGTAAGACCGCGGCTGACTATGACAGACGCGCGGTGCAGAAGATAATCGGGTTCGCGCGCGAGGTGCCGCCGGACTCATCCGTATACAAGGACGCGCTCACGCGCGACCACTTGGAAAACAGGAGCACAAACTCGAGGGCCTCGAAGCTGAACGATCCCACGCAGCCCGACGACGTGCTGGTGGCTTACCGCCTTCCGGAGACCACGTCAGATATCGTCGTGGTTTACCCTTGCTACCACGACGACATGACGAAGGTCAAGGTTGAGGCGCAGGAGGCGAAGAAGAGGAAGCTGGAGACAAAGCAGAGGGTCGAGAAGATCATGGAGGAGCGCAGGAAGGCGCGGAGAGACGACCCGTACTACGACTCGGATGAGGACCCAGACGACTCGGACGAGGAGGCGGCGATGTTCTACGACGACTCGCACCTCGCCAACCGCGCGTGGATCAAGCCCTTCTCGTTCCCGCTCATCCTGCCCGTGCCCAAGGATGGCGTCCGCGACGTTACCAACATCCCCAGGGACCCCAATGAGGTTGAGGTTGGCGGCGAGGCGCCGGCGGCTGCGCTCGTCTCCACCCTCAAGAGCATCATCTCGCACTGCATCAAGGATGACGCCGACGGGCCCGAGAACGCCCAGGTGAAGGGTAAGCGCAAGGCCACGGTCGAATCCAAAACCCTCCCCGAGCCCCTCCTGCTTCACACCGGGTACGACTACAAGAACCCCATCAGGGAGCTGGATTGCTCGGCGTTTGAGGAGCTCTACGCCGGAGACAGGACCAGCGACTACGCGGACCTCAGCTACAAGCACCACCTCCGCAAGTTTGACCCGAGGAACCGCGGCTACAACACCGGCGTTTATTCATTCCAGGGCAGCGGCTTCCGCATGCACCAGATTGTCGCGGTGTACAATCACGGCGGGCTGAGCACCGCGGCCAAGAAGGCGTTTGTCGCGCCCACAGACGTCTTCAGAGCCGGCGCCGTCCGCCACCAGAGCGCCGTGGAGGACGAGAAGGATCTGCCCAACCTGTACAGGCGCCAGTGCGCTGAGCAGGCGGCGGCGGCACGCGCGGAGAGGATCATACAGGAGCTCAAGTGCGCGAGCTTCGCGTGCTTTGAGGAGATTCCGCGTGTTGGGCGGCCGGGCGACCACCAGCACCAGACCAGGAAGTGGAGGGCCAGACAGCCCCTCATTCGCTTGGCGGCTTCCATCAAGGAGAAGGCGTCGACGCAGGCAAACGGTTCCTGGCAGAAGGCGACTCTGGAGCTCAAGATCTACGTCAAGGACCCTGTGTTCCCTGCGACTCCTGTGCTCGACGCGATGGGTCACACGTGCAGTGATTTCGCACCCCCCCCAAGACATGTCGTTGTTGGCAACCCTGGCAACGCTTTCTACGACTGCGGCAACCACCGCGAGGACTACTACAGTCGCCCGACGTACGAAACCCACAACGGTGCTCGGGCCCAGGTTCCCGGCTCGATCATGTACGAGACCATGTCGTGGATGTTGTGGGACGCGGACATGATTACCAGGTACGACCAGATCTGCCGCATGCACAGGGACGTGAGCGACGTGAAGAACATCCCGACGTTCATGAAGCGGCTCGAGATGCCCGAGGGTAAGTGCGCGACGCAGCCCAAGGGTTTGACGTGCGACATGCGCGACTACCAGCTGCAGTCCCTCCAGCGCATGATCGAGCTGGAGGGTAAGCCCGGGGGTCTCCGCGACGTGATGTGGAAGCCCATCCCCGGGTTGCCGAGCATCCTGTTCTCGCCCATGTTCCGCTTGACCATGAACAAGAACCAGGTGCCCGCGATGCCCAAGGGCGGCTTCATCTGCGAGGAGATGGGCCTCGGCAAGACGGTGGAGGTTCTTGGACTGGTACTGGCCAACCCCGCGCCCAAGGACTGGGTCAAGAACGGAGACCCCGCCGCGATGGTTTGCTCGTCACCCAGCGAGGACCTGGGCATGAGGGTCGAGACGGACAGCTCAGGCCAGGCCATGGACGATAGGCAGCCGAGAAAGTACCGGTCCACCGCCACGCTCGTGGTGTGCGCGGTCAGCCTTGTCGGCCAGTGGATCGACGAGGCGCGGTCCAAGCTGGACGGCAACAACACTCTGCGCATCCACATGTACCACGGCCAGAAGCGGATCAGGGACCCCAAACAGCTGGCGCAGGACTTCGATCTGATCGTCACCACGTACCAGACCCTCGCGTCGGACCGCGGCAAGCAGAACATCAACCACCCGCTCAACCAGATCGAGTGGTACAGGATCGTGCTGGACGAGGCGCACATGGCCAAATCCGCGAACACGTCGCAGTCCAAGGCGTGCTTCGAGCTCAGGTCGGCGCGAAGGTGGGCGTGCACCGGGACCCCCATGGGAACCGACGTGTTGGACCTCCACGGCCAGATCAAGTTCCTGGGCTTGCACCCGGCGCTGAACAAGCCTGTGTTTGAGAACTGGTTCCGCGGACCCCTGCACAGGAGCGGAAGGCACCACGCGTCGCGCTCCGCGTTTCTGCCCCTCGCCCTCCTCGGCTCGATCATGATTCGCCACACCAAGAACCAGAAGATCGCGGGCAGGAAGATCCTGGAGCTGCCGCCAAAGCACGAGGAGACGGTGCAGGTGGTGCTCGGACCCACGGAGCGCGCCAAGTACGACGAGCTACACGCCGGGGCCAAGGAGAAGTTCCAGCGCGACTACGCCGCACGCGGAGACGCCTACATCAGCTCCAAGATTCTGTCCATCATGAGCCTCCTGCTGCCGCTCCGCAGGCTTTGCTCCGGCGGCAACCTCACGCAGGCGGACCTCGAGGTGGACCTCACCAGGCAGAGAGCGGCGGCGACGGCGGCGGAGAACAGGCGCAGGAACGCCGCCGAGGCTGCTGAAGCCGGTCGGGACGTCAAGCCCAACCTCGGCGGCGGCGGCGCGGACGTGAAAGCCGACCCGGGCGTCGCCGCCGGTGGACCCACCGCTCCCGTCCTGGACGCCAAGCCCGTGGTGCCCGCGCCCTTGGACGGCGCCGACAAGGAGTGCAGCGTCTGCAAGGATATCTGCGACGGGCCCCTGAGGACCGGATGCGGCCACTTCTTCTGCACGGATTGCCTGCTGGACGTCACCGCCAACACGGGACTCAACACAAACGGCGGCGGTCGAGGCGGCCGAGGCGGCCGCGGCGGTCGTGGCCGCGGGAGGGGCGCCGCTACTGCCGGCGAGGGTAGCCACCGATGCGCGTGCCCCGCGATGGGCTGCCGCGCGACGATCGACGTCGAGCACGTCCGCGAGGAGCGAAGGAAGGTGGAGGAGGCTCGCGCCGCCGGCGCCCGCGGCGGTCGCGGCGGACGAGGCGCCGCTGCTCCCGCCCCAGGCGGACGCGCCAGGCGAGGCGCTGCTGCTCCCGCCCCCGGCGCCGGCGCGGACGCTGACTACGAGCCGATGGACGTCGACGGCGCGGCTGGCGGAGACGGCGGCGATGGGGAGGTTGAGGAGGTCCGGGTCGTGCTCAACTCGGACAGCAAGCTCCAGGCGTTGGTCGCCGAGCTGCGCAAGATGCGCGACGAGGACGAGTCGAACAAGGCGCTGATCTTCTCGCAGTTCAACTCCACCCTGACCTGGCTGCAGGAGCGCCTGCCCGAGGAAGGCTTCGGTTTCCGCACCATCAGCGGCAGCATGCCCCTCAAGCAGCGCGACAAGGCGATCCAGGCGTTTCAGAAGGACCCGCCGACCACCGTGTTTTTGCTCTCCATGCGCTCGGGCGCCGTCGGCATCAACCTGACCTCGGCGACGCACGTGTTCCTGGTCGAGCCCGCGTTTAACCCCGCGCTGACCGAGCAGGCCATCGGGCGCTCGTGGCGCATGGGGCAGAGGCGCGAAGTACGCGTCAAGCACCTCGTCGTCGCCAACTCGATCGAATCCAACATTCGCAAGCTGCTCGACGCGAGGGAGGAGACCAAGCCCGAGGACGAAGCGGCTGACGCGATCGAGGCGGAGAAGCAGCGCGGCATGACCAAGGGCGAACTCGCGGGCCACCTCAAGGCGGATAAGCAGAAGCTCAAGGCGGCCGAGCTGAACCTGCTCTTCGACCTGGCTGAAGGCGGCGCGGCGGCGGCGGCGGTCAAGCCCGAGGGGGGAAACGCCGCCCGCTGAGTGACGACGGAATGAATCGCACAACGGCGTAAATTTGATGACGACACGCATCGTCGGGACACAAACTGCGACAATATTGCACGCACGCACATTGCATAGAATAGAATATAGTACGACTACCACGAACCACGTATTACCACGAAACCCATCTCTTTTGTTACAATCGTTTTCTACAACAGCGTGGCGTGTACAGGGTGCGGCGTGCGTGCGTGCGTGCGTGCATGCGTATTCTCTCGTGTGTCCTTCACTTTTTCTTGCGGGTTTGTTTCGTCGATCCGTTCGCGCCGCGGCCCGCGGGCTCCTCGTGAAGTACCCTACCGGCGACGTCGAGGTTCTGGAGCGATACGCAGAAATTGACCGAAGCCGTCCGAACACCGTCGAGCTCAACGTCCGTCGTGGTGTCCTTCGACGATTTGGGCACCTGAAGGCTGTGGTTACCTGCCATGGCGTCGTGGACGATGACGGGGCACGCCTTCTTCGCGTCGTGCATCCTCCGAATGACCGAATCGAAGAGATCCTGCCTGGAGAACGTGTCCCGCGTGCCCCGCACGATGAACGTCGGAAGCTCGATCGACATGAGCTCGTCGTCTCTCAAATCGTCAAACTTTCCGGGGGGGTGCAGAGGAAACGAAAACAGAATGAGACCCAAGGGGATGTCCTGGTTGTTATCGACCCGCCATTCCTCGAGCATTTCCGTGGAGAGTGCGATAGCGACCCTTGCGCCGTTCGAGTGGCCCGCGAGGATCCATCGTTTCACATTTTTGGTCTCTTCGAGATCCTTTGCTGCTGCCATCGCGGCGCGGGCAGCGCGCATGCGGTACGGAGCACCCGGCGATTTCATCGTGACGCGGACCACGGGGAATCCCATCCAGGCCAAATAATCGGATGTATCGTCCAGGTGGCCACCGTGAAGGTCCCCTCCGGCGCCGTGGAGCAACAGCACCGCGAGTTCGACACCCTTTCCGCTCCCCTTTCCGCGGTCAATCGTAGTTTCCGAGATGGTGACGAGTCCCGCCAACTTGGTGCCTCTGTCATCGGGCTCCACCTCTATCTCGTGCTCGATGATCGTCATTCGATATACAAGGTTGGATCTCAAACCGACCACGCACGCGCGACGCAGCGGCGAAGTGAGTAGCCATCGTCGTGTGAGCGTCGGATCAGGTCGTGGTTGCGTCGTTCGTTCCGAGGAAAATTTCGTGATTTTGTTTATTTCGACAGATGCACATCTACTCGGCGGGCGCCTCTTCAGCGGGCGCCTCCTCAGCCTCGCCGCCGCCTCCAGCAGCTTTCTTCTCCGCCCTCTGCCTCTGCTCAGTCTCGTACTCCGCGAGAGCCTCGGTGTTCGACTTCACCTCGTGGGAGGCGACCGCCACGTCGGTGAATCCGACGCACCACCGGTAGAAAACGGCACCCGTCTTGGATTCCTTGACGATGTTCGCGTCCCTGATGCCCCTCAGGCACTTTCTGGATCCCTGCCTGGCCTTGTCCGTCAAGGTCATCTCCAGAGGGTCGATATCCTTGAACTCCTTGATGATCTTGTCGTCACCGATGAGCTTGCGGGTGAGCGCCCAGGTCTGAAACTCGTACTTCTTGTGCCCAGTCAGCCAGAGCGCCGCCTTTAGCGCCTTCCACGTGTACTTGGGCGCGCGCTGCAGGGATCGAATCTCGAGCAGCGCCTCGTCGTCCACGCCGTCGAGGAGCGCGTCGACCGCGGTGAATCTCTTCTGCTTCCTGCTCAGGTTTGCCTTGGCCGCTTCGAGCGCCTTGCGCGTCTTGGCGATGTTGACGCGGAGCGCGGCGTCGTCCTCGTCCTCGCCGTCCTGGGGAGCTTCGGGCTCCTCGGGCTCGGGCTCGGGCTCGGGGGGAGGCTCCTCACCGTCGGCGAGCTCGGGCTTGGGATCATCGGTCGCGGCGAGAGCCTCGGCGATCGCCGCCTGTTCCTCCTCCGCGAGAGCCAGCTTGGCCGCGCGCATCTCCGCGGCGGCGTTGAGCGCGAGGGACGCGTTGTGCGCAACCTCGCGGAGGAGGTCCTTGTCCTCACCGGAGATTGGCCGCCCGCTGCCTCCCGCGGGGCCCTTGAGGGTGTCCATGCAGAGCATGCCCGCGATCTCGCCGGTGGCGAGCTTGACGGGCACGGCGAAGTACGCGCCAACCCGTGGGAATCCCTTGAGGAAGGCGACGGTTTCGCCCTTCGGACCGTCCTCCTCGTCCTCGGGCGGCGGAGGCGCCTCCTCGCCGTCCGCCAAGGGAATGGTCCGCTCGGGGCCGACGTAGGTCAGGCAGTTGTCGATGTCGACCCAAGGCGCCTGGGGAGTGTTGTCGATGAGCTTGAACGAGACTCCCTCGCCGCGCTCGAGCTTCTTGCCCACGACCCATTCGCCGTCCTCGCCCCGGATGCCCGACGCCGATGACACGTATCGGTAAAACATCTTTAAGTAGTCAAAGACCACCGGTTTCTCCTCCCCGTCGCCCTCGCCTTCCTCGCCCTCAGGTTCCGGCTCGGGTTCGGGTTCGGGTTCGGGTTCGTCCTCTTCCGGTTCCTCCTCGCCGTCGGGCCTCGGGGCCATCTCGTCCTCCTCGGGCTCCTCCAGGTCGGCGACGTACGCTCGAGCTCCGCCGGGGTTGGACGAGAGCCTCAGCGCGTAGTTGGCCATGTGCTTGTACAGGATGTCGGGGTCACCGGTCAGCGTGCGCAGGTGCTCCATCGCCATCTTGGTGCGCGTCTTCTTGTTCTCGACAGCCTCGATCGCCTCTTGCCTCTCCTGTGAAACGACGGGGAGGACGGGGAGGGTTAGATTACGCTCAATTTCTTCATGGGCGGGAATGCCGAATCGGGTGATTCGCGGTCGACCCCGCGCTCGGCGTGGGCGCGACGCTGGTTCTCACGGCGCGGGTTCGACGCCTTCGTTTCGCCCCAGGGGTCATTCAAACTGGGAGATGGTCGCTCACCTGCTCGATCGCAGCCGCTTGCTCAGCAGCGAGCTGCTTCGCCGCCTCGTGCTTCTTTAGGATCGTGTCGTTCGCCACGTACTGGTCGAGCCAGCCCGCGACGAAGCCGACGGGGTCCTTGGGTTGAGACACCGCGCACTCGGAGCAAGCTCGGACGAGGACATCCGCGACGGTATCCTTAAGGAACTGGGTGTCGATCTTATCCTGTCCCATCCTTCGTGTCGTCTCTCGCGGGGCACCGCCCCCCGGACGCGCAGGAAAATGCTTGGACTGGCAGTCGGCCTCGATCGATCGCGTTGAGCCGAGCGCGATTTCGCGCCCCGTTTTGGTAAACGAGGCATACATCAATGCCTCGTTTTATACGAGCAAACAGTCACAGCTGCACAGGCGAACGAGAGCGTCTAATTTTGCCACCATATCAACGGGAAGATTCAGATTTCCAAGATCGGTCCGACATAGAGGGGTTTGCCAGAGACTGTCGCGCCGCAGCGGCATCCTCACAGCGGCGGAATCTTTCGCTAAGCGACTGGTGAGTCCCCCGCATCCCTCGGGGCGCACGCATTCCCCCTGGCTGGCGTGACGGCCCAAGCCGCCGGAGCGAATCCAAGATTTCCCAAAATATCACCCAAACGTCGCTCGAGTTCAAACCGTGACGTTGCTCACCCATCTGACGCGCTCCTCCTCCTCGCGCTCGCAGGCGGGCTCGATACCCAGCCTGTAAAAGGCAACAACAGACCGCGGCGAGATGAAGGTCTGCGTTCGCGCGGCGCCCGCCGCGTCCCTGCTCACGGTGGGACGCGTCCGGGCCGCCGCGACGCGGCCCACTGCGGCTTACCTTCGTCCCGCGTCGAAGGCTGTGCGACCCGTTCGCGCGGCGCCGCTGGGAGGGTACATGGCGCATCGCGGGGCCCAGGTCCGATACGCATGGGATCCGCTGCCGCCCAAAAGCGCCGTTCTCGCCGCCCGACGCGTGTCGGTGCGCACGAACGCGAGCGCTTCGTCCGCCGACCCCTACGGCGAAGACAATTCCGGTGGTGGCTTTCCTTGGTTCGGGATGCTCGTGCTCGCCGCGGCGTGTGCGGCGGCGGTTGGCTTTGCCTACGCCGATCTCGCGCCGATCGTCGGTGCGGTGAACGCGGACAACCTTCTGCCCGCTCAGGACGCCGTGAGGGCCGCGGTCGTCACCGCGAAGACCGGAGCGGTTCGCGCGTGTGATCTCACCGTTGAGATGGCGCTGGACGCATACGAGGCTGCGGGCGCGGGGGTCAAGAAGATCGGCGAGATCGCGACGGGCGCGGCTTCCGGGGCGAGCTCCGCCGCGTCTTCTGGACCCGCCGCTAGCCCCATCGATGGGTCGCCGCTCGCGGATGCCGTGGCCAAGACCAAGGAGGGCGTCGCGTACTTTATGGCCGCCATCGCCAACGGCGAGTGGGCGAAGATCCTCATGGCCAAGCCCTTCAAGTCCCTCGCCGCGATCACCCTGACCGTGGTCCGCATCGCCGTGTCGTGGTTCCTCTCCGGCGTCGAGTTTGCGTGCGCCATGCTGTACTCCACGCCGGCGTACGCGGCTGTCGGGGCGGGTGCCGCGTTGATAGTCCTCAACTCACTCGTGAAGGCGATTGCGGGGCCAAAGAAGGAGCTGGCGACGGCGGGAGCGACCGCCACCACCGCCGCGCCGGTGCGTGCGGCGCCCGTGCAGACTGCCGCGGCGGATGTGGTGAAGGCTGAGCCCAAGAAGGAGGAGGCTACGGCTGAGGAAAATAAGGTTTTCGAGGAGAAGAAGGATGCGCCCGCGATGCCCGCCACCGCGGTGTTCGAGGCGAGCTCCAGGGTGATGTCAGACAAGGAGAAGGAGGTGATGATGACCCGCGTCCTGGAGGCGAAGAGGCAGCTGGGGATGAAGGATGACGAGTACTCGTCACCCTCCGTCAGCGACCCGTTCCAGCCGGTTTCCTCGTACGGCTCCTCGTCGTCATACGGCTCGTCCGCCATGGCGTCGCCGCCCTCCGCGGACCAGTCCGACGTGGATCGCATCTTCGCCGAGCTCACGAGCAAGTACGGGCTGGAATCCTCGGGGTCCGCGCCACCCAGGCCTGCCCCGGTGCCCAGCTCGTACACTCCCCCCGCGATGCCCTCCTACGGCTCCTCCTACGACTCGACCCCCGCGTCCAACGGGTACGCGCTCCCCGCCGTCGACTACGGCGATACGTCCTTCGACGCCGACGCTTTCCTCGCGGCGTTCTCCACGGACACCACGTACACCCCGCCCGCCAACGACTACACGCAGGCGTACAGCGAGTACACGTCGCCGGCGGCGCCCGTGGACTACTCCGCGTACACCCCCCCGGTGGAATCGACCCCGGCTCCCCCACCTCCTCCCCCGGCGCCCAAGCCCGCGGCGAAACCCGTTGAGGCTGCGAAGCCCAAGCCCGCGGCGAAGCCTGCTCCGAAACCCGTGGAGGCTGCGAAGCCTGCGCCGGCTGCGAAGCCCGCGCCGAAACCCGTGGAGGCTGCGAAGCCTAAGCCTGCGCCTACGCCGACTCCCGCCCCTCCCAAGCCGGCGGCTTCGACGACGAAGCCGCCCCGCGACAGGCTCGACCTGTCCAAGGTTGGGTCCAAGACGTTCAAGAACGTGGACATCGGGGGTATTCTCGGCGGTGCGGCCAAGGTGGTGTCGGAGGGTGCGAAGCTGGGCCAGCAGGCGCTCGAGGCGGCGACCAAGGAGGCTGGTAAGGGTGGTGTTGGAGGGTCAGCTTCGACCCCGAGAGAGGCTGCGAAGCCTCCATCCTCGGGCTCGGCGGCGAACGATAGGGTGTTGAGCGAGATGCTGGATGAGGGCACCGTGATCAAGCGGAAAAAGCCCAAGGATGGATCCAAGTGATTAGAGACTCGATAGCGCGTTTGAAGTGTAAAGCTTGAACAGTTGAAAAAAAACGAGGAGCTCTCGCCAGCTCGCCTGCTCGCCCCGCCCGCGAGCTGATCTGGCCGCTGGCCAAAAGCTTATTTCCAAAGATCAACCCCGTGGCGCGTAGTAAAGCGCACAAACTCCCGCGCGCTCGGTGGACACCACGCCGAGTCCCAACCGCGTGGAATACCGACACCCGCGAGAGATCGAGACGCGCGTTCACCGCGCGCATCGTTCATACGTCCGCGAGCCAAGGGATCTTCGCGGATAGAAGCCGATTTCCAGTTAGGGCAAAGAATTACCCGTTCGTCCACGTCATGTCCGGAGCCCTGCGTCGCGCGCTCGCCGCGGGCCTGACCCGCGCGGCGACCAATCAGGCGGCCGCCTCGCCCCTCGCCTCGTTCAAACACATGACGACCTGCTCCGCGGCGTCGTTGGCGACGCACGGCAACAAGGGTACTTCGCCGTGGCACCTCCCCGATAACGAAAAGGCCCCGGGCAAGGTTCCCGTCGCGCCGCTGGACCCGCCGGTGGCCAAGGTTCTCTCCTCCCTGCGCGTCACCCCAGAGAGCCTCTGGGAAAAGGACGAGCAGGAGGAGAGGAGGATCGCCGCGAGGTTGGCCGCTATCCAGAGCTGGCACGCGAGGCAGAACAGGTCCGCGGAGCACCTCTTAAATGACCTCGAGCGCGCGTGGGCGCCGGCCAACAACGAGCGTGTGGTCAACAACGAGCGTGTGGTCAACAACGAGCGTGTCACTCCCGCCGCGCTCAATGAAGCTCCCGCCCCCGTCGTCCATGAAGCTCCCGCCCCCGTCGTCGAGGCCCCCGGTGACGGCGTCGTCGGCACCGGCTTTGGGATTGAGCTCGAGCTGAACATAGACGGCGTGGACGCGGATCCGGACGACGTCATGTACGCGCACACCAAGCGCACGTACCAGCCGTCCAAACTCGTGCGTAAGCGTAGGCACGGCTTTCTTTCCAGGACTGGCACGCCCGGCGGAAGGAGGGTGCTGAAGAGGCGGAGGGCCAAGGGCAGAAAACAGCTCACGGCGTGAGAGGGAGAGATTGTGTAACAGTAGTTGAAGGCGATGGGGAGACTGACGCGGCGGCCCGGGGCGAAACGACTCACGGATGACGGTGCTGAAGTACCCTTAGCTGACCTTGTAACAACAGAGTATTGACTCGATCATGGATGTACTCGCGTCTGCTCGCTGCGTCGAACACAGAAAAGTTTTTTGTCAGGAGCTCATGATGATGCCTCGCACGCTCACACTCGCAGGCACGGCGCATCGCACGAAGCGATGAAGCGGGAGGGAAAGAAGAAGGAAAAGAACAAGGCGCACGTCTCTTCTGGGTCAAATGGTGCCCCCCGGCGGAACGACGATACACCTCCACGCTCCAAGAAGCGCCCGCGCTCCTCGGATGCCGCCGCCGCCGACGACTCATCGCGCGTGAAGAACGCTCTGCGGTCCGCGCAGTTGGACAAGCGCGAGCTGCTGTTGTGGCGGAAGTTTGGTTACGGTCCCTCGCTCTTCAGGCAATACTATCGTGCGCAGGGCCTGGTGGACGGCGAAGACGAGCTGGAGGAGATGGAGGCGTGCTACTCGACCGCGTTGCCAATCACTTTCCGACTCCATGCAACCGACGGGAAGCGCGCGTCCTCGCTGAAGGCGCGCCTCAGGCAGTTGCGGGACGCAAACCTGGTGGATGCGTTGAATTGGATGCCCGCCGACGAGGGGTGGCAGGCGATGGCCGAAACCAGGGATGCCGGAAGGCGAGAGAAGTTGCACGATGCCGTCGCGGAGGTTGTCGAAGCGGGGACGTCCACTGGGCTGCTCGCCAGACAGGAAGCCGTGTCGATGCTCCCAGTGCTGGTCCTCGCGCCACACTTACAAGCGGGTGATGTGGTTCTAGACGTATGCGCAGCGCCGGGTAACAAGACCATGCAGCTCCTGGAGAGGGTCTCACCTCCGAAAGACGACACCAGGCGCGGCGGTTTGGTTGTCGCAAACGACGCTCACCCGGGAAGGGTCAAGACGCTTCAGGAATGCATTGAGAGGCACGGCAGGAGCACTCGAGAGATGGAATCGCTCGTTGTCACGTGTTCCTACGGCCAGGATGTCCCGGTTCCGCGGTTTGACGACGGAGTTGAGGGTTTTGACGCCGTGCTCGCGGACGTTCCGTGCTCGGGGGACGGGACGTTTCGAAAGGACCCGGACGCACTGAAGCGATGGCATCCGGGCGGGGGGAATGCCTTACACGCCACACAGGTGGCTGTGGCTCGGCGCATGGCACGATTGGTGAAGCCCGGAGGGCATCTCCTGTACTCTACGTGCTCGCTCAATCCGGTGGAGGATGAGGCCGTGGTGGCGGCGATCCTAAAGGAAAATCCCGAGTTTGAGCTCGTCGAAGGTGCGATGGATGCGGGTGCGCCGGGCATGAGGTACAGACCCGGCGTGTCCACGTGGAAGGTTGCAGAACACACGTTCAAGGGAAAGGACGACGCGAGCAGGTTCGACTCGGATTCCGACTCAGAGTCGGACGACGACGTCACGCTGCGGTGGTACGACGACTACGAACTCGCCTCCACCGCGGGCATGCCAGCCACCGAGCCATCGATGTGGCCGCCGAGCCAGGAGGACGCGAAGAGTATGCACTTGGAGCGGTGCGCCAGGCTTCTGCCGCACGATCAGGACACCGGCGGGTTTTTCATCGCGCTGCTTCGGAAGAGGGCCACAAAGGGAGGTACCGCTGGTTCGCAGAGGACTGAACTAGAGAGGGTCCGCGCCGCCGCTGACCTTCCAGATCCTGTCCGACCTCTTCCTCCAAACGAAATGTCAGCCATCGCAGCTCAGCTCGGACTGGGATCCAGCACAAAGAAACGGCTCTGGCTAGGGGCAAAGGGTGCGGTGACTCTATCGCCAAAGTCGGTCCCCAACTTGACTGACCTTGGGTCCGTTGCGATTGCGTCGGCTGGAGTCGTCGCGCTTATTCCCAGGGCTTCGGCGTGGAATGAGGCGGCGGATGCGACCTTCCCGTACGATCTCACATCGGCGGGAGCCGAAGCCTTGGCGCGCGTCTCTCGCAAACGTCGAGTGCAGGTGGTTCCGAGCGATCTGCAGGTGATGCTCGCAGCGAGGGCATCAGGCGCTGACGACCCGAGCAACACCCAAGAACTCGTTTGCCTGACCGCGGAAGAGATGTCTGAGGCGACGCGAAAGAAATGGCGCTCGTGTCTGGATGATGGTCAGCCTGGCGCGGTAATCCTCGTCCTCGTTAAGCGCGGCAAGATTGAAGGAGATCCGCCCAAGGTTGTCTTCTCAGCAGCAGGCAGGTGCTCAGAGGATGGGTTGATGCTGTCGCCTCAGGTGACCGCGGTGGAGGCTGGGCGATTGCTCAAGGAACTATCGCGCGTCGCGGGCACCAAGCGGAAGAAGTGAGATGACGTAGCCGTGTAATACCAAGAAATAAGCCAAGCCAGCTTTTGTGCACCGAGTGTTACGAGTAGCTGACTTCCGAATTTCAAAATTCCTCAGAGTGCCGAGCGCGGGGCTCGCGGCGACCCCGAAGGTTCGTTCGATGGCGCCCTCGAAGCGGCGCAAGACGCCCGCCGTCTCGCAGCCAGCATCCGAAAACGCGAGCTCTGGTGTGCAAACCCGGCGTTCCACGAGCGCACGGGGCGACCTGCCCGACGCCCCCGACGCAGATCTCGACGCCGAGCCCGAAGAGCTCATGTGCCCCATCACGCGAACCATGTTCCGCGACCCGGTGATGCTTTTCGATTCGGGGCACACGTACGAGCGGAGCGCCATTCTATCGCACTTTGAGCGTAATGGAGCCAAGGACCCGCTCACGCGTCGCGCCCTGAGCAGCACGAAGGTGATGACGAACTGGGCGATGCGAAACGTGGTTCAGGCTTGGCTGGACAAGCACCCTGGCGTGACGCCCGACGGGTGGGACAGTCGCGAGCTTCTGGAGCCGTCGAAGGATGACAGGACGCGAACATCCGACGATGAGGGCGACGTCGGAGTGCTCCGGACATGGCGTGCGATGTGCCCTGAGCTGCAGGAGAGGTGGCCAGAGGACGAGCAACCGGAGGATTGGGAAGGGGTGACGATTGAAAATGGCCGGGTGGTGCAGCTCATGTTGGAAGAGTTTGGCCTGACTGGAGCGGTGCCGGCGGAAGTCGGGCAGCTCGCGTCGCTGGAGGCGTTGGACCTCGGCCACAACAAGCTGACGAGCGTGCCGGCGGTGATCGGGCAGCTCAGGTCGCTGACGGAGTTGTACCTCGATCGCAATCAGCTGACGAGCTTGCCGGCGGAGATCTGGCAGCTCACGTCGCTGACGGTGTTGTACCTCAGCGGCAATCAGCTGACGAGCTTGCCGGCGGAGATCGGGCAGCTGTGGTTGCTGGAAGAGTTAGATCTCAGAGATAATCAGCTAACAAGCGTGCCAGCTGCGATACACGAGCGCAGAGCGGCGGGCTGCGAAGTTTCTCTGGATGCCGGCGTGACGACGGACGAAGGGGATGACGTAAGAGTGCTCCGGACATGGCGTGCGATGTGCCCTGAACTGCAGGAGAGGTGGCCGGAGGACGAGCAACCGGAGCTGTACTGGGAAGGTGTGACGATGGTAAACGGCCGGGTGGTGCAGCTCAGGTTGGGAGAGTTTGGCCTGACCGGAGCGGTGCCGGCTGAGATTGGGCGCCTTAGTGCGCTGGGGGTGTTGGACCTCAACAGCAACAAGCTGACAAGCGTGCCAGCGGAGATCGGGCAGCTTGTGTCGCTGAGAGAATTGTACCTCCACGGCAAACAGCTGACGAGATTGCCGGCGGAGATCTGGCAGCTCACCTCGCTCGAGAGGTTGTACCTCGGCGGCAGTCAGCTGAAGAGCGTGCCGGTGGAGATTGGGCAGCTCTCGTTGCTGCAGGTGTTACACCTCGGCGACAATAAGCTGACGAGCGTCCCGGCGGAGATCGGGCAGCTCGCGTCGCTGAGGGAGTTGTACATCTACGACAATCAGCTGACAAGTGTGCCGGCCGAGGTCGGGCAGTTGAGGTCGCTGGAGAGGTTGGACCTCCAAGACAATCGTCTGACGAGCGTGCCGGCGGAGATCGGGCAGCTCACGGCGCTGGAGGAGTTGTGGCTCAGCGGTAATCGGCTGACGAGCATGCCGGCGGAGATCGGGCAGCTGAGGTCACTGGAGAGGTTGGGCCTCAAATACAATCAGCTGACGAGCTTGCCGGTGGAGATCGGGCAGCTCACGTTGTTGAAGGGGTTGTACCTCAGCGGCAATCAGTTGACGAGCATGGCGGCAGAGATCGGGCAGCTGAGGTTGCTGGAGGAGTTGTCCCTCGACCACAATCGGCTGACGAGCTTGCCGGCGGAGAACGGGCAGCTCACGGCGCTGACGTACTTGAACCTCAGCGGCAATCAGCTGACGAGCGTGCCAGCTGCGATACGCGAGCTCAGAGCGGCGGGCTGCAATATGTTTCTGGATGCCAGCGTGACGTTTGACGAATAGAAACGGCTCTTGTATGCGCGATAGTAGCTTGTAACATGTGAACGACGACTACGTGAACGCACAAGCTAGAGTTGATCTGGGGTACATCGACGCACGTGCACGCGCACCTAAAGCCGCCCCCGCTGCAGGCGTGTTCGGCTTATCTCGTGACGCGCATGCTCCCTAAACCGAGGGCCTCCCGGCGGGATTCGCAGGTCCCGTTCTGATGCGTTGCAGCCGGTTGTCGAGGGTTCTCTTGTGGTGCTCGGGGTATGCCTTAGGGTTTCTGTATGAGGTTCAGTATGAGGTTCAGTATAGGGTTTAGGGTTTAGGGTTTAGGGTTTAGGGTTTAGGGTTTAGGGTTTAGGGTTTAGGGTTTAGGGTTTAGGGTTTAGGGTTTAGGGTTTAGGGTTTAGGGTTTAGGGTTTAGGGTTTAGGGT
>Ga0302114_10000111_pt1 | contig 59101 bp, 32 predicted proteins | sample AG5_Surface_MG_FD_203107 | JGI IMG/M metagenome (GOLD analysis project Ga0302114, IMG submission 203107) | Marine microbial communities from Western Arctic Ocean, Canada - AG5_Surface | ecosystem: Environmental > Aquatic > Marine > Oceanic | place: Canada: Western Arctic Ocean | collected... | reverse complement strand
ACGCGGTAACCGCCGAGGTGAGCCACCGCTTCAACTACCACATGGCCAAGAAGGGACACGCGGGCCAGGTCAAGGTTGACTTCAAGCGCGCCGAGCTCAACCTCGACGTGAAGATGAACGGAGCCGGACAGACGGTGAAGGACACCCGGTCGATGTCCGGCGGCGAGCGCTCGTACGCCACGCTCGCGCTCACATTGGCGCTGGGTGAGAACGTGGAGAGCCCGTTCAGGGCGATGGATGAGTTTGACGTCTTCATGGATGCGGTGAACCGCAAGATTTCCATGGACGCCTTGATCGAATTCGCCAGGGATCCGAACAACAGCGACAAGCAGTACCTGTTCATCACGCCCCAAGACATCAGCGCGGTGGACGCGGGGGCGAGCGACATCGTGGTGCAAAGGATGCAGGCTGCGAGGCCGCAGCGATGAGAGACGACGCGCGACGATTGAGAATACGCAGATACGTTCAAAAAAATACCTAGATCCTAGTCCACCTTCCTGCCGCCTTTCCCGACGAGCTCGTAGTCCTCCTCGCTCCCGGATTCGTCGTCCTCGTCGATCGTGACGCCCACTGGGTCCGATTGCCGTCTCAGCGCCCTGGACTCCCTGTACCACGCGAACACTCCCCTCAGTTGCTTCAGCAGCCAGAATCCCATGTACGCGAAGAGGATGCCGAAGATCGCCTCCTCCGTCTCGATCTTCAGGTAGTCACCCTCGACAGGGAACGTGGGCGTGATGACGCGCCTCGTGAACTTGTAGTGCGACGCCTCATGGATGCCGTTTGACTCTCCGCTCATGGTCCCCGCGACTCAACCGGCGGCCGAGAGTGAGATCTCCGAGATGAAATCGCCCCGAGTCGTCAACTCGTTGTTAAAATTTGACTTCGTCGCGCCCAGTGGCTGAGGCGCTCAACCGCGCGGGTGATACGGTCGCCATGGCCAGCAAGAAGGCACGGATCGATGAGGACATGACCCCGGTGACCGGCGAGATCGACTATCGCGTCGTCTTCTCCGCCGCGCAGGTCCCCGCCGGCCGCGTGGGCTTCGGCATCGGCGAGGAGGAGGTCGCGATCGAGTTCGGCGCCCCGTTCAACCGCGCGGCGCATCCCACCGACGGCGAGATCGATATCGCGTGGCGGGCGAAGCTCCTCGAGAGCCCGAAGATGTGGGACGCCCTCAAGTTCCGCCTCGCGTCCCTCGAGGCGCACAAGGGATCGGACGGCCCCGCCGTGACGATCAGGCTGGGCGTGACGAGCTACAAAGATTACGTCGGCACCAACGCCGACGGCGTGCCCGCCGCGCGCCTGGCCTCGCTCCGGGCCGACGGTCGCGCCAACCACGCCGACGCGCACGCGCACGAGAGCCGCGCCCTCGGCGTGGAGACCATCCTCGAGACATCCGACGGGAACTTCGTCGTCCTCCGCCGAAGCGCGGGCGTCGCCACCTTCCGCGGGGTCTTCAACGGCCCGAGCGGCCACCCCGAGCCGAAAGACGTCGGCATCGTCGACGCCGCATCCACGTCATCCGCCGCGGACCTCACCTGTATCGAACCGAGCGCCGTGCGACGGGAGTTGTTCGACTCCGTGCGTAAGGAGTGCGTCGAGGAGACGGGGATACCGGCGGACAAACTATCGCGGCCGAGATTGATCGGCGCGATGACGGACGCGTTCGGCAAGCCGGACCTTTTATTCCACACGCGCGTCGACCTCACCGCGGATGAGGTGGGACAGTGCCTATCGAACGCGAGCGAGGCGTGGGAGTCCAGCGGGGCGGACGTCGTGGACGCGGTGCCGCCCGACGACGTCGAGCGCGTCGGGGTGGGCGCCCCGAAAAAACCGGGCGAGAAGGAACCGTTTCGGTGCATAAAACTCGGCGATCCCGCGCCGTTCGAGCTCGGCTCGAGCGTCGTGCTCTTCCCCCCGGACGGCGGCGAGGGGCCGCCGGCGTCGGGCGCGAGCGCGATGACGCGGGCGTTCTGGGGGCGGGACCCGCGGGTGATGTCGCCGGTGACGAGAGCCGCCGCGGACTGCGTCTACATGCTCGCGGCGACGCGGGAAGGCGGGGGGGAACCCGCGCGGGAATGCGTGATGAACAACGCGCTGGACGCGGCGATGGACCACGAGCTGCACGACGTGGCGAGGGTGATCGAGAGGCGGATGCTGGCCAACGCGGGTTTCATGTGACGCACGGGTGGTCTCGTGGACGAGTCCTTTTTAAGAGTTAGCGTCGTTTACAAATCAGTGTTTACGATTTTATCACCTCGCGCTCGCCGCCGCCGGGTTGGCCGCCGCGCCGCTCCCGTTCCCGCCGCCGCTCGCGCTCGACGAGTTACCCAGCAGCTCCTTGATGAACCTGGCGGTGACGCGCTGTCCCACCCCGGTGATGACCGCCTCGATGAAGCTCCTCGCCGCGGGCTGCTGAAGCGCCTGCGTCAGCGGCTCCATCGCCGACGGGTCGAACCCTTTGGACGACGAGAGCATCTCCGACACCCTCAGCACCTGCGCCCTGAGCTCCATCAGCGTCTCCTCCTCAGCCTGCGTGCCCACGCGCATGGGCGGCAGGCGCTTCAGCTGCTCGGGCAGTAGCGCCACGAGCGGCGCGAGCTGCTCGCTTCGCGCCGTCTCCACGCTCTGCCCCAGGAGCAGCGCCTCCACGACCTTCACCGCCTCCGCAACCACGAGCGGCCGGAGCGTGTTCACCTCCCCGGGCTTATCCTCCCCGACGATGAGCTCAACGAGCGGCGGGATCACCGCCTTGGCGTCGTAATCGTCGCTCTTGGCTCCCTCACGCAGTAAGTTCTCCAGCCTGTTCCAGCGAAACTGGCCGTCTTTGAACAGCAGCTCGGTGAACGCGTCCCGCAGCTGCGGCCTCGGGTCCGTCAACAGCCTGCGCGCCATGTACGGGTACGCCTTACCCAGCACCTTGAACTTCGGGTCCGTGGTGAGCGCCAGGCCCTCGAGCACGGTCAACGAACGAAGGATCAGCGCGTAGTACCCAGGGACGTTGAACGGGTACTGGTATAAAACCCCGCCGAGCCCGTCGGTGATCGTCTTAAAGTTGAGCTGGTCCACGCTCGCCTCCAAGACGTCGTCGAAGAAGTCCGCCAACGCCGGGACGATCGGCGTCACGTCCACGGACTCATCGAGGAACTCCAGGGCGTAGTAGTCCTGAGCCATGGCGGGGTAGTCCCGGTTCACGAGGTGCACCACGTGATTGATGATGGCGTACCTCGCCGACTCGGGCGTCTCGCTCATCATGCCAAAGTCCAGAAACGCGAGCTTACCCTCGGGGGTCGCGAGCAGGTTACCCGGGTGGGGATCCGCGTGGAAGTACCCAAACTCCAGCAGCTGACGGAGCGAGCACTGGATGCCGGTGTCCACGAGCTTGAGCACGTCCAGACCTTGCGCTCGGAGCGAGTCCTGGTCGGAAAGCTTAGTGCCCTGAATCCAGTCCATCGTGATGACCCGCGGGGAGACGTAATCCCACTCAATCCCGGGAACCACGACGTCCGGCCTGTCGCCGTATAAACGATCGAACCGTTCCGCGTTCATGCCCTCCTGAACGTAGTTCAGCTCCTGGAACACTCGAGCCGCGAACTCGTCGACCAAATCCACGATTGACGTGTTGAGAGCGTCGACGAACCGATCGGCAAACGCGGCACCCACGCGGATGAGGTGGAAGTCCAGCTCCAGCCCAAACGGTATGTTCGGCCGCTGCACCTTGAGCGCCACCTCCTTGCCGCTGTCCAGCAGCGTCGCGCGGTACACCTGCCCGAGTGAAGCCGCCGCGATGGGGCTCGGCGTGATGGTCGCGAACATCGCCTCCAGCGGCCGCCCGAGCTCTCGCTCCACCGTCTCGAACGCGTCCGCGTCGGAGAACGTGGGCAGCGCGTCCTGCAAGGACGTGAGCTCGTCGAGGTACGCGGTCGGGAGGAGGTCGGGGCGCGTGCTGAGCGCCTGGCCGACTTTCACGAACGCGGGTCCGAGCTCGGTGAGCTTGCGCCTGAGTTGATCGGCTCGCTTGGGCGCGTTCTTCTCAAACTCTCCTCGCGAGTTGTCCACCAGGACGTCCAGGATGAATCCGCCGAGTGAGGATCCGATCTGCGCGATGCGTACGGCGACCTCGCCCGGTCGCCTGTTGTACTTGGCCGCCGCGCGCGCCGGGGCGTAGTCTAATGGGGCGTCCGACCGTGCGAGAGCTTTTCTCTGCGCCTCGGTCATGGCCACGACGCCGTCGCCCACGCCCATGGAGGACTGCCGCCCGAACTTGTCGCCGTCGTCCTTGTCGAGCGTGGATGTTCCCGCGGGGGGCGCGGTGGTGGCCACCCTCGCGGCGAGACGCGCGCCCCTGCCCCCGGCGGGGGTAGCCGCCCACCGGGCTGGGGAGATGCGTGACGTCGAGCACCGACCAACGCTCGTGGACTCCGCGACGCGACCCGAGGGGGACGCGGCGCGGGTGCGAGGCGTCAGCGTCGCGCCGGCGCGCATGCCCGCGACTGAGAACGCGCCCGCCATCTCCTGGTGAGTCGCCTAAACTACTCTACTACGACCGCGGCTCGCTCGCGCGTCGTCAAGGTGTGGATAGCGCTGCGGAATAATCCCGGAGAAAAGGAGAGACGTGGCCAGCTGTGGACAGGCTGACATTCTGATTGGTCGAGAAATGCACGGTGAGAGAGGCAGGTTGGACTTTTTCACAATCAGGTGCTACTTTTCAACGCTTTCTCCTTCGCTTCAGTGAGGAGGTCGATCAGGTCCTGGTCTTTCGAGAGCTCCTTGACAATATCGAGCGGTGTCTCTCCGTCTTTATCGGTCAGAAGGGGGTCGGCTCCATACTCCAGCAGAAGCTTGCCGATTTTTACCACCTCGTATACGCACACTACGTTGTGTAACGGCGCCTGGTCAAAAAGTGTATCCTGACAGTTCGGGTCTGCGCCTGCATCCAGTAATATCTTCACGACATCGGCGCGGGCATGAATATAGCCTGTGTAATAGCCCAAAACGGTGTCGAAAGCTAGTCCCCATTCACCCCCTACGTCGATAGCCAGTTTCAAGGTTACGTCCGCGCCCGCTTCCAAGAGCAAGGATACAAGTTTTAGCTTAGCGGTGTTGTGTTCTTCCACGAGAGCAAAGAATAAGGGCGTAACACCGCCATTGTGCTTCGGATGTTGCGCCCTTGAGTTGACATCGGCACTGGCCTCCAACAACAGCTTCGCGGCTTCAAAATTATTTGAATGATCTGCGGCCACGTGAAGGGCAGTAACACGTCCGTATATGTTGCTGGGGTTGGGCTTTGCTCCCTCTCTCGTCCTTTCCTCGAGGTCCGCACCCGAGCTTATGAGCGCCTTGATCGCCTTCACGTTGTTACACCGCGAACAAACATGAAGCGGTGGATAGACCGATGTCTTGCTACAGAGCTTCGCGAAGTCTTCCGCCTTCTCATCCAGCGACCTCACGGCCTCCACGCTCCACACCGCCGCGTTGTAGGACTTGTTCACTGTGGCCAGTTTGAGGGTCTCGTGCAGCCCGAGCTTGGGCACCACGTGCGTCCTGAAAACCTCGGGCAGCTCCTCGGCGACAGCGACGAACACCGATACCTCGCCGCGGCGGATCTTGTCGACGATCGGCTCGGTCTTGCCTCGCTCGCTTCGCGTCTCCATGGTGTCGTCGGAAGTGTCGTTGCTTTTTCTGGGAACTCTCAATAAAGGTCATGGCTAATTCTCGTGATCATTAAAAATTGTCCTAGTCCGACGCCGCGGCCTGCTTCTCCAGCCCCGCGGTGGCCTCCTCCCAGGTGGCCCGCAGGTTGCACATCTGCTTGATCAGCGTCAGCACGTCGTCGACGGCGACGCGCACCTGATCGCAGCTGTCGCGCTCGCGAATCGTCACCGTGCCATCCTCCAGCGACCTGTGATCGACGGTGACCGCGAATGGCACGCCGAGCTCATCCGTCCTCGCGTACCTCTTACCGACAGACACGGCCGTGGTGTCCAGCTTGGAGGAGATACCTTCCGTGGCGAGGGTGCGGGAGATGGTCCCGGCGAGGTCGTTGAGCCCTTTGTCGTTGACGAGGGGGAAGATGGTGCACTTGATGGGCGCGATGAGCGGCGAGAACCGAAACACCGTCTTCTGCTCGTCGTCGGGTCGGATGTAGAAGGAGTGCTCGAACATGCAGTACATGATGCGTCCGATGCCAAAGGAGGGCTCGATGACGGACGGGGTGAAGTTGCGGCCGGAGACCTTCTGCGTCTCCATCCCGATCTTGACCATCCCCGGGAGGATCTCCACGGAGCCGCCGCCCGCGATGGCGAGGTCAGCCTTCCCATCCGCGTCAACCTTCGCGGCGAGCGCGAGCGCATCCTCCTGGCACAGCGCCATGAGCGCGTCGGTCACCGCCTTGGCGTCCTTCTTGAACGCCTTACCCATGTCCTTCTTATTGGGCTCCACGACGAGCGTCTCCACCATCTTCGGCTCGGCGTACCTCTCGTACGCGGTGAGCTCAACCTTGCTCTTGTCCGAGTGCGCCTTCAGGTCAAACGCGCTGCGATCCGCGAGGCCGACGCACTCGATCCAACCGTACGAGCACTCGATCTCGGCGTCCCAGCAGTCCTCGGCGTAGTGCGCCATCTCGTGCTGCAGGTGCTGGCGGAACCGAAGCCGCGCCGGGTTGACGCCGATCTTCTCGAGGAAAGTCTGCGTGCGAGCGATGAAGTAACCGAGCGTCTGATTGGCGACGATGCCCTTCTCCACCGCCTCGCCGATGGACATCGGGAAAGGCTTCTTCACCTCACCGAGCTGCGCGTCGCGGCTGAAGAGCGACAGCATCACGTGCGCGATCTCGCCGAACAGAGCGTGTTCCTTCTGCTCCGGATGGACGAAGTGCTCAATCTCGGCTTGCGTGAACTCGCGCACGCGGAGGAGACCGGCTCGTGGGGCGATCTCGTTCCTGAAGGACTGGCCGATCTGCGCCGCGGCGAAGGGAAGCTTGCCGCCGTTGTAGTAGAGGAGGTCGCGGAAGTTGACGAAGATGCCCTGCGCGGTCTCCGGGCGGAGGTATCCTTGGACGGCTCCAGATGGGCCGATCTGCGTTGGGAACATGAGGTTGAACGGGTACGGTGCGCAGAGGTCGTTCTTGGTCTCCGGCGCCTTGATCTCGAGCTGCGTGATGGCGTCGCCCATCTGCTCCGGGGTGAACTCCTCGAGCCTCGCGAGCATGTCCTCGAGGTTCCTGCGCTTGTCCGCGGAGATCATCGGGTCGGCGAGCATCCTCTCCAAGTTTTCCTCCACCAGGTGGTCCGCCCTGAAGCAGTCCTTGGTGACGACGTCGTTGACCATGAGGTCGGTGAACTTCTCGACGTGGCCGGAAGCCTTGAGCACCACCTCCGGGGTCACGGAGGGGCACTCCACCTCGAGCATGCCCTCGTTGAGGACGAAGTGCTGGCGCCAGAACGCCTGGAGGTTGGACTTGACGGCGCATCCCGGAGGGCCGTAGTCGTAGAGGCCCGCGACGCCGCCGTAGATCTTGAAGGAGGGGATGTAGAACAGCCTCTGCTCGAGCGCGCTGTTCATCTTGGAGCGGAACTGCTCCTTCGCCGCGGCCGCCTCATCGCCCGCGGCCATCGCCGCCTTGACCTCGGTGTCGAGCTCAATCTTGAGCTCCTTCAGCTTCGCGATCGCGGCGTCGATCTCAGCCTTGTCCTTCTTCTCAGCCTTGAGCGCGCGGACGTCGTTGCCGGCGTCCGTCACGGCATCCTGCATGGCCTGAAGCCGCGCGGCGTTGTCGGTCATGATGACTGTGCGTGTGAAAGGGTCGACTGGCGAGAGCGGGGTCCCGATTGATTGACGCGCTGAAATCTGGCGGGCCCTCGGTTGCGGCGGTGCTCTCGGGATTTCGCCGTGATTTTTCGCCCACCTCCGAAACCCGACGGTTCGCAGGGTGTTTGCCCGCCGCCCGAACCAAAATCCCTGCAAAAAAGCGCACCTGGATTTTTTTAATTCGCAGCAATTATCATATGCGGGTTGGTCAATCGTACTGTGAAACTTCCGGCATGCTGACTCAGTTTACCGTTGAGCAATCACACTAAAATCACACTGTTTACACGCTCTAACTTCTTGTGGACCGCAGAACCCAGGAAATGGCCGTTCACGATCCCGAGAAAAGTTCACGCAGCTCGTTTGAAATATTTTGAAAGATGATGTCAACGCGCGTTGGTCGTCACACCGCTCCTGCGCGCGTATCGGCAGGAAGCGTCCGGCGCTAAAAGCTAAACCCCGACGACGAGCACCCTAGAAGTGTTCGCCAGTCACACACACCCTCGAGGGTAGATATGGCGTCTCTCTCGGCGTCTTCCGCCTTCACGGGCAAGACGAGCGCGATGAGGCACCAGCAGCCTTTCGCCCTCAAGGGCGTCGCCCCTCTGCGAACGCCCGGGCTGGGTAATCGCAGGCGCGCGAACGTGGCCATCGTGCGCGCGGCGTACGGCGGCCGCTCCTCGCCCTACACCGCTCCCGGCGGCCGCGATATGCCCGTCGAGCGCGATCTGTACGAGGGGACGACCGGAGTCGACGTCCTCGCCATGCAAAAAGATCTGGTCGCCGAAGGCTACCTCTCCCCCGCGAACGCCACCGGGTACGTCCCCGAACCAGCGCGAGCTCTGACTTTATACCCGGTTTCCCCGAATCCGCGACTTAAGGCGGCTTGACCGGGCTCCGAGAGTCCCCCCGATCGCGCCGGTCGTCCACCCAGCGCCCGGCGACGCCCTTCTTCCCGTCCGGTCCCCGTCCCCAACGTTCTTCAAAATTCCATCCCGAGAAAACAAACGTTTTTTTGACGCTCATTCCCAAACGATCACCATCCGTGCGCAGGGTGTTCGGTCCCGCGACGCGCGCGTCCGTTCAGAAGATGCAGCAGCAGTTCGGCCTTCCCGTCAACGGCGTCTGGGGTCACATGGAGCGCCAGGTGTTCGACAACGCGCGCGTGCGAACCGCGCCGTCGTCCTCCGCCCAGGCGCTCATGCCCCCCGATTACAACCGAACCCGGGCGGGGTCCAGCACCAGGCAGTACAAAGCTGTGCAAGGCGGCAACGATTACGCCTCGCACCTCATGCCGAAACCCCTCAGCGCGAAGGGCATGCCCATCCCCGGCGACCTCACCGGAGTCATGGGATGCGCCGCCGCGGGGCTCTTCACCGCCGCCGTCGTCGTCAAGGCTGACGCCAAGCGCAAGGGCCGCGACCTACGCCTCTACAAGGAGGGCGGCGCCGAGAACGGTTTGAAAAACATGTGGGCCAAAATGACTGGCAAATTTTCAAACGCGGTATCCGCCGCCGGACACACGGGCGCAGACCAGCCCCTCGCCTACGACGCCGCCAACCCGGGCTTCTACGACGCCACCGGACACTTCCACCAGACACCCCCCGCGCCACGCGACGTGGACGTCCCCGACGCCCGCGCCGAGCAGCAGCGCAAACAAGGCGGGTACTACGACGACGCGGGCCGATGGTGGGACGCGGCGTCCACGAAGGACTCCTTCGATCCGTTCCCGGGCGGCTACCCCGTGCCCCGCGAGGAGACGGAGTCGTTCAAGGCGTCCGCGCCCGTGCGGCCGGGCGATCGCAGACGGGCGGAGATGGCCAAGGAGCCCGCGCACGACAAACCCGCGCATTACCACCCGGCTTTCGCCCCCGGCGGCTCCGCGTTTAATCCCGAGCACCCCGACGCCGGAACCGTCCCGCCGCGCGTTCCTCCGCCGCAGGGCATGCCCCCGCCGGTGCAGGGCAACTCCGCGCAGTGGGGCACGCCCGGGTACCACCAGGGTAACCAGGGATTCGCCGATGAATTGCTCGCCGTCGGACAGTTCAAACACGCGAAGGCGGCTGGGATCGATCGCGACGCGGTCATCTCATTGGACGATGTTCGCGACGCGTACGAGTCCAACCCAGGTCCCCTCGCGGGTCCCCCGGGCGCCGGTAAGAAGAAGGGTCCTAAGGTCCGCGTCGTCGGTGGTCCTAAGGGCCGCGTTGGCGGTGGACGCGCGCCCCCCGGCGCCGGTCCCCCGCCGGCCGGTCCCCCGCGCGGCGGCGGCGCCCCCCCCGGCGCGGGCGCGAGGCCCACGAGCAGGAGCACGCACACCGTGCCGCCCTACGGTGACTGGGGCGCGGGTGGCGCACCGGGCGGCGACATCGCGGCGTACGCGAGGAATAACGTCGTCGTCGGCGGCCCTGGCGTGAACTCAACTCGCGTGGCTTCGGGCCCCGCGGCGGTGCCCGAGTTTGGCGGCTCGGAGAGCGTCCGGGGTTTGACCCCGGGCGGCGGGTTCACCGACCTCGGCGGCGCCGGCGGCTTGGGCGGCGGCGGCGGGATGGGTGCCCAGCCGCAGGGCCCGATGGCGATGGTCCGCGGCGCGAACGGCGCGGTGGCGACGCTTCAGACGCCGCAGAAGGTTGCGGTGCAATCCAAGGGTGTGCTCGGCGTCGTCGGCGACGGCTTTCGTTTCATCACCGGAGTCGCGCCGACTTTCGGGCCTGAGCAAAGGGCCTCCGAGTTCACCGCCCGCGCGCAGCGTGAACGCGAGCTCCTGGCCCAGGTTAACGAGGCGCAGGAGTTTGCCAGGATGGAGCAGAAGAAGCGCCAGCAGCTCGAGGCGGCGTACCAGTCCACCAGGAACGCCCTTCGGGAGGCTGAGAAGGCTCGCAGCGCCATCAAGGATACCTCCGTCTCGACCCAGATGAAGGGCCAGATTCAGTCGCTGGAGAAGGCGCTCAACGCGCGCGACGTGACGGGCGCCGTCGGCCAGGTGTTCACCCCGACGACGCCCGCGACCGGGACCCCATCCGGCAAGGACGCCGCCCCGGGTGCCGGCGACGGCGCTGCCGGGTCCGCCGACCAGAAGGCTTTGAACGACAGGATGTCCGCGCTCGAGACGGCGCTGGCATCCGCCGCCGCCTCCGCGGGATCCGACGTGGGCTCCGTCGCCGCGCTCGCCGCCATGAACCACCTCCAGGAGAAGGTCAAGGGCCTCGAGCAGGCGTTCAACGCGACCAACCAGACCTCCGCGGGTACCACCGCGGCGATGGGTAAGATCGACGCCATCTTAAAGCAGGTTCAGGACGACGCCAAGGCGGTGCCCGAGCTCCGCCAGCAGATGGCGCAGCTTCGCGCGGCGCTTCAGCAGAACCCCGCGGGCGCGCTCGCCGCGGGCGGCAGCAAGGCTGTCGACGAGAACCTCAAGGCTATGTCCGACAGGCTCGGCAAGCTCGAGGCTATCCTCGCGAACAAGGAGGCCAACCCGCTCTCCCTGGACGTCCTCTACGCCAAGGTTGGCGCCATCGAGGAAGGGCTCGCGTCCGCGGCCAACGGCAGCGCGCAGATGCTCCGCAACCTCGAGGAGAGGATGCAGAAGCTGGAGGGTGGCAAGCCCATGGGCGGCGCCCCCACCCCGGTCCAGGCGCCGGGTGTCAACAACGTCCTCCCGGCTTTCAAGCCCGCGACGCCGCCCCCCGCGGCGGCCAAGCCCGCGGCTCCCGCGGCGCCGGCGAAGAAACCCCCCGCGTTCACCCCGGCCACCCCACCCGCGGCTCCCAAGAAGGATGCGCCCGCATTCACGCCGGCGTTTGAGATCAAGGGCGACAAGGCTGCGGCTACGCCGGCACCCGCGCAGCCCCCCGGCATGGGACTCAACGCCAAGGCGCCCGTCAAGGCGGACCCGGCGCTCGGCGACGACTACACGATCGAGGAAGGTACGCTGCCGAGGATCGCCACCGGCCGCGAGGTGATGCTTCAGGGTTTCAACTGGGAGTCGCACCGCTTCGAGTGGTACAAGCTGGTGCAGGAGCGCGCCGGTCAAATCGCCAAGGCGGGTTTCACCCAGATTTGGCTGCCCCCTTGCACGGATTCGCTGGCGCCCGAGGGCTACCTGCCCCGCAACCTCGGCTCGCTCGATACCAAGTACGGCAACGAGGCTGAGCTTCGCTCGCTCATCGGCGAGCTTCGTTCCAACAACGTGCTCCCCGTGCTGGATGCGGTGCTCAACCACCGCTGCGCGACGCACCAGGGCAATCACGGCAAGTGGAACAAGTGGGAGGGCACCGGGCTGGACTGGGGCGAGTGGGCCATCACCAATCGCAACAAGGACTTCATGGGCGAGGGCGGCGAACCCACCGGCGACGAGTTCTGGGGCTCACCCAACATCGACCACAAGCAGTCACGGGTGCAGGAGGACTTGTGCAAGTGGATCCAGTGGCTCGTCGACGACGTCGGGTTTGGCGGGATTCGATTCGACTTCAGCAAAGGGTACGGCGGCGAGTTTGCGGGCCAATACACCCGCGCGTGCATGCCCGAGTTCGCCGTGGGCGAGTACTGGGACACCCTCAACTACGGCCAAGGTCTGGAGTACGACCAGGATGCGCACAGGCAGCGCATCGTCGACTGGATCGACTCCACCGGCGGCATATGCACCGCCTTTGACTTCACCACCAAGGGTATTCTCCAAGAGGCTTGCGGCCGGTCGGAGTTTTGGAGGCTGGTGGACAAGAAAGGGCGGGCGCCCGGCGTCATCGGCCTCTGGCCCGGCCGCGCGGTGACCTTCATCGATAACCACGATACCGGTTCCACCCAGTCGCACTGGCCGTTCCCCAGCAACAAGGTTGGCATGGGCTACGCGTACACCCTCACGCACCCCGGCACGCCCTCTGTGTTCTGGGACCACTACTTCGACTGGGGCGATGACCTCCGGAATCAACTCCAGGGCTTGATGGACACCCGCACGAAGGCGGGGGTCCACGCGAGGTCCAAGCTCGAAATCGTCGCGGCGACGGACAGCGTCTACGCCGCGCTCGTCGGGGATAAGTTGGCGATGAAGATGGGCAACGACGGCTGGACGCCCTCGGGCGACGGCTGGGCCGTGGCGGTCAGCGGAGACGGATGGTGCGTGTGGACCAAGGACTGCTGAGTCTGGGACTGGATACAAGGAGACGCGTGAGCCGGCCCTTCTTAGCAGAAAGAGGCGTGGCTCGGCGTATAGCGCTCGGCGGATATCACCGCCCGGCAACGAAGACAACAACCGAAACAACTTGATGGGGTTCTTTTAGGGAGCGGCGACGCCGACTCGCTCGGCGTCACCTGTGAGTGTACCATTAGCTTTCTCACCGTATTTTAAAAGTATTTTAAGGTCATATCAACACCACGGATTCACGCGTACTGATAGTGCTCAAGCGCCGCGTTCCTCGACACGAGCTGAAGCACCGCCGCCATGTGAAGCGGTAGGAACGCGTTGTCCAGCTGCTCCGTCGTCGCCTCCAGCGCCGCGGTTCCCACCCCGGCCATCAACAGGCACCCCCACGGCGTCTCCTTGTGACGGTTCACGACCCACCACGCGAACAGTAAACCCGCCATGTTCGCGACGGCACCCGCGACGGCACCCTCCACCGTCTTCCCGCACCCCGCGCACACCGAAGTTTTGCCAAAATAAACGCCAAACACCGAAGCCGCCGCGTCGCCTAGGCCCAGCGATATGATCCCCGCCAAAGGCGCCAACGCCCCGACGCTGTGGTCCAACTCCGCGCTCGCCGACCACTTCTCGTGGTTCAGCCACAGGGGTACCGCGACGCCGACGAGGAGGGACGTGTGGCTGATCACCACCGACCCGTGATCGTCGCGGCTATCCGTAAATCGCGAAAAGATGTCATCGATCGATCGTCCGAGCCATCCCGCCCTCGACGTCCGTACGCACTCGCCCAGCGCAAACACCAGCAGCGCCACCGCGTACGCCACCGCGAGCATCTCCGGGTGGGGTAAACCGTGGCCCATCAGCCGGCGCGCGGCGTACCCGGGCAACGACGCCGGCGCGAAGGCCACCACCGCCAACAGATGGTACGCCTTTCTCAGCGCAATCGTCGGAGCTCCGCGAACACCGAGCCTGCGAATGGCGAATAACGCGGCGCCGAAGACCAGCGCCCAATACGCCGCCAGGTTCATCAAGTCCTCGGCGCCGGTCACGTAGTCCACGAACCAGTGCGCGATGCCCTCGTGGCCGCGGAACGCCTTTCCGAGTCGCAGCGCGACGGTCGTTCCCCACGCGGCGAGGAACGAAGTACCCGCCGCGATTAATATCGTGGCTCGGGTCCTAACCTCGGGCGCGAGCGTGGGCGCCGCGAGGGTGAGCACGCACGCGATGAGCACGCACGCCTCCATCGCGAGCTGCGCGTCGTCGTACTGCCCGAACGCGATGTGCAGCGGCATCCACGACGTCGGGTGTTCCCACTTTCGTTCCGTCAAGTGAAGATCGGGCAGCGCCCCCGCGGCTCTGTGCGCGGTCCACATGGATACGTCGCCCAGGCACAGCGCCGCGCCCGTCGCAACGAGCGCCGCCTCCCACCGTGTGAACACGCGTGGGAACCAGACGGGGACGTCCCGCGCGAACGACGTCGCGATGATGACGTGGACCGCCACGACGGTCGCGATGGTCCATTCGGTTGGGTACGGCTCGTGACCCACGTTGACGTAGTTTAGCTCTCTGGCGCCCGCGGAGATGGCCGCGACGGACGCGCCGCGCGCGACGATCCATGGAAGCCCCGGGAGTAACGCGAAGTTCGTCGCGATGGAGATCCAGAACGCGAACAACGGGAAGTTCGGGCCGCCCACGCGCGACACGAAGAGCCATGGGAGCGCGAGCGCTCCGAGCGGTGCGCCGCCCATGATCCCCTGGCGCGCGTCCGTCGGATCGCGGTCCGCGCCGATGTACTCAGAGTAGAACGCGGCGGCGAGCAGCAGCAGCATGGCGTTCTTCTCCGCGTCGTATTCTCCGTGGAGCGACCACGCGGCCACGGCCGTGGTGGCGGCCACCTGGAAGGGAAGGAAGGCGGGCAAGGTCATCTCGGAGGGTAACAACGCCGATGGGGATGGAGATGAGGTGGAAAGCTCCCTCGGACGGTTCGAGCGATGGGGGCGGAGCGATGAAAAGGGGATACTGCACGGGGACGTGAACATACCACCGCCGTCTCGAGCCATGCTCGCGTGGAGAGCATCCTTCCGCGTGAATCGCCCCGACGCGCGGGTCACACTGCTGCGAGGGGTCACCTTCTGATTGAGAACTCTGACGAGTCACAGCCGGCTCTCGCTAAAAAAGAACGTTCCGAGGAAGCCTCACTCATCGCCAGCGCGCCTCCACGATGGTCATCGACCCGGAGGTTGTGCGGCAGAGGGTGCTCGCTCGCCTCCACGGCAGCGACCCCGACTGGGACGAGGACGATCTTCCCCCGTTACCCGGGGAGCGCGAGAGCGGCTACCGCGCGGAGGGCGAGCGGCACCGTTCACCCTCAGACGTGGGCACCGCCGGGGGCGCCACCCCGAGGGGGTCGGCGAGCGCGAGGCGGGGCGCCCAGAGGGTCGCGTTCGGCCGCCGCATTCCCGAACCCGGACGCACGGGGCGGGAGAACCGCCCGCCGAGGACGTCGCAGCCTCGCGCGTCGCCGTCCGCGGAGTCATCGCACGACGAGTCCGTTCAAATGGAGATGGGGGGGAACGTCGAGATCGAACGCCGAGCCGCGCGCCCGGCGACGTCCTCCTCCCAGCGCGGCCAGTCCCTCTCGCTGCTCAAACGCGAACACGCCGCGCGGCCTTCCCCGGCGTACCGCAACGTCAGCTCGCGCGCGCCGCTCCAGGAGACAAGCGGCGACGACGGCGACGGACGAAACACAAACGCATCATCAAACGAACGACGACCACGGTTCACAAACTCGCACACCGCAGTGTACAACCGCCTGCTCGCGGAATCCGCCGCGCGACGCGTCCGCGCTCGGCCCAGAAACAACGACACGGAGCAGCCACACGCGCAGGACACACACCACACATGGCGCGTGAACTTCGAGGACGGCGTCGGTAGCCCCGGGCCGCCGCCGCATCCGAGACTCGGAAACCGACCGCACCACTCGTCGCACAACACGACGGAAGACGAAGGCGGCGGCTACTGGGGCGCGACGGAGCCCGAGGAGGGCGGCAACACGGACGCGTACGACGTACCGGATCACGATGGATTCGATGCCATGGATGGGTTAGGGAGGTTGGGGGTCGCCGGCGCGAGGAGGTCGCGGCGGCGGGGGGGCAATCTGGCGGCCGCGTCGAACGGTCGCGAGGATGTCGAAGACGATGACGCCGACGACGCCGACGACGCCGCGGCCATGTCCACCGGTGAGGAGGACGAGCCGTCCGACGACGACGACGGTATCGTCGACTCGGCGGGTAGCAGCATGGACGGCGGCGACATCGGGACCCTACCCCGCGACGTGGACGTCGTCAACACGCTACGCGGCGACAACCTCGAGTTGAGGGATAAGCTGCGCGAGGCGACGGAGATGCTGAGCCGCGTGTCGGAGGAGCGAGCCGCGGCGACGCAGCAGCGCACGCTGATGCAGCGGCAGCTCAAGGAGGCTGTCGCGACGCGGGAACGGCTCCGGGAGCGCGAGGCGGCGTCGGAGCGCGAGAAGAAGGATGCCGCGGACGCCGCTCGAGCCGCCGAGACGCGAGCCAAAGCGTCGGAGAAAAAGTTGGATAAGTTGGCAAACGCCAAAAAGGCTGCGCTGGAGGCTGAATCCCGCACCGTCCGAGCGGAGTCCAGGATCAGCGCGCTCGAGATGGAACTCGCGGCCATGCGCGAGCGCGTCGAACGCGCCGAGGAGGAACGCGACGAGGCCAAGGCGGAGTCGAAGGCTATGGCGGTGTGGCGCATCGAGACGGATGAAGCCGCGAGGAGCTCCGACCACGCTTCGCTCTCCGCCGCCGTGGACGAGGCTGAGCTCATCCTGGCGCCGTTCGACGAGGAGGACGGCGACGAGGACATCGATACCATACTCAGCCCGGCGGCCAAGTCGACGCGAGCCGGGCACCGCGACGAGACGAACACGCGGTCCAAGCACCCGCTCGTCGCCGTCGCCGCGAGAGCCGCGGGGAACATGGGACGACGCGAAGCTCGGCTCGGTGACCTCCTCTCCGCGCTCACCGGGGAGATGGCCGCGTCCAAGCGCGCGGAGAAGGAGATCGGGGCGCTGCAGAAGAAGGTGGCGGAGTTGGAGATGACGGCGGTGGCGGCGACGCGCGCGCTGGAGGCTGAGCGCTCGGGAGGAGGCGCGTTTGGGGCGAGCGGCGGCGGCGACGATCCACCGACGCCGTCGGCTCGGGAGGTCGCGTCCATGGCGGTGGGCCTCGCGTCCTCCGCCAAGTCCCGCATCCGCGACGCCGAGGACGAGCTCATCACGACGCGGAAGACGATCGAGTCGATGCGGTGCGAGATCCAGGCGCTCGAGTCCAAGCTCGAGCGCTCCGAGCGACTCCGCGCCGGTTTACGACTCGCCGCGGACGCCTCCGAGGCGATGACCGAGCACGTCGCCGAGCTCGAGGCATCGAACGGGACCTTACGTGACGAGTGCATGGCCACCTCGCGCGTCGCGTTGCACCTGCACAGGCGGTGGAGGAAGGCGAGGATGGATCGGTGGGTGGAGGGTCGATCCCGCGGGTTGTCGTCGTTTGGAGCGGAGATGAAGGACGCGAAATCCGCCGTGTTCTTTTGTTTTAAGTTTTGGCGGGAGCTGTCAAAGGGGGACACGCCGATGAAGGGCGGCGTCGGCGGCGATAAGGGCGGGAGCAGCCGCCGCGGGTCCATCGAGGCGGGCAGGCGATCATCGGTCGAGGAGGACGGGGGCTTCACGTTCGCGCCGAATGTTTCAAACGCGGCGATGCCCCCCGCAGCCCATCAACCCGGTTCAACACCGTTCAAGGACCTGAACCCGTTCGCGAACAAGTCCGACTAGCTAGCCCACCGTCTTTAATAATGTTTTAGCGTTAATTACAAAGCTTAAACGCGCTCGATCCCGCGTGGCTACACGCGGGAGGGAGCGCCACCCACCAACTCTACCAAAGAATGAAGAAGCGCTCGCACCCTTTAGCGGGTGGCGCCGGCAGCCTCCGCGGCGGCGCGCTGCTCGGCGCGGGGGGTGTAGAGCTCGCGGCGCTTATCCCTGCGGGAGGGCTTACCGTCCTCGCGCCCACCCCTCTTCACCGCGTCGACGACGCGAACGGTCTTCTTGCCGTTGGCGCCCGGCTTGAAGAGCACCTCACCGTCGCGGAGCGCGAAGAGGGTGTAATCCTTGCCAGTGCCGACGCCGGGGCCCGCGTGAACCTGAAACGGACGAAAGCGGGGAAAAAGTCAGCGGGATGTACGTGGAACGACGTCGAGTGGGTGTTCGGCGGGAGTGCGCGCGGGATCCGGCGCGTCCGAATCAGCCGCGGGGGTTAAGACGTGGCCAAAATTTACAGGGTTTCAGGGTTTTGGGGGGCGCCCGTGGGGTGTCATGGGGTGAGACGCACCGCGTTGCCGCGCTGGCGGATGATGATGTTACCGGTGGCAACGGGCTCGCCGCCGTACTTCTTGACGCCGAGGTACTTGGGGTTGGAGTCACGGCCGTTCTTGGTGGAGCCGGTACCCTTCTTGTGCGCAGCCTCCACGGAGAAGCCGAAGCGCACGGGCGCAGAGGTGGACTGGGGCATGGCCACGCGGGAGGCGGGAGCCACGACCGCGGCGCGAGCCGAGAGACCGGACATGAGAGAAGCCATGGTAACCTCTAGGTAGTTTACGAAAGAGCGACCGACGCTTGTGGCGCGGCGCGTGTCGTAATGCCGCGTTGCCGGCGCGCCGGAGCACGGAAAAGAGGAAACCGGATAGGGTCTAAAAAGGTGACGTTGTATGGGGAAAATTAACTCAAGAAATGCGGTCTAAAAATGGTCGGCTGCAAACAATGTCCGACCCGAAAAAATTTGGAAATGTGGGACTGCGCTTGAGTTTCCCGGCTGGAGACGACGGAGACGCACGTCGCGTGCGATGGATCTCATCCAGTCTGTTTCAACACGATGTACAAATAGTGCTAAGTCAGTCCCGCATCCGCTTCCCCAGCGCCGGGTCCGGCCCACCCCCCACGGCGGCTCTCCACCGCCTCGCCTCGCCCAGCGCCGCGTCGAGCGTCGACCGCACACCGTCCCTGTACAGCCCCGCCGCCTCCGTCGCCTCCCGCCCCACCGCCTTCGCCGCCGCGCCGCTCCTCACTGCGATGTGGAACTGCGCGTCCCCACCCTCGAGCTGCTCCACCATCGCGCCGAGCACGCCGCACAGCGCCCTCGCCGCCGCGGACTCGCCTTCCGAACTGATCGGATCCTTACTCGGATCCCCGGTGTACGTCTGCAGCGCGGCGACGTCCGCGGTGAGCACGCGCAGCGCGCCCACGAGCGGCAGCGGCAACGGGCCCGCGCGCACCGCGTGCGGGGACAAGGTCAGGCCCGCCCTTTGCAGCGCCGCCTCCCTCGAGCTCGTCACCTCAGACACTTCGCCGCTCGGAAGTTCCAGCGACAGCGGCACATCGTCGTAAGGGTTGCCCTGAAGCGCGAACCCGTAGAAGAGCAGCAGCTCCGCGTTGGACTTGGCGCCGTAGGACACGAACACCTCCTCGCCGGTTTTGATGGACCTCGCGAGGGGTAAGCGCAAGGTGCCGTCGCGCAGCCTGCTGTACCGGACCACGTGCGGCCACAGCGCGTGGTTGCAGAGCATGGCCACCGGAGGCAGGCACGTCACCGGGGCGGTCCCGGGGTCCGCCTGTACCGTCATGCCGTACGAGTTCCACGCCTCGTGCGCCCTTCGAAAGTTGTCGACGGTGTACAGCTGTGCGGGGAACACGTCGGACATGTGCTCGGACAGCGCGGGGAAGAGCGCCGCGTGTTGCCGGGTGAGTTTTTCGGATGCGGCTCTCGCGTCCGCCAGCAGCGGCGTACCCCCGAGGAGCGCGTCGCACGCCTCGCGCGGCCACGATACCGGCGTCGCGCCACCGCACGGCGCCGCGCTTCCTTCCCCGCCCTCCGGCCAGGGCAGCGACGCGATGAGGGGATGCCAAGGGCTCGCAGTGCCGAGCGCTCGTTCCGCGACGAGCCACAACGCCGCGACGGTGTCCTCCCCTAAAGCGGTGAACATGCGGTACGCGTCGCCGCGCGGGCCGGGCATCGTCAGCGCGTGCTCGACCGTGAACAGGCGGTGCGCGGGGATGGCGGCGGCGATATCTCCCGCGGCGATGTCGGCCGACGCGGCGGCGCCGCGGCCTGTCCCTGGGAACCGCGCGGGCGCGACGGAGAGGGACAGTTTGGACGACGATGATGATGGTGTTGAGGAGGATGCGGCGACGCCGCCGTCGGCGCGTAGCCACGCGACGGTGGCATCGGCGATGCCGCCGTCGGCCGGCGGCGCGGCGGTGGGTACGGACGCGTTCCCGTTGACGTCCGCGGTGCCGAGTGGGGGCGCGAGCGCGGCGTCGCAGAGCGCGCGGGCAGCCTCCAGTGTGGCCGCCGCCGCCCCCGGCGCGCGCTGATGCGCATCCGTGAGCAGCTCCAGCACGAGCGCGCACGCGGCGGTCTCGTTCCTCGGGGACACCGCGACGGCGTCCCTCTGCCCCGCGATGGGCGGTGCGATCACCTTGGCGGCCCATCCGCTCGCGGGGGAGAAGTAAACCTCTCGAGCGTCGACGCTCGCCACCCTCGCGGCGGCCAGGAGGCGCATGGCGGCATCCGGCGACGACAGCGGGACCGTCGCGGAGAGGCCGCCGGATCGCATGATCTCCGCGCGGAGCCCCGCGTGCTCATCCTGCGGCATCGGTATCTCAACATTGTACTCCATGGTGACGCGCGATACGCGCGACGCCAACCCGGTGGAGGGTGGACGCGCGACCGGTGTGTGGCGTACTCGCAGGTTTTGCAAAAGTCTTGTAATGTTATAACCGACTCTAGACTCTAGACACCCTAGACATCACTTGGTGCACACCAGGCAGCCCATCAGGTTCCCCGGCGCGAGCTCGTAGAACGTCGCGGAGCTGAACCCCGCCTCCACCGCCAGGTCCACCAGATCCGGCCCCTGCGGGTACCGCTCGATGGACGGCTTCAAGTACCGGTACTCCGCCGCGACGCCGTTGAGATCCGCCACGGGCACCACCACGTTGTCCAGCACGAAACCCTGCAGCGCCCGCAGGTTCGGGTCCTGCGCGTTGTTAAAGTCCACGATGGACGCCACGCCACCCGGCCGCAGCACCCTGCACAGCTCGCTGAGGGCCGTGGGAATGTCGGACACGTTCCGGAGCCCGTACCCGATGGTGGCGCCGTCGAATTCACCCGTCCCGTAGGGCAGCTTCAGCGCGTCGCCCTGCACCCACGTTATGGGCGCGAGTTTACCGTCGCGATAACCCGGATGCTGGGACTCCTTGCCGGCGGCCACCTTGAGCTGCGCGGCGGCGAAATCGAGCCCCACGACTCGGCCCGTCGGTCCCACCGAGTCGGCGAGTTTGATTGCGATGTCTCCGCTGCCGCAGCACACGTCGATTGCGGCGTCCCCGGGGCCCACCCGCGTCCATTTCACCGCGGCGCGCTTCCACACGCGATGAAGGCCGAGGGATAGGAGGTCGTTGAGCTGGTCGTACACGGGCGCGATGTCGTTGAAGAGCTCCTGCCGTTCCTCGGCCGCCTCGGAGCTGAACTGCTCGTCGGGCCGTCCGGTGATGAACTTGTCCTTCTTTTCCGTCGCCGTCGAGGTTGTGGTGGATGAGGCACCCGCGTCGGTATCTTCTGTTGGATCATGGCGATGAGGAGCACGGGTGAGCGAAGGGGACGGGACGGGGATGGACACACGGGACGGGGGGCTCGGGCGAGATGATTTTGGGGATAGAGGATCCCGTGATGGAGGGAAACGCACCGGCGGACGCGGATGGACGGACGCTCGCGCCGCGCCTCGAGTTGAGACGCGAGGTCGATAACCCGGTGGTGGTGACCCGGGACCCGCGAGGGACCGCGCGGGGGACCGCGATGGACAGGACCGCGGGCGACATCCCCGAGAGAGTAGTGCCCAACAAAAGTGGCGATATCGCCACGAGCGGAGATCTCAAAACTCAAGATTCCCCGGACATTTTGCAGCCGACCACAACTCTTGAGTTAATAGACCGTGTTTTCCCCAGTGAACTCCGGGGTGTTGTATTTTTCATCCTCGCCTCCGCGGCCTCACAGTTCAGGTCGCGGCGCGGGTGTCGCGCGGACCCTTCACGCGAGCGTCTAGAGGACGGTAGTATCGGTATCGTCGTTCGTGGACGGCGCGGATCGGTTCGGGAACAAGGATCGTCGCCCGGTCGGCCCTGGGGACGGAAGGATCGACACGCTCGTCCATCGGAGCTCGTCGGTTTTGGAGAAAACGGCACGCGGCCTTTTGACGTAGGGCGCGACTCGGGTGTGAGATGGACGGCGAGAAGCTCGGCGTCGGGTCCAAGGGGACCATGCCCATCGCCGAGAGGGTGTGCTACCCGTACGTTGCGGGCAAACGGTGGCTTTCGGGGCTCGTGGACACGGTCGGGTACCAGCTCGTGACGTTCATAATCTCGTGCCACTTCTGCCTCAAGGGGACAACCTTGGGCCTCGTGGGCCAGGCGGGGCTGCCGTTCGCGCAGAAGGTGCTCAAGCTCTCGGCGCAGGAGTCGCAGAGGTACGGGATCGTCGCGTCGTTCCCGTGGAGCATCAAGCCGCTGGTGGGGATGATATCGGACGTGCTGCCGATCGCGGGTTACAAAAAGCGGTACTACTGCTTCCTCGGTAGCATACTGGGCGCGGGCGCGATCGCCTACTTGGCCGCGGTGCCCTTGGACTCGTCCAGCGCGATGACGTACGTGGCGGCGATGGTGCTGATTAATCTGCAGGTGAGCGTGGTGGACCTGCTGACGGAGGGGAAATACACGGAGACGATGGCGCGGGTGCCGGAGGCGAGCAGCGACATCGTGTCCTTCGTGTGGCTGACGGTGTCGTGGGGCGGGTTGCTGGCGACGGTGATATCGTTCTTCGTGCTGCAGACGGATAACTACAACGTCATGTTCTGGTGCGCGCTGCCGTTCTCGTTGCAGGCGGTGTTCACGTCGTTCTTCGGGTTGCTCCCCGAGGTCAAGCTGGCGGTCAGCAAGCTGGACATCGACCTGCTCACGAAGCACGGTAACATGTTCATAATGGGCACGTTCATGGGCTGCCTCTCCGTGGTGCTCGCGGTGACGCAGCTGATGACGGAGAACATGTACGTGGAGTTTGGGGTGACCCTCGGGGTGGCGGTAGTGCTCTCGGTGAGCATGTTCTTCTTCATGGAGCGGCGATTGGCGAAGGCGACGCTGTTCCTGTTCCTGACCAACACGGTGTCGGTGAGCTTCGGGAGCGCGATGCAGTACTGGTTCACGGTGGACGAGACGTGCAACCCGGGCGGGCCACACTTCGACTACCTGTTCTTCACCGTGTACACCTCGGTCATCGCGCAGGTGTTCAATTTTGTGGGCATCTGGCTCTTCAACGTGTACCTGTCAAAGTTTAGGATGCGCAGCGCTTTGATCGTGAGCGCGCTGATCTCGAGCGTGGCGAGCCTCGGGGATTTCGCGATGGTCATGCGGTGGAACCTGCGGTGGGGCATCCCCGACCGGTGGTTCTATCTGATCGGGGACACCATCTTGGAGCCCATCGTGATCATGATGGCGTTCATGCCGAGCACGGTGCTCATCAGCAAGATGTGCCCGAAGAACATGGAGGCCACGACGTTTGCCATCCTCGCGAGCTTCAGCAACCTGGGCGGCGCGCTGTCCAGCTCGTTCGGCGTGTTCGCGATGGAGGCGGCGGGGATCAAGACGGACGTGGAGAACGGGCAGTGCGACTTCAGCAACCTGCCGTGGCTCATCGTCGTGTGCGGAATGTGCCTCCCGCTCATCGCGGTGCCGCTGACCTTCGTGCTCATCCCGGACATCGACATGTCGGATAACCTCAAGGAGGAAAACGGGCTGCCGGATGTGGGCGGGGATACGGTCGGGGAGAAGACGCCGCTGATCAAGAAGGATGATCCCAAGAAGGAGTGAGACCGCTCTGCGTTAGCTTTATCTAAATTTTATCTGCTTGCTTATATACAGCGTGCGCTTCTATGCGTAAAGAATGTGGACCTATGTGGCAACTATCGACAAATCGTGGCGGGATGAACGCGGCTCGATCAGGGGACCTCGTGGTCAAAGCCAGCCTTGCCCCCCGTCTTCCCCTGCGTGGCGTTTTTCACCACCTGCCTCAGCATGAAGTTCTCCCTCTCCAGCGTGTTGATCTTGGCCTCCATCTCAGCGAACCTGGCCTCCATGCCGAGCCTCTCTTGTTCGAGGTCGGACATGTACGCCTTCTTGCGCTCGCGAGCCTGCTGAGCGCTGACGCGGTTCCTCAGGAGGCGCTTGAGGCGCTTACGCTCCTTCTCATCCTCGACGTGGTTGTACTTGCTCTTGGCGATCTCGTGAGGCTTGGTGGGAACGGACGCGTCGTCGTCCTCGGAGGAGGAGTCGTCCTCGTCCTCGTCGACCTTGGCCGCGGCGGGCCTCTTGCGCTGGGCCTGCGCCTTTCTCTTCTCCGTCACTTTTGCCTTCGCCGCCTGGCGCGCGGAGGCGCGCTGAAGGCGGCCCGCGGCAGCCTGCGCGGCGGTGGGCTTGTCAGCGGCAGCCACGGTGGCTCCTCCGAACAGGGGACCTCCGGGAGGGAAGCCTCCGAGGTCGCCCATGTCGTTCATGAAGTGGCGCGGCAGCCCGTCGTGGCCCGACATGTGACCGCCGTTGTTGAACTGGGAGTACATGGGATCCATTTGCATCGCGAGCGGGTGCTTCGGCGTGTACCTCAATGGCGCGCGGCGACGACGGTTTCGAACTTTTTAGTCGTTTTGCGGGCGACGTGTCCTGTTCCACGGTGCAAACAGTCTGCAGACCGCGAAAAAGTCCCCCCTCAATGCTGGCCCCACAGCGTGCCACGTCGCCCCCTAGCCACAGAGTCAAAAATTTCCGATGACTCAAAAACGGTGGTCTAAATTTTCCCGTTTCAGATTTTCCAGTCTCGGAGCGACGTAGAAACTTGAAACGCCATCGCCGAGTCTATCGCCTCCCGATGAACGTGGGCCGACGGTTTGTGAACTTCCGAGAGATGCCCATCGGTGAGACACTTTCGTCGCACCAAAGCGCCGTTCGGTTCTCACCGTCGGTCACACCTTCCCAAACCACATCTCACGATGGCTACTCAGGCTGCCGTGATGTCCGCCAAGGCCACCAAGGTGCGAACCCGCGCCGCCGCGCTCGCCGCCGGCGTCCCAAATGTCCGGCGTTGGCGCTTTTTCCCGACTCGCGAGTTTAACGCGGTGCGACCCAAGCCTCCGGTACCTGCGATGGGGCCGGGGCGGGCGCTTCCGACCGCGTTCGACGCCGTGTTTCGCCCGGGATATTTCATTCCCGTCTTCGTGAGATGGACCAGGCCGTCACGGGCGCCTCAACCTCGCGCACGGCGCCACCGCGCGGCGTTTCCGCGTAACAAACCCTGTGGATAATGGTCGATTGCACAGACGTGGCCGCAGCGAACGAAGCCAGCTGGGCGGCGAATTTCACCTTTACTGACCCTCCCTCCCTCCCTCCCGCCGTCTCCCGTTCAGCTTCCCGGCTTCTCCGGCCTTCGCGCCCAGCGCGTCGGCGCCACCGCGCGCGTCGCCCCCGTCCGCAAGGCGACCGGCCGCGCCTCCTCCCTCGTCGTCCGCGCGGCTGGTCGCGAGGTTGCCCTCGAGAACTACCGCAACATCGGTATCATGGCGCACATCGACGCCGGCAAGACCACCACCACCGAGCGCATCCTCTACTACACCGGCAAGTCCCACAAGATCGGCGAGGTGCACGAGGGCGCCGCCACCATGGACTGGATGGAGCAGGAGCAGGAGCGCGGTATCACCATCACCTCCGCGGCGACCACCTGCGCGTGGAAGGATCACCGCATCAACATCATCGACACCCCGGGCCACGTCGACTTCACGCTCGAGGTGGAGCGTGCCCTCCGCGTCCTCGACGGTGCCATCTGCTGCTTCGACGCCGTCGCGGGTGTCGAGCCCCAGTCCGAGACTGTCTGGCGCCAAGCTGACAAGTACGGCGTCCCCCGCATGTGCTTCGTCAACAAGATGGACCGCATGGGCGCCAACTTTTACCGCTGCATCGACATGATCATCGCCAACCTGGGCGCCGATCCCCTCGTCATCCAGATCCCCATCGGAGCCGAGGAGGAATTCGCCGGTATCGTCGACCTCGTCCAGATGAAGGCGATCGTGTGGAACGGCGAGGAGCTCGGCGCGGATTTCGACGTCACCGACATCCCCGACGACCTCAAGGAGAAGGCTGAGGAGTACCGCATGATGCTCGTCGAGAAGGCTGTCGAGCAGGACGACGAGGCCATGGAGGCCTACCTCGAGGGCGAGGAGCCCTCCATGGAGAAGCTCAAGGCGTGCATCCGCAAGGGTACCATCGCCAACGCCTTCGTCCCCGTCATGTGCGGGTCCGCGTTCAAGAACAAGGGCGTCCAGCCCATGCTCGACTCCGTGGTGGACTACCTCCCCGCGCCCACCGACCTCCCCGACATGCAGGGCTCCGATGTCGATGACCCCGAGGTCAAGATGACCCGCAAGCCCTCCGACGACGAGTCCTTCTCCGGCCTCGCCTTCAAGATCATGGCGGACCCCTTCGTCGGCTCCCTCACCTTCATGCGCGTCTACTCCGGCAAGATCGAGAAGGGCACCTACGCCTACAACTCCGTCAAGGGCAAGAAGGAGCGTATCGGCCGCCTTCTCCAGATGCACGCCAACTCCCGTGAAGACGTCGACGACGCCGTAACCGGTGACATCGTCGCCATCGCGGGCCTCAAGGACACCACCACCGGTGACACCCTCTGCGCTCAGGACAAACAGATCATCCTCGAGCGCATGGAGTTCCCCGACCCCGTGATCAAGGTGGCCGTCGAGCCCAAGACCAAGGCGGATACTGAGAAGATGTCCCAGGGTCTCATCAAGCTCGCCGCGGAGGATCCCTCCTTCCACTTCACCCGCGACGAGGAGACCAACCAGACGGTCATCGAGGGTATGGGCGAGCTCCACCTCGAGATCATCGTCGACCGCCTCAAGCGCGAGTTCAAGGTTGAGGCTGACATCGGCGCCCCCCAGGTGAACTACCGCGAGTCCATCTCCAAGTCCGCCAAGACCACCTACAGCCACAAGAAGCAGTCCGGCGGTTCCGGCCAGTACGCCGAGGTGTCCATCTCATTCGAGCCCCTCGAGCCCGGCACCGGCTTTCAGTTTGAGACTGACCTCAAGGGCGGTTCCGTGCCCAAGGAGTACATCCCCGGCGTCGCGAAGGGCCTCGAGGAGATGATGGGCTCCGGTATCATCGCCGGGTTCCCCGTCGTCGACGTCAAGGCGACCCTCTTTGACGGCAAGTACCACGACGTCGACTCCTCCGTGATGGCGTTCGAGGTTGCCGCCCGCGGGGCGTTCCGCGAGGGTATGGCCAAGTGCTCCCCCAAGCTCCTCGAGCCCGTGATGCAGGTGGACGTCGTGACCCCCGAGGAGTCCATGGGTGACATCATCGGTGACCTCAACTCCCGCCGTGGCCAGGTTGGCGAGCTCGGCGACAAGCCCGGCGGCCTCAAGACGGTCAAGGCTTTCGTGCCCCTCGCCGAGATGTTCAACTACGTGTCCAAGCTCCGCGGTATGACCAAGGGTCGCGCCAACTACTCCATGGTCCTCGCCCGCTACGAGCCCGTGCCCATGAACATCCAGAAGGAGATGCAGGAGAAGAACGGCTCCAAGGCCACCGCGTAAGCGTCTCACGGTCAAGAGGGGGGGGGTCCTCGGAAGTCCGAGGAGAATTGTTTTGAATCATTTGCAGCAGCAACGCGGCGATCCACCCGATTCGGTGGTGATTTAGTTCGCTCTTAATATAACGAACAATGTAGCTAAACTGAACTAAGAGTCTTACCGCATACCCGCGCCGTCCCAACTGCCCACGAGCGTCTGCAACCTCACCGCCTCCGACGCCGCCAGCATCATCTCCCAGGGAGCCTCGCCGCGAGCCGGCTCCGCCTTTCCCGATCCGACCCGAAGCCGCCGCCCTTTCCTCCCCGGCGTCACGTCCCCTTCCTTCCTCCTGAACGTCATCGTCACGCACGCCATCGGGGCACACGCGGGCGTCCTCCCTTGCGCGGATCCCATCGCCGCGGCGGCGGCGTCCGCGTCGCTCCAGCCGACGTCCACCCCCGCTATCGAACCCGACGGTAACTTTTTCTCACACGTCAAGTAATTGCCCCCGGGCGACTCCGCTGTCGTCTCGTCGGGGACGAACCGCTCGCGGAACCCACCGGCGTCTTCCTCGGCGAGCGCGACGTGGCCGTCGGTCAGAACCAGCGTCATGGGCTCCATGTTCTTTCCGCCGTTCTTTCGTATCCAGACCATGGCGTACGCCCTGACCTCGAGAGAAGAGTCGTCCTCGTCGCTCGCGTCGTTTTCCGGAGAACTCGTCCGTAACCCACGCACCGGCGAACCCGCGCGAAACCTCGCGACGGGCGACGATTCCACGCGAACGCACGACGACCGGAGCATCCTCCTCGCGAGCTCGAGCTGCGTGAGCGCGGCGGCGTCGCTGACTTTGACGTCGGTCGCCGCGGCGTTCGACGTCAAGGCGGACAAAATCGAGCGAGCCGTCTCCGAGCATCGAGTGACGAGCACCGCCGGCGCGAGCGAGGCGCGAGGCACGAGGCAGAGGATCTGCTCCCCGGCGCCGACCGAGATGGAACCCAGGTGGCAGAGCGCGCACGACCACAGCGCCGCGGCTCCCGCGTCGGGCCTGCACACGTAAACCCGGACGTCCGAGACCATGACGGTGACATCCTCCTCCCCTGGTTCCGCCGAATCGGGCGGGACCCCGAGCCCCACGCGAAGGTCACCGTGCGGCGGGCGCATTCTCGAGCACGAGAACGCGCCGATGAACGTCTCCGCGAGCGCGTTTCGCGCGACTCGAGCGCGAAAAGTACGAACGAGCCCGCGTCCCGGGCTCTCCCCAGTCGACTCCCCGCCGCTCGGGCTCCCCGCCGACGCATTCACCGCCGCGTCGGAGCCGACGAGCACCGACTCCTCCTCCAAGACCGAATCTCGCGTCGACGTGAAAAGCCCCCGCGCGGACGGTATCCCGCACCTTCGCTCCTCCAGGAGCTCGTCGTCCGGCTGAACCCGGAGCGCCGTCTTGGAAAGTTTAAGCGGCTGTAAACAAAACACGACGTCAGTCTACTTGCCCATATGATATAAAGATAAAACTCACCGAGTACAAACCATTCGCGTCGTCTTCGCTGTCGTCGGTGGTGGTATCTGACTCGATCCCCTCGCTCGTCCGTGCGGCGCGTCGCCTGGACCGTAGCGTCGGCGCGATTCGCGCCGGGGACCTCGCGCCGCTTGGGAGCGACTCCGGCGTCGCGAGCCCGCTCGTGTTCTCGCCGGATTCGTCGTCGGTGAAAAACATTTGCGCCTCGGCGTCGGACTCGAAGCTGGTCAGGTCCATGACGCGGGATATACCGGTGAACCTCGGGGGAGATTTGTTGAGCTCGAGGCTGAGATGACGCCCGTGGGCCGGCGTGCCCCTCCCGCCGCCGTCGATTCGTCGCCCGGAAGAAGACGACGATCCGGGTCCGCCGCCCGGTGGTTTAGGGGGACGCCGTTTGCCCCTGAGGTCCGAGGGCGCGGACGTGGACAGGTACGATTCCCCGGGTGACGATTCGTCTCCCCTAGGCAATGGACGTATACCGATTGGCGTCGCGTCTCCGCGGGTCACCGCACGAGGTGTCCTCGTCGCGTCTCCGGGCGTCGTGAACTCTCCGGGCGACGGTGAAGGCGAAGGCTCGTCTTCGGGGATGGGCGCGACGCCGCGGGGTTCGGGCTCGAAGCCGTGCCAGAACGTGTCGAACCCCGAGAGCACCGCCGCGCGCATCGCCTCGGCGTCCTCCTCGGACACGTCGTGCCGGGTGAACGATGCGTTCGCGTTCGCATCGCGACGGTTCATCTTCCGGCGGCGACGCGACGACGCCCTCGCGGCGAGGAAGGACGGCGGCGGTGTCGACGCGGGCAGCGGCGGCGTCGCGGGCGTCGCGGGATCCGACGTGAAGTGTTCCTCGTCCGATCCGTTCGTTTTCGTTTCGTCGTCCGATGACCCTGTCTCGCTCCCGCCTGGGTTTCGCATCCCCGTTCGTCGCATCCGCGCCCTGAGCTGCGTCGCTTTCCGATAGTGTTGCAGCGTGAATTTATCAAACTTTGACGCCGGGCGACCGTCCAGCTCGACGGCTCGCGTATCGGGCCAACACGCCAGCGCCTGCGTCCTGTACCCCGCCACCGCGGACACCGGGTTACCCTCCAGCCACACCTTTCTCAGCCGTGGTAAGTTATCGGCGATGAACGCCACGTCGTGCTTCATCGAACGCAGCAAGTTTCCGGCGACGTCCAGGCTTTCCAGAGACTTTAGCGTCTCGAGCCCCCGCGCGCTTCGGAGCTTGTTTCCCCGCAACGACAACGAGGTCAACACGCGCCCGTCCGCGTGGAGGGCGTCGGGGAGCCACCGCGCGTCCCGGACCCGGTTGAACCCCAAATCGAGGTGCGTCAGTTCGGAAAGGCACCGTGTTCCGTCGGGGTCGATTCGCTCAACTCCGTTTCTGCGCAGGTCGAGCCGTCGCAGTCGCGGGCACAGCCGAACGGACGCGTCCACCTCGGTGAGGTCGCCCCCGACGCACGTGAGCGACCGGAGCATGGGCCACGTCGCCGCGCGGGGCTTTGGGTCGAACGTGTTGTGTAACCGGGAGCCGCGTGTGTCGACGTCGTCGGTGTTCGACGTCTCGCCCTCGCCGACGAAGAGCATGGAAAGTGTCCCGACGCATCTGCGAAGGTCCATCTCGACGAGGTGCGTGCGGACCTCCCGGAGCCCGCGCACGAGGTTACCGTCCCATATCGGGCGACGCGTGGCGGCGGATAGGTCGCATCCTCGCAGCTCGAGCCGCGCGAGGGACGCGAACGGCGCGAGGCTCAGCAGCGAGAGCGCCGAAGGGAGCTGCTGCTGCTGCGCCTGCGTTGTTGTTATGCGAGAAAACGAGGGCGAGGTACCGTCGCCCGTGTGAAGGTCGTGCTCGTCGACCCTCAGGGTTTCGAGCCCCTCGAGCAACGCGCGGACGTACTCGAGCCTCCGGAGGTACTCGAGATCCGACGCGTGCCAGTGGTCGAGCGACCTCGACAAGTCCCCTGGGGAGGCGCCGTGTCCACCGCCCAGCTCGCTCAATCGCGCCAGTTGCTGCAACCTGGCGGTCACCCTGGCGAGCTCCCGTGTGGAGAGCGTGAGCACCCTGGAGCCGGCGAGGAGCTCCTCAGAGTGCCGCGCCAGGTACGCCGCCATGGCGGTGATGGCATCCTCCGCCATCACGGCGAAGCCCGCGCCCCCACCTCCTCCTCGGGCGCCCCAATCAATTTTGAGTCTGTGAGCTCGTCTGCGTGCCGTTTTATTGGACCGAGAAAAACTCGATGTACTCAACGGGCAGCGCGGCCCCGGCGCGGACACTATAGGGCGCTCGGGTGGGTTACTATAGGGCCCAGGGAGTGATCCCGCGGACGTTCCAAGCGTAGGAACGCGTGCCGCGCTCACCCCAACCGCCTAGGTCGTCCAGTGGACCATGGCGACCCTTCATGCTAACGGGTCGAAAAAGGACGCGGAGTAGAACGGGGGCTTTTCCGAGAGACAGGGAGATGACGGGGCGGTGGGCGTCCGCCGTGATGACGGTGGCGTTGCTGCTGGGGATGCTCCCCGCGGCGGCGCCGTCGACGGACCCCCCGACGTTCGCATCCGACCTACCCGAACGCCTGGACCTCTACTTCAAGCCAACGACCGCGGGCACCGTCGCCGTGCTCTCGTGGCAACAGCCCGACGGACTGAACCAACCCATCTACGCGGACTCGAACCCATCGACACCGGTGCTCGACGTGGACATCTCCGGCATCGTCAAGACGGATTCCGTGACCCGCGTCATCGCCACGGCGAACGCACTCGCCGCCGCGCAAATCATCGGCGGCGCCAACGCACACGCCGCGCTCATCGACGAGGTCTTCAACGAGACAGCCGGTGCCGTCGTCGCGACCCAATGCTGCGCTCCACACGACACGCTCCACCTGCACGAGCCACTCTTGCGCACCGACCCGGTGGCGCTCTACACCACGCGGAACGGCACGCACGAGTGGTCCCCAGGTGCCGCCGCACCCGACATACCCCTCGTCGAGATGACCTTGACGTTGGGAAAAGCGGGGCTGGTAGGGGGTGCAAACGCCATCGACGCGTCGACACTAGACGCGGGGCTCACCGGCGACCGGCGGAACGCGCTTCGTTTGGCCATAGCGGAGTTGGCGCACGTGTCGGTTGGTTCGGTGACGGCGCACGACGTGGCGTCCACGACGCACGTGTGGACCCCGTCCATCGAAATCACGAACCTCGCCCATTCATGGGTCGAGGATACCGCCGCTCGAAGGGAGGTTGTTCGGGACGCGTTCGCCTCCGCCGCCGGTCTGAGCGCTTCGTCGGTGGCGATGACGTCGCTCACGGAGGCGGCGGGGTCCACGGAAGGGACGCCGAAGATGCGGGCGGAGTTCACGGTCACGATCGTGGGGTCAGACGCCGCGGAGGCGGTGAAGACGTCCAACGCGAGGATCAGGTGAGTTTATTTTTAGCCATTTTCGTACGTGGGCGATTCGATTCGACTGACGTCGTGTTTTGTTCAACTCTTACAGGACGCAACAGTTCCGCGACGCGACGCTCTTGGGAGTGCAGGGTTTAAAGCAGCTGTTCCAGTACGCTACTTTGTTGGAGAGCGACCCGGGCGACGGCGTCATCGCCACGTGTAAGTTCCGAGTCGCCGCGACCACGAACGGCGCGTGGGTCCGGCTCGGGTACGGCGATGGTATAACGCCGACGCAGCTGGACGGGTTCGTGTCCGAGACGTACGGTTCAGACGCGGTTACGGTTTCTGGAATTTCCAGAACCTTTCCAAACGGCGGAACGATGCCCTCGCTCGTGCCAATCACGGACGACTACGCGAGGTACATCTACGACATCGTCCACGTCCCGGGGCTGGCGAGGTTTCAGAGCCTGTTCGTGACGACGTTCACTGACGAGGACGTCGGGCGGATGACGCGTGTGTCGTGGCATAACCAGCGGCCGGGCGAGAGGCTCGACGTCCTGCTCGTGGACGTCGACGGCTCGGGCTGGGGTGACCCGACGTCGCAAACGTGGCAGGGTCACGCGGAGGTTATGACCGCGCCGCCTCCGTCGCCGCCGCCGCCGCCCTCGCCCCCGCCTCGCGTCGAGCAGATTCAGACGATCGTCTACGCGGGGCCGGAGGATGGATCCACGCACCCGCTCGGCACGGTGTTTACGTTTAAGCTCCGAGCAGAGCCGAGCTGCGCCGAGTGCGGACTCCCGGTTGTGACCGAGATGCACGTGAGAACGGCGAAGGAGGTGGCGGGCGCCGCGGACCACGCGCAGCCGTGGGGATCGTGGAGACAAGCCTCGCCGACCCGCGAGGGATACGTGTACACGCACTACCCGAAGGAGAACGGAATCTACAGGTTCGAGGCGAAAGCCGTCGACGGTGGTTTAGGCGCGACGCTCGAGGATACGACGCCGGTGTACAGGAGGTACATCGTCGGCGCGAGGATCACCGCGAAGGGCGCGCTGGATCGCGCGCGGGGTGTGATTGACATCGCGTTTTCGTCGCCGGTGCCCACGGATCGCGTAAAGCCGGAGGATGTATTCGACGAAGCCTCGCTCGCGAAGCTCGGGCCGGGGGCGCTGAAGATCGACTGGTTCAACTCCACGCGACTCCGCGTGATCCTTCCACCCGCGGAGAAGTCGAACGTGTGCGCCGCGTGGAGGGACGCTAGGACCGCGGCGGTAGAGGCGAGTGCCGCTCCGCCGAATGATCTTCGCGTGACGCTCAAGGATGCGAATACGTACTTCGCCGCCGACTCGGGTTTCGAAGTCGACGGGGACGTGGACGTCGCGATGGGCCCCAGCGCGGGCGCCACCCCGGTGAATGTCGCGGGACCTCCCACCGTCGGCCAGTGCGCGCACCTGAAGCTCACCGCCGCGCCGGTGGGCGGCGGGTGGGACGGGGTCACGACGTGGCGGCTGCTGATGACCAACACGTCCGGGTTCAGTCCGGAGCCCAAGCCGGACGTCGACGTCGGAGCCGTGGACGCCATCCTCGACGCCGCGAACGCCGCCACCGAACGCGTCGTGACCTTCCCGCCGTCGTCCACGGTGTCGGACACCAAGTACACCTTCCTCACGGAACTCACGAACTGCCAAGGGGAAGTCAGTAACGAGACGATACGCGTCGACAGGGTCGCCGGCGTCGTTCCTTACGTCTACCCCGCCGCCGGCGCGCTCGACTTTGTGACGTACTATTCGAACCCTTTCGAAGCGGCGTTCGACGTCGCTTTACCCGAGCGCGGAACCCCGGGCGGCGCGTGCGACGTGGACGCGTCTAACCTGGTGTACGTCTGGCGGAACATCAGCGCGGGCCGCGCGGATTGCATGTACACGAACGAAAAGGATGTTTCGAATCGGTACGCCGGGAGTAATTATAAACTCGCGCCGAGGGCGACGCGGCGGACGCTCGCCACGACGCCGTTCTGCCTCGGCATGGGCCGGCACGTCATACAGCTCACCTCATACTTCGACGGGTCCGTCAAGGGTACCTCGGAGTCCATCACGTTCATCAACGTGGAGGTTGTCAAGTCCCCGGTTGTGGCTTTAATCGCGGGCGGCGCCGGTCCTCGGGCGGTGCAGAAGGGTTCGGTGTTTGACCTCGACGGCTCCGGCTCGACGGACCCTGACCTCGGTAAACCGGGCGCACCGGGCAACAACCAGACGTTCACGTGGCAGTGCAAGACGCTGAGCTTGGACGCTGACACGGGTGTGGAGACGGAGTCGTCTTGCGAAGACGAGCTCGACGAATTGTTCGGTTCAAACGGTAAATTTATCCGCGGCGTCGGCGAGAAAATTCGCGTCGGCCCGAGGTACAAGTTCACGCTGACCTACCAGAACGCGGGTCTCACGAACTCCTTCTCCACGATCGTCACGGCCGTGGTGGACCCGGTGCCCGTCGTGGTGGTGAAAACCCCGCACCCCGCGACGGTATCCTCCACGGCGCCGTTGCGACTGGTGGGTTCGGTGTCGCGGGCGCGCGGGTCGGGCGACGGAAAGATTCGAGTCTCGTGGTCGTCCTCGCCGCCGTTAGACTTTTCCGACCGGCGACTCTTCGCCACTCCCACGAATTCCCCGCGCATGACGATCAACGCCAACGTGCTGGTACCGGGCGAGAGGTACGTGTTCACGCTGAGGGCCAGGCAGGATGGCCAAGCCGCCGACGGGTTCGCGTCGACCGGTGCGATTTTTGTTGCGGGACCGCCGGACCCTGGGACCGTGGTCGCGACTCCCTCGGAAGGCACCGCGCTCGATACGATGTTCACGATCGCCACGCAGGGGTGGGGCGGCGGGTCGCTGAGGTACACGCTGGGTTACGTCCTGTCCGACGCGCGTGGCCGCGACGTCGACGTCCCGCTGCTCGTCGAGTCCACGTTGAGCAAAGTTTCCGGGCTGCTTCCGGCGAACGTCTCGAGCGATCACGCCCGAATCTTCGCCATCGCGCGAGCCACCGACGCGCACGGCGCGTCCAGTCGCGTCGAAGGGACCGTCCGCGTGCTCAAGACGCCGCGAGGTGACGAGACGAAGGCTGCGAAGCGCGCGCTCGAGACGGCGTTGCGAGTCGGCGATCCCGGCATGCGCGCCGCCGCCGCGGTCACAGCCGCCGCCGCGCTCAATACGCTCAACACGGACAGGTCGTCGATGCCGGCCGCCGACGTGAAGGAACGTCGCGAGGTGAGGGCCGGCGCGATGGACGCGGTGTCCGCCGCGGCGACTCGCGCGATCGAGGACGCCGTCGACGGCGTCGAGATTGACCCGGGGGTTTTATCCACGTACGTCACGTCGGTAGCCGCCGTCGCCGCCGTGCCCGCGGAGCTCACCAAACAAACCGCGGAGTTGGGTCTAACCACGGTGACCGGTTTACTCCGCGCGAGGTCATCGATGCCCGCGCCGATCGAGGTGACGTCCGCGGCGGCCGCGATGGTCAGCGGCGCGGTCGAGGTGCAGCTCGACTCTCTCGTCGCGAAGTCTCCCGCCCCAAACGCCACTCTCAACGCCACGACCACAACCGGCGGCGCCGTCGCCGTCGCGAGCACCCAACTCTATGGGACGAGACGCCGACGCTTGCTTAGGTACCGACGGCTGCTTCAGGATGATAATTCGACGAACCCCGTGGAGTTGATCGACGGCGCGCCGGTCATCGACCCGCTCGTGGCCAAGGCGCTCGACGGTTCCGTGGCGGTTGCGTTTTCGGTGACTCGAGGGCAGGCCCCGAATGAAACCGGCGCCGAGCTCTTGGAGCGCCACGTCACCATATCCGCGAAGCGGTACCACGTGGACGACCTGGCGGTCGAGTACCGCTCGCTCAGGGCGCCGCACGTATCCGCGGCGAGGTACTCGCTTCCGAAGTCCGTCGCCGACGGGTCGGTCGGGCAGATTCACGCGGATGTTTTTTTATATCGGTGGTCCGGCGCGGCGCTGCCGTCGGCGACGCGGATCATGACGGATGCGAGCGCGATTGACGTGGTGTACGGCGACGGTTCGCGTCCATCCATCGGCGCCGATGAGGAAGTTGTCGCGTCGATTCCGTTCACGGGCGTGGGGCTGGAGACGTTGGAGAAGGTGATTTACGAGTACAAGTGCGCGAGGCACAGCGGCGGAGTCTGGCGCGTCGACGAGGCGGACGTACGGACGGTTTCCGTGACGGAGGCTGACGGCGGGAGCGTGACCTGCGCGGGGCGGGGTAACGCGTTCATCGGCTACGCACTCGGCGCGGTCATCGCGCCGATCAACTTCACGCTCGTAGCGGACGAGACCAGCAAGGGTTCGACCGCGCAGGGGTACTGGTTCTTCATGGCGGCGCTCTCGCTGTTTACCATCCTGCTCAGCGTCTGCTGCCTTCGCAGCGGGATGCGGCGGTACCAGGTCAAGATCGCGAACAAGGATGATTACGAGATTGAAAACTAGATAGAACACATAGCGACACACGTAGCGATCATAACAAAGATCACGATAGGAAGCACAGAGCTATGCGAAGCTATCCGAAGGCGTAGCCCGACATCGCCAAGTTCAAGACGACGTCTGAAAATATTCGTTCTCCCGGGTCGTCCTCGGCGGCTCCCACCGTCACGAACAGCGGCGCGAGGTGTTCCTCCCGTGGGTGGATCGCCCGTGGCGACGGCGCGGTAGTCCAGTTCCTGAGCCGTTCTGATCGTGCCTTTGGCTCCACGCCGGCGCAGGGGTCGCCATCGTGTGCCCGCGGAACTAACAACGACGAAATTTCAGCGAGTCACCTCACCTGCTCACCTTCCAGCTTCGCCGAAAACTAAGTTAGGTAATCGGCACTCTTGACCGCGCTGCGACACCTTGAAGCCATGGGTTACGGCAGCAGTATGAAGAAGCAGTCGGATCCTAACGACCCCGCCGCGCTGCTCGATGCGCTCATGGGGTCGACGCGGAACATGACCGAGACGGAGAAGGCCACCTCGGGACCGAGATGGCAGGACCGAGACGTCTGCGAGAAATTTCTCGTGGGATGCTGCCCGGGCAACCTGTTCCACGCCTCGTCGAAGCGCTCCGACGTTCGCCCGTGCACGTTGACGCACGCCGAGTCCATCCGCACGGACTACGAGAAGACGAACCCGTCGGAACCCGGGAGCAAGCGCCGGGGCATCGAGCGTCGGCTCTTAAGGGAGCTCCAAATTCTCGTCAAAGACATGGACCACAAAGTGCGGAGGACCAAGGAACGCGTCGAGCTCGAGATGAAAGCCGCGGCGGCCGCCACGAAGGCCCCGCCCGACGAGGCCACCGCCAAGGCGCTCGCCGACGTCACCGGCCAGATCGCCGAGCTCGTGCGTAAAGCGGAGGAGGCCGGCGACGAGGGCGACGTGGAGACGGCTGAGAATTCGTTAGCCGAAGCCGAGGAGAAGAAGAAACTGAAACTCGAGCTGGAGACGACCGCGGCGAAGCAGGCCGAGGACAACCTCGTGCTCGCGAGAGCCAAGGTGACGGGCACCATGTTCGGCGAGCAGTGCGTCTGCGAGGTGTGCTGCTCCATCACCAACGCCAAGGACGATCTGAACAACGCGAGCCACCTCGAAGGACAGATGCATCTGGGCTGGATCGAGATTCGCGCCGAGTGCGTACGCCTTCACGAGATCCTGAAGGATGACCTGGACGACGCCGCGCCGGTGGAGGAGGAGGAAGAGGAAGGGGAGCTCAAGGGCATGCCCCCCGCGCCGCGTGATCGGGGGTACCGGGATGATAGGGACCGCCGCGGTCGGGACTGGGATCGGGACCGAAGGGATGACCGAAGGGATCACCGCGACCGAGGCCGTGACTGGCACCGCGGCCGCGATCGCTCGAGATCCCGGGACCGGTACGACGATAGGGATAGGTACCGACGGGACAGTCGCGAACGGTACGCGCCCTACGGTCGACGGTGACATCCTGAGACATCCCGACGTGACGGCATCGACGCTCAATAATATTTGCCCTAATAAAATCTAAGTGGTGACGAAGAGCCAGAGCAGGCCTTTGAGGTACCCCACGATCTCCGCGCCGCCCAGCTTGCTGCTGCCGTACACCCTGTCCACGAACGTGATCGGCACCTCCGCCACGCTCAGCCCCGCGCGCGCGCACCGCACGATGATCTCCATCTGGAACACGTACCCTTTGCTCACGACTTTCTTCACCAAATCAGCCAGCGAGCTCTTGCGGTACAGCCGGAAGGACCCCGTCAGGTCCGACACCCCCGGGTTCAGTAGGACGTGCGCCAGGTAGTTGGCCACCCTCGACGTCAGCTTCCGCCGCGTGTCCCAGCCGTGAACCCCGCCGCCCGGCACGTACCTCGTGCCGGTGACGACGTCGAAGTCCCCGCTCCTCTGCTTGGCGATGAATTCCGGGATCGCGCGTGGATGATGGCTCAGGTCGGCGTCCATGATGACGACGAACTCGCCGGTGGCGTGCGCTAGGCCGTGGACGTACGCCGTGCCCAGCCCTAGCTTACCGGGCCGCGGGCGGAGTAACAGCCGGTCGTCATCGTATTCCTTCGCCAGCGCCCGCACCACGTCCTGCGTGCCGTCCGGGGAGTTGTCGTCGACCACGATGATCTCGAACTCGTCCTTCGCGCACCGCGGGTCGTCGAAGGCTTTGCGCAGGAGGAGGTAGAGGATGCCTATGTTCCTCCGCTCGTTGTACGTGGGGACGATGACGCTGTACTTGGTCATCGTATTCAGTGACGGCGATCGCCGCAGAGCGAGCGCGCTGCGGACAATGGGTGTTGACAAAATCGACCCGCCGTGTCGGGTGACTCACCGGGCCTCTCGGCTTGACCGTTTGTGCCCAACGTCACTTCCAAGCGCGCGATGTCCGGCTACCCCGACTATCCCGCGGGCCCCGGGCCCGGATCCGGGGGCTACACCCCGTACGGTGGTCCCCAGGACTACGCCGCGACCCCTCAGAGGTACGCCCCCGCGCATCTTCCCGCCTCTCCCGCCGTCTCGCCCGCGCCCGCATGCTTCTCGAGATTCAAAACATCGTGTGAAGCTGTGTCCCTCCGCCTCTCTCGCTCACCCCGTTTCCACCCCCGACCCATCGCGTATCGCAGCAACTTCGGCATGCCCGGCGGCGGCTACGGCGGCCCGCCGCCTGGAGGCCTCGGCGGCGGCGCGGACGAGCTCCATCCCGCGGAGTTTTTCGACGGAGGCGGGGATCCCGACGTCAGGCCCGAGTACTTCGCCGGGATGGAGGAGATGCTCGTGTACTTTGAAGGGGTCACCGCGGCGGTCGTGAACTACTCCCCCGCGGACACCAACGCCATCCGCAACGAGCTCCAGATGCTCGGTGCGAGGGTGCGCGAGCGGTACACGCCCGATTGCACCCACCTCATGACCCCGTACCAGCAAGGGCAGGACTACAAGCAGGGCGCCATGGATGGGAAGATCGTCGTGTCCTACGCGTGGCTCGAGGATTGCCTCACCGCGCGTCGCGTCGTGCCGCACACGGACAAGGTGCTGTACCAGCCCATCCGTGATGAGAACGGCGTCCCGGGGATGGAGCAGGCGGTGGTCTCCATCGCGGGGTACAAGGGGCCCATTCGCAACGACATCCGCGAGTTGATCGAGGCGGCGGGGGCCACGTTTAACCAAAACTTTACCAAAAAGACCACGCACCTCATATGCTACCGCGCCGAGTCCGAGGTGTACGCCAAGGCTTTGCTGTTCAAGCTGGAGGGACAGATGCTGGAGATCGTGAACCATCGGTGGATCGAGGATTCGGTTCGGAACTGGCGGCGGATGCCAGAGGAGAGCGAGGTGTACCGGAAGCTGGGCGTGGAGGTTGACTTTGAGGAGCGGCTCGACGCGGAGAAGAAGCTTCGCATGGACGTCGAGGCGCAGCTCGAGGAGGAGGAACGGTCGCGTCGTAACCTGCAGGAGCTGCTCGAGGCTGAGGAGCGCGCGCGGCAGGAGATGCAGCAGCAGCTGCTCGAGGAGGAGTCGCAGCGGATCACGCTGCGGACGCAGCTGGACGGCGAAGGGCAGAACCGGGAGGCGCTGCAGCACCAGTTCAGCCGGAGCAGGTCCGACATCGATTCGCTGCAGTCGCTGTTGCAGCAGAGCGAGGCGTCGCGCGCGAAGCAGGAGCAGCAGCTGCTCGCGGCGGAGGAGGAGCGCCGGTCGATGATGCGGCAGATTGAGGATATGCGACGTCAGCAAACCGCGCTGCAGTCGCAGTTCAGCCGGAGCCGACAGGACCTCCTCACGCAGCTCGAGGCGCGTCTCAACTCCATCGAGCAGCTCAGGTCCGAGCTGGATAACGAGGCCAAGTCCCACGGCGACACGAACGAGAAGCTCGAGGCGGAGAAGCGCGCGCACAAGGAGACGCAGGAGAAGATGGTGCAGGGCGAGAAGCAGGTGAAGCAGCTGCAGGACCAGCTCGCCGCGGAGGGCAGGGACAAGTCGGCGCTGCAGAAGCAGCTCGAGGCTGAGCGCAAGTCCCGGCTGCACATCCTCTCCGACTTTGAGTCCGAGCGCAAGCAGCGCGAGCACCTCATCAAGCAGCTGGAGGCGGAGCAGAAGCTCCGGCAGTCTCTCCAGAAGGCGGTCAGCACCAAGGAGGAGCTCAGGCTCAAGGCTGAGGAGGAGATCGAGCGGCTGAACCAGGACATCCAGGAGATGATGGACGAGATCGACAGACTCAAGACGTTCGAACCCCCGGAGAAGATGGACGAGAACAGGGTCGCGGTCAAGCTCTTCCTCGAGGAGGACATTCGGTTCCTGGAGCTGGACCCGGATGTTTCCTTCGAGGAGCTCATCATCGCGGTGGGCAAGGTGTTCATCGAGACGTACGTCATCAAGTTCGAGGACGAGGACAAGCACCACATCACGCTCAAGACATCCGAGGATCTCAAGATTGCCGTGCGGCAGTACGAGAAGACCGAGTCGCAGTACCTCAAGCTCATCTTGGAAAAGGCGGGGGCCAAAAAGACGACCATGTTCGGGTTCAAGAAGAAGAAACGGATCGGGGAAGAGGAGGGCGAGCAAAAGAAGGGCGGGAGCTGGGGCGGAATGTTCGGACGGAAGAAACGGGACGACGACGACGACGACGACGATATGTAAGCTAGCGGCTCTCGTGAAATTGACAATCAGATATTTAATTCACCACCCGCGCCTGGCGTTGCGAGATAGGAACGTCTCCTTCTCGCGAGTCTCCGCGTTCGTGCCCGTGAACAGAGACGCGTACGCTTTCTTCGAGACGTCGTCCCCGTCGGGCGCGTGGTCCGCCGCGCGCCAACGCTTCGCCTGCGCCCTGAGCTGCTCGTTGCCCAGCTCGTCGCATCCGTTCCATTCCCGTTTGCTGGATTTGATCCCGGTGCCGGCGACGAGCTCAACCTCCTTGTTCTCATCCGGGGAACCCTGACTAACCTCGACCCCGCCGTTCTTCTTTAAATCCTTCTTGCGCTTCTTCGCGGCTTTCTTGGCAGCCTCGTCTTCGAGAGCCTCCTTCATTTTGTCCGCCTCCTCACCCTTCGGGTTGACCGGTATCCTGGTCTGATCCTCCAGCTCGACCCCTTCGCCTAGCATGTCGGCGACGGCGTCCTTCGCGTCACGCAGCGCGCGTTCGCTCACCACCAGACCCGAGGGCGACAGCGCGAAGAACTTCGTCTTGCCGTTAAAGTCCAGCCCCGAGATTGGGCACGAGAACTTAGCGGCCGCGTCCAGCCTGCAGTTCGCGGCGTTGACGCTTTCCTTCTTCTTGTCCTTTTCACCCGCGCCCGCGACTCTGTGCATCTTCAGCGTGAGCAGCGCCTTCATGCCGACGATGTGCTCCAGCCGTTGCGGGAGCTTGATACCCTCCGTCGCCTTGAGCATCAGCGCGTTCAGAACCCCTTCTTTGTTGTACACGCGGCCCAGTTTGTCCATGACGAGTTTCCCGTCGCCCGTCTCGAGCGGTTGCTCGGTGAACGCGCAGTTGAACCAACGCGCGATTTCCTCCTCGCGCTCGTCCCTGTCCCGCACCGTGGACTGCGTGGAGTAGCGGACGAACCCGCCGAGGGTCTCGCGCTTGGTGGAGTACCCCTTGCCGCCGCCGTCGGCGTACATCTCCAGGTAGGCGCTGCGGGATTCGGCCCCCGTCGCGCCTCCGTCGCCGCCTCCGCCGCGAAGCGCGCGGAGCGCCAGCGTGAGCGTGGCCCCAGCGCGGACGCCCGAGCTCGCCAGCGTCGCGCGAGGGTTCAGAAGCCATCGTCCTTCGTGCACCAGGTGCTGCGAGAAGGGGTTGGGGACGGGTCGGGATGGTCAGCGCGTCGCTTAGGGTTGGGAGCGAAGCGATCTCAGAGTCGAAATTCGGGCGAAACGAATCGGGCGCGCACCACGTCGTCGGCGCCGGGGAGTTGGGTGACCGCGTCTCCCAGTATGCGAGTCCGGAGCTCGCCCACGGTGTCATCGGGGCCGAGCAAGTCGGTCGCCCGCGTGCGGGCGCCCACACGGCAGAACACCTGACCGCGCATCGAAAAATGAAGGTGCCGTCGGCACTCGAGAAGATCTTCTGTAAAAGCTCAAAAAGTTTGCTATTCCCACGCTGCGTCGCGCGACTCATCAGAGGTTCACTCTCGCGAGCTGGTCCGCCGCCGCGTCCAGCGCGTCGACCCCATTATCCCCCTTATCCGCCCCTCCTTCACCATCCCTCTTCGCCGCCTTCTTTCGAAAATCCTTGAAACACTTCTTGAGCTGCGCGCAGAACCTATCCACGTCCGCCTCCGTCGTGCCCAGCGCCGCGGCGGCGGTGAAGTAAGGCACCGGATACGCATCGTGACTCGCCCCGAAGCCGTCGAACACCACCCCGCCCACGTCCGCCCTCTTCCCCGGCGCCACCACCCGTGTCCCGGACACGCACCGACTGAACAGCATGCTCCCGAAGAAGCTCACGTCGCCGTCCTTCACTAAACCCGCGTGACGTTCCAGACTCACCCCCATCGAGATCGGGTTCCCTGGCGTCTCCAACAGACGCTCGCCAAACTCGCCGACGCACTCGCCCAGCTTCGTTCGCATGTACCCGTACACGCTCTGCCGTTCCGCTAGGCACCGTGCCCACCCGTCGGCACCCATGGACAGCAGCGTGATGAGCAGATCGAGCACCGGCGAGATTGACGCTCGTCCCGGGTACGACTTCCGCACGGCGTCCACCACCGACGTGTTATCCTTCCCGCTGCACACCACCGCCCCGCCCACGGGCACCATGAAGTTCTTATCCGTGGACTGGACCACCGCGTCCACGCGCCCGCGACGCCACGCACGGGTCACCTCTTTGCACAGCTGTGCCGCTTGGATTCCGTACGCGTTGTTGATGACGTGTCCTACGTCGAGCGCCGAGCACATCTTGGCGACGTCGGAGCACGCGTCGGCGGACCTGGGCGCGAAGCACGAGGTTGACGTGATGACGCAGCAGACGTTTGAAGGGCCGGCGGCTTCCACGGCGGCGCGGACGGCGTCGACGTCGGTGCACAGCTGGTCGCCGACGAGCTTCGGGGACACGACGACGAGCTCTAGGCCGGCGGAGAGGACCGCCTTGACGCAGGTCTTCTGGTCCAGGCGGCACCACACCACCTTGTTCGCGGTCTTCGGGCGTTTGGACTTCATGGCGAGTAGGACGAGGGTCAGGGTCATGCCGGTGGCGAGGGGAAGGACCAGCGCGGGGCCCATGTCCTCGAGCCCTGCGATCTTCATGGCGTCCGCGACGAGAAGATTGGTGAGCTTGTTGAGCAAGGATGAGCCGGCGGCTTTGGGCTGCTCGGCGGCGACGTCGCCGGAGCGCCCGATGCCGTGCGCCAGGTTCCAGTGCCTGCGCGCCACCAGCGGGCTGTAGACCCTCGCCTCGCGCTCGCCCACGCCGACGTTGTCGAGGAAGTTGTTCGAGTCCATCATGGCCGCCTCGGAGAGGAACGCCTCGATGGAGTGGTCGTCCCAGCCATCCTTGGGAAGGCGACGCTCCGAGAGGAGCGAGGTGACGAGCTTGGACCGACGTGCGGTGGCCTGGGAGCCCTGGTTGATGTACGCCCTGGACACCAGACCCTCCGCGAGGGCGTACGCCTCGGGGCTGAACATCGTTGTGCGAACTGAATCGGATTGTGTTGTTCGTTTGTAGGGTTGTTTCTCAGATCCTAGGCCACTTCGAAGACGCGCGTGGCGGCGGTGGAGTGGAGGTGTCGAGACAAGTGGAGGTGTCGAGATGGCCGCCGTGTTCGAATGCCTGACGTCGCCGTTCTGCTCCATGTGCTGCGGCGGGTTGTCGGTGTTCGCCATCGTCGTGCTCATCCCGCTCGGCTCGCTGTTCCAGAAGGACTACCGGTTCCTCGGGGAGGACTGGCTCACGGAGGCGAGGCGCGAGGACGAACACCTCATCGCGGCGAAAAACTGCTTCATCACGGCCGCGATGTACGGTGGATTTCTCGGCTTGTCGGTCATGTGCTGCATGAACAACAAGCGAAGGGGGCGCATGTAGCAGCCCCGACCACCTAGCGACCACTTAGCGAACAAACACCCAACAAATTAGCAATGATTAGATTTCAACGCGCCGTACGACGTGTGCACTCCTAGCGGCTAAGTATAAATACCGACGTCACTTCCACTTCTCCAGCGTGGTCCTCTCCAATAGGCCGCTCCCTATGACCCGGTCCATCATCACCTGAAGCCGGGTACCGTCCGTTATGTACAGGTACCCGACCACGCACTCGAGCGCCGAAGCGTTCCTGTACGTGGCGAACCCGCCCTTCTTCTTACCCCTCAGCCGTGAGGGCGTGTTCCCCGCGCTGCCCCCGTTACGTCCCCAGCGCACCACCGCCAGCTCCTCCTCCGTGAAGAAGGGTGTCTCGTTGGACTCGTCCATGAGCTCGCGAAGCACCATGTCCTGCGCCTCCGCCCGCGCGGCTCGTTTGGTTTTTAAGTCGTACTCCACGGGTTTGCACGGCGGCGCGAAGAAGGCTCGCCGGACGTAGAGCTCCCACACCGCGTCGCCGAGGAAGGCGTAGGAGACCGGGGACCACTGCTTCGGGGATTTGAGGTGCGTGTCGTTCGGCGGGATGGTCGGCACGAACTGACCTGCACGTGAGTTTTGGATGGAGATGGATGGGGTTGGACGAATTTGTTAACCTCGGTTCGGGGGTAAGGGCTTCGGACGCTCGAGGAGGACTCGCGGGGTTTGAAGAGTGAAGGGTGACGTCGACGCCGGGTTAAGGAGTGCGCGTACCTTGCGGGGGTTCCACTCCCTCCACGCCGTCGTCGTCGTCCAGGTCCAGGCCCCATCTCGGGTCGTCCTTGGCCGCCGCATTTCTCCCCGGGTGCCGAGTGGGAGTGCGCCCGTGCGTCCTCCAGGACGCCGCCGTCGTCGCGGTTCGGCCCCGGGCACCCACGCGCGTGTTGTTACTCCACCGTGGTGCCACACAGACGAGGCTCCGAGCCGCGTGCGTCGCCATGTCGCCACCACGTTTGCGCGCTTCGAGAGTGACGGCTTAATGTTTACGCAACAACTTCGGATGCACTTTTTGGTGGTTTTACGGTATGATGACTGTGAATACATGTGAATCTTCCGTAACACAGATTAATCTTCCCTAATTGCCTATTGTTTGTGACTAGTGGCAGTGTCGTTTCTGTTTCGGGCGGCAAATATTTCAAACGGGGGAGGGCACCCTCGAGATCACACAATTGGGCGCGAACCCCACGCCGCTTCCAGGCACACGAAGGAAGCGCAGTCCGGGTTCGTCGCACTTCACACGACGAGCGGGTCGTGTAGGTAAGGAGGTACCAAACGGATCGGGCGCGATGGTGCACATATACAAGCCCGAGTTCGTCAAGCACGACGGCGGATCACCAATCTTTTCGGTGGATTGCCACCCCGACGGGACGCGCATGGCGACCGCGGGCGGGGACCAGAAGGTGAAGCTCTGGAACCTGAAGGCGCTCAAGAACAGGGAGGTGGAGGCGGATCCGAACGTCCCGCGCGTGCTCGCGACGTTGAGCGACCACTTCAACACGGTGAACTGCGTGCGATTCAGCAAAAACGGCCGATTCTTGGCGTCAGGATCCACCGACAGCAACGTGTTCCTCTACGAGAAGCGCCCGGGGCCGGGCCGCGCGCAGTTCGGCAGCACGGACGAGCCCAACGTGGAGAACTGGGTGAACTGCCAAGCGTTGCGCGGGCACGTCAGCGACGTCATTGACATCGCGTGGGCTCCCGACGATTCCATGCTCGCGTCGTGCTCGCTCGACAACCTGATCATCGTCTGGGACCCAGCCACGGGCCAGCGGGTGACCACGCTCAAGGGCCACACCTCCTTCGTCAAGGGCGTCGCGTGGGACCCCATCGGCAAGTTCCTCGCCACGCAGGCGGACGACAAGTCCTGCATCGTCTGGCGCGTCGACGACTGGTCCGTCGTGTCCAAGATCACCGAGCCGTACCAGAGCTCCATGGGCGCGACGTTCTCCTTAAGGCTCTGCTGGTCCCCCGACGGCAAGGCGGTCACCACGTGCAACTCGTACAAGAAACCCAGCCACACCGCGTCCGTGCTGGAGCGCGGGGACTGGGGCAGCAAGTTCGACTTTGTCGGACACAAAGGACCCGTCGTCACCGTGCGGTTCTCCCCGGCGTTGTTCAAGAGCGAGGAGAAGGAGAAACAGGACGCGCCCCCGCACACCGTCATCGCGTGCGGCTCCCAGGACTGCAAGATGACCGTCTGGGCCACGAACCGCCCGAAGCCCGTATGCATCGTCAAGACGTGCTTCACGCAGTCCGTGGTGGACCTGTGCTGGTCCCCCGATGGGTACTCGCTCATCGCGTGCAGCACCGACGGCACGGTGGCCATCTTCACGTTTGACCAAAAAGAACTCGGGATCGCCATGAGCGACGAGGCCCGCGTCGGGTTCCTCTCCGAAACCTACGGCGACCTGCGCAGGCGCGTGGGTCCCATACTTGAGGACCCTTCTCTCCTGAGGTTCGAGCAGCAAGGGACGCCGAGCAAACCCCCGCTTCCACCGCAAACGAACGCCGCCGTCGGGCCAAGCGCCAAGGCGCCCAAGCGAGTCGCTCCGCAAGCCGTCGCCGCGCCGGCTCCCGCGTCCAATAAGGAGAACGCCGTGGCCAACGGGACCGCGACGGGAACGCCGGTGGTTAACCAGGTGGCTCCCACCGCGGAGCTGCAGCTGGAGACGAGGGGCAGCGACGGGCGGCGGCGGATCATGCCGGTGCCTCAGGGCGGAACCGCGGCGGCGGCGCCGATGCCCGTTCAACTTCCCGGGATGCCGACCGTCTTCCCGAGCGCGTCTGGCCCGGCGGGATCACCGCACCACTCCGCGCTCAAGCGACGGATCGAGCCCACCGCGATGGGTGGAACCGGTGGGCCCGGTGGGTTCGAGCAGAACAAGCGGGTGAGCTACGCGATGGGCGGGGGTGAGCACTCGCGCGGCGGCGACAGCCGGGGGTACCCGCCGAGCGAAGCTGGCGGTTTGGGCGGCGGCGGTCCCACCTACCTTATGCTCGCGCCCGGGTCCTTCGGCGGCGCCTCCGTGCCCACGCGCCCGGCGCCCGTGACCTTACACTGTCAGCTGGACGGCGGCGACGAGGACCCGTTCGCGGCGGCTGCCGCGGCAGCCGCGAGCGCCGAAGCCGGCGCTCCCGACGCCGTCGGCCCGACTATGCTCGAGGCTAGAAACGGCGAGCGGCACAGCGACGTCGTGTGCTCCACGGCCGGTGCGGTGCGATGGACCGATCGGTGCTCCGAGTCCAGGGCGACGCACATCGCCGGGACCAAGGCTTTCGCCGCGGTGTTCTTCGAGAACGGCACCGTGCAGCTGTACACGCCGGCGGGGCGGCGGGCGATGCCGCCGATGGTCACCCCCGGTCGCGCCGCGTTCGTCAGCGCGAGCGGCGGGCGGCTCGTCGCCGTCACCGGGGACTGCTCGCTGATCGTCTGGGACCTCGGTGTCCCGGGAGAGGAGACGCAGGTGATGCGGGAGAGCGTCGCGCCGCTCCTCGCGGGTCCACGAGCGCCCCCCGCGCCGCCCATGGTGGGCGTGAGGCTCGCCAAATGCGGATCCCCGATAGCGCAGTTCGCCGACGGGCACGCGTACGTGTTCCACCCCAAGCTTAAGTCGTGGGCCCGCGTCGCGGATCAATCGTTCCCCCGCTCAGAGTTCACTACGCGCCTCAGGCTGCCCGCGGCGGCGGGCGGGCTCGGCCAAGGTGAGCTCCACGCGCTTCAAGTCGCCGCCGCGAGAGCCGCGGTCGGCATGGGTCCGTCGGCGCTTCTCAGCGGCGGCGCCCCCGCGCCCCGCCGCGAGACTGGGCGGCACCTCGAGTGCCTCCTGGCGTCGGCTGACATGCTAGGGTCGCAGCAGGAGTACCGCGCGTGGCTGAGGGCGTACGCGAGGCACCTCGCGGCGGAGGGCGGGGAGGGTCACGCGCACGCGCCGCTGAGGGAGATGTGCACGTGGCTGCTCGGGCCGCTCAGCGCCGGCGTCGGTGACCAATCGGAGGATGGTGAGAACGGTGGATGGGTGGATACCGTGGCTGGCGGGTTGAAGAAACGGGCGCTGCTTGAGGAGATTGTTTTGCCGGCGCTCGCCACGAACAGGGCGTCGCAACGGCTCGTGGGCGAGGTTAACGAGCTCCTCGAGGAGGCGAAGAAGAGGAGTAGGTGATTGGATCGTTGTCATCAAAAGAATGGATCGTTGTTATCAAAAGAACATCAGGAGTAAAGCAGGGTGCGACGTATCAGGCTCATTTGGGGCTACATCCGGTTCAGCCCATCCCCATGCCAACTTGTTGCATAAGCAGATCATTGACCGTCTCCTGAGCTTCGTAAATGCGCTCGCGGTTGACGGTATCCGATAAGGCGCTCATGTTATCATAGCCACCAATCAGCAGTTCCCATATGTCGATGGAAGTTGATCCGTTGCTGAGAATCATGTAAGCGAATGCCTCGAATATCACGTACACTCGCAGCTTGTCAAGATTCGGGTCACTGTCGAGCATGTTCCAAACGCGTAGGCAGCAGCAGTTCAGGTGGTTGAGAAGCGCCCTGTACTTTTCCGCGGTTGAGCTTGCGGTCCAGCCATCTTGGTGCCTCGGATCGATGTACTTGAGCCATTGTTTGCGCATCTTTCCATTATCATCGTACACTTTCATCCATGGCTCGCCGCGTGGGTTCGCCTTTGGGCTCCAGGGTTCTGTGTACTCAGGGTTCTTGCCCTCGAGGGGTGTCCAGAGTTCTTCTGCTTCGACGGCCTTCTCAAGAACAGCGAGGCGTTCCTCAAAGAGGCCAGTTCGAGTCAGTTCGGACATAGATTTGGAGAGACAGGCGACCTGGGCGGCAATCTTTACATCGTGAAGGCCATCGACGATGCCCTTGGGTACTTTTATGAGATCTCCGAGGCTCTTTGCGCCTTCGAGAGCTATCTGAAACGCGGGAGGCGGGCCCCAGGGGGGGTATTTGCCTTCAAGGGGCTCAGGGTGCGTATCGTCCTCGACGGTGATGAGCCCCTCGCGGAGGATACGGAGCTGGATCTCGCGCGGAAGGGCATCGAAGGAACATTCTGACATTTTTGTACGTTTCGAGATCCGCGTTCCGACGGGCATGGCGAGCAAGCGCGGGAGGAAGTGAGCAAACGACCCTCCAAAAAAAGCCACGACAAGAAAATTGACACAGCTGTACAGTACCTTCGTTTGTTGACGTGGACTTTTTCGTCTGACTTTCCTGTGATGCGATTGCTTATTTGCTTATTCCGGTCCTATTTGCTTATTTCGGTCCGCCAAATCTGACTAAGAGCTGTACAAACAGAGTGGGACCGGGAAAACAGGGCAAGGGTAAAACAGCAGGGCGCGCTCTGGCGCGCGACACGCGACGAGAGGGACAGGACACATCGACGGAGATCACGCGATGCGCGCTCGATAGATCCGATCCGATCAGAAGGGTGAGAGGAACGCGTTCGCGGCGAGGGCACGACCGTCGTCGTAATCGCTCGGCGCCGGGCCTAACAACAGGCAATCACTCGTGATCGCTCTCGAGGCGCACACGTGTGATGGTTGGAGAACCGGCGAGGCCGTCGGATCCTCCGGCGATGGATCGCGACATGCGACGCGACAATCCCACCGGTCCCCCCGGCCCGACCCCGGACCTCCGCGACCTCCTCAGCAAGCGACACAGGGCCACCGCGCCCGCGGGCTTCAGGCCGCACGCGCTGGACCCGAGCCTGCTCACCGCCGGGGGCGCGATCCCTGATTCGCTCCCGCTCTCCTTCGTCCTGGTGCTCGCGCCCGGCGGGTTCTCCATCCAGAAACCCCCGGTGAGCGCGGAGGAGATGTCCGCGCCCGCGCCGAGCCTCACAGATGCCCTCACCGCCGCGGGCACCATGCTCCATCCCTACGATCGCTCATCGCGAACGCTCCTCCAGTCGATCGACGCGGGCCGCATGCCATCCGGCTTACTCGACGGCATCCCGCTCAAGTACGTCGACGGCGCCGCGCTGTGCGAGGTCCGCGACTACCGCGGCAGACGCGAGCGACGCCGCGCGGCGACGTGCGCGCGGTACGTCGCGGTGCTGCACCCGACGACGGCGACGACGGCGGCGGATGCCGAGGAACTTTGCGCGCAGCTCGACGCGGTGGCGCCGGTGACGGGCGACGGGTACTGGGCCAGGCTGGCGGGCGTTACATCCGTCGGGGCCGGTACGCACGGCACGAAGCCGGAGCCGGAGAGTCCGAACGTCAAGGCGCCGCATCCGTCCCTACCGGGCACACCCGCGAGGGCGAAGAAGGCTGGCGGGAAGTCGGGGACGCCGGGAGGGGAACCGGGCGTGAATGAAAAATCCGCGAGGGAGCGCGAGGCGGATGCCGCGGCGAAGGCTGCGGCGCAGCTGTGCAGACGGCTTGCGGTGGAGGGCGCGCTGCTCGCGGCGACGTCCGCGCCGCTCTGCCTGGACCCGGATCCCGCGGTGGCGCAGGCGCGACGGGCGGCGGCGGCGGCGAATTCGTCCACCGCAGCTTTGGCGTCTTATGCGGCGCTGTGCTGGTCCCGGCGGACCAAGCCGCGGCCGCGTGATCAGGATCCGGGGGATGACGAGCCGCCGGTGGAGCCCGCGGCCGCGAGGGAGTGGCGGCGGCGCGCGAGGTGGCTCGCGCAGCCCGCGGAGCTGCAGCCGAGCCTCGGACCCGACTCGGGGCTAGAGTGGTACCCGCGCGGGGTCATCGCGGCGGAACCGTTCGGAGGTTACGAGTGGGCGGAGCCAACTCGGGGAGGTGTGAAGGAGACGCCCGCGCGGTGGGCGTGTTACGGGGACGTGGAGGAGTCCCCTCTCGCGGACCCGTTGAGGGGGCGGACGCTGTGGGGCGCGCCGGAGGAGGGCGCGATGCCGCCGCCGGCGCGACCCGCCTCGGTGGCGAGGTGGCGAGCCGAGGACCGATTGGACCGATTGGACCGCTCGGACGACGACGAGGCGCCGAGGCCGCACGTGAAACCGGGGTGGACGTCCGCGGGTACCGTGCCGGAGTCCACCGCGGCGGAAGCGGAGGCGGAGGCGCGAGCTATGGCGCATCGGGACCTCCGGGAGGATGGAGCCGCGCCGCCGCCGCCGTCGTCGGAGCCGCCCGCGGCGGTAAAGACCGAGGCTGTGGAAGTCGCCGAGCACGAGCCGGAGAGGACGTCGATGGAGCCAACGGGGAAGATCGATTGGACGATGGAGCGACTGGATACCGCTTTGGGCTTTGCGAATGTGCTGAATGAGGAACGAATCGGCGACGAGGAGGACCCGGACGACTACGACGACGACGACGAAACGTTCAAAGACCTCCGCGTGGACGGCGGGCACCTCCGTCTGCGTCCAAAGAAACGGGTGATCGGGTGGAGGGACCTGGCAAAGGTGGGTTCGCACGCGGCGGCGGCGCTCGATGAACGCGAAAAGAAGCGCCGGCGCGGGTCGTCTCGAGTCCCGTCGGGCGTCGAGTTTAAGAAAAAGCCGGCGGCGGCGGCGGCGCCGGGCTCGTCGAACGCGAACCCGTCGGCGCTCGCGCTCGTCGACTCCAAACCCACCGTGTTGCTGCAGCACTACGACCCGGAGTGGGCGCGGACGCTCGATCACAAAACATCGCGGCCTCGGCCGCTGCGGTACACCGGCTACGCGGTGCGTAACCCTCACGAGACGAGAGTTTATAACGAGGAGACCCGGGGAGGAGACGCCGGGGAGGATGTAACGAACGCGGAGGCGGATTCAAACGCGGATTTGCAGTTCAGGATCGACGTGGGTCCCGGGTCGGTCACTCAGGCGCTCAATGACGCGGTCACGGCGTCGGAGGAGACGCCCGTGGTGTTCGAGATGCCGCCGTTTGCGAGCAGGGATTTCGCGGGGAGGTTCGTGCTCGCGTTCCACAGGCAGGCGACGAGGGAGGGTTTGGTTCACTTCAGGCCCCCGGGCGGAAGCGCGGCGGCGCCCGCGGTGGGCACGGGTGGGTACGCGCCCGGAGCGATCGATCCATCCAAGGCGCCGAGCAGGCCGCCGAGCAGGCCGCCGAGTAGGCCGGGGTCGGTGCCGCTGCAGACGCAGCCGCCGCAGGGCGCGGCGCAGCAGCAGCCGCCGCAGCAGCGGAGCCTGGACCAGGCTCGCGCGCAGGCGAGGGAGCTGCTGATGCAGGGGGGAGGCATGTCCAAGAATTAGAGACGCACACGTACGCACACGTTTGTCGATGACACGAATATGTTACGATTAATCACGACAACCGCTACCCACGGGTCCCTCACGACTTTTTCTTCAGCGAGAGCCGGAAGAGGTCCTGAATCGCCTTGTCCTGAAACGCGGTTTCGTTGCGCCACTCCTTCTCCCCTTCCGCGTGTATCCTCGCGAGCTCCTCGGCGTTCATCAGCACCCGCCGCCGTACCATCACGGGCTTCTTACTCGCGATCTCCTTCTCCAAGTCGTCCATTCGAACCTCGTTCCCCCGCATCACGCTCCTGGCCATCTCCAACTTGGTCTCCATCAACGAGTTTTTCCTCCACGCGTCCAACGCGTCTTTGTACGACGTCCAGTCCTTGCCGCGCTGCCGCCGCCTTTGCTTCAGGAATCTGCCGATGAGCCGCGCCTTGATGTCCACCGGGACGAGCTGCCGCGCCTCGACATCGTCGTACGAACGAACGTTCTCCATCTTAAACCCCGGCGCGCAGGCCCGCCGCCGGCGCACGAAGTCGGGCCCCTCGCCTTTTCCCTTTTTCCGTTCCGCCGCGATGGACCGCGACGTGTGAAGGTACCGCTCGTAGCAAGTCCAGTGAATGACGAACGAATCGATCTGGTCCGGCATGATCCGGAACGCGCTGCGGTACGCCGTCTGGATCGTCGCGCACGCGCGTCTGAGCTGGTGTAACCGTCGGACAATCTCGTTTCCCTTCCCGACGTCTTCCAGAAACGCCCGGATGTTCTCCGCGGCGTCGCGCCGCCGCCGCCGGTGGTACCACATCGACAGCCTATCGCGGATGAACAACGCCGCGCGAATTCGTTCGCGGACCGCCGCGCGGGACTTGCACCCGCGCCACCACCGCTGGATCGTACCGGCGGCGCCGTCCCGCGCCTCCTCGTGTTTCAGCGCGGCGGCTCGCTCGGGCGGCGGCCGCGACGCCAGCGCCAGGCGCCGGGCTCGTCTCCATCGAAGCCGCACGCGTTCCCACCGCGCCGCCGCCTCCTTCTCCGCCGACGCCGCGTCCTTCTCCGCCTGTTCCGCTCGTTCACGCGCGGCGCGCGTCGCCTCCTGCGCCTCCCGTTCCTTCTTGGTCTCTTTCCGGCGCAAGTTCGCGACGGTTTTCGCCTCTTTTTCGATCCTCGACGATTCCGCTCGCGCCCTCGCGGCTCGCGCTCGTTCCTCGCGCTCCTCGCGTCGCGCCGCGGCCTCTGCGAGCCGTGTGTCCTTCCTGTACTTGGTGAGCGAGGCGACGTGCGCGCCGATGTGGTCCACGCCGGTGTCCTTGGCCTTGGATTTGTCCGCCTTGAGCGAGGCGAGTTCTAGTCTCTTGCGTAGCGCGCCCATCTCGTCGGGATCCTTCGCCAGCTTCTCCACCCGTGCCGCCACCGTGCGGCGGACCCCGGCTGCGCGCTTCAGGGCGTTCACCGGGGGCGAGTAGAGCAGCGCCCGCGGGGGTTCGGCTCGATCCTTCCCGGTTGGACCCTTGGTGGCTTGGGGGTTGAACCCGGTGGGTCGCGTCGTCGTCCTCATCGAGAGCGGCACCTCGGTGCCGTCCCCGGCCATCATGGCGGAGACCGCCCTCTTCATGGTCTCCGGCTGGACGTCCACGCTCGCCAGACCCATCCGCTTGAGCGTCTTGTACGTTTGGACCGTGGCGTAGTCGCTGGTCCCCGGGATGCGCATGGATTCGAGCGAGCTCATCGCGAACTCGTACTCGACGTCGCGTCCACTCGTTCCCTCGGTTTTCTCGGGTTGGTCATCGCCCGGTTGAAAAAGGCGCGCGGTGCCAGCTGGACCGGCGCCTCGATCGCCGGGTTCGGACGCGTTGGTCGTCGCATCCGATCGTTCCGCGGGACCGGCCGGTCCTGGACCCGCCATCTGAACCCCCGGCCGTCGGTCGCCCCGTCTGAACCCCCGGCGACTCTGGTTGTTGCCCAAAGTGGAATCTGCAGCTCGACTTCGAAAATCTGTACAAGTACTCGCACTGGGAGTCGAGCCCAGGTCTCCACGAGCCGTTGTTGACCTCGGAAGAGCTCGGAAGGGCCCAACCCTGACGGTCTCGGGGCACTCCCAGGTGGCGCCGTGGTGGCACGGAAACCGGGAACACCATGGCCGCCGACGGTCGCGTTCGGCGGGCAAATCGCGGGGGAGGCCGGAGATGGGCGCGTCCACCGCTTCTCATCGCGCTCCTCGTCGCCGCGATGGTGCCGCCGGCGAAGGGCGTCTGGGAGCTGGAGCAGCTCTGGGAGGATGACATCATCCAGTACGTGCAGCAGTTCACCGGTGACGTGGACCGCGCGGGAACCCCCGTGGAGTCCAAGCGCCTGCGCTTCGAACAGACTGGATGGTATCAGAAGCTGTACGACCGCACCTCGGTCGGCATGGACAAGGTACGCGCGTGTCGATGCCTACGCGCCAGCCTGTGTTAATCTTTGAAAAAAACCGTCGCTCACCCACCCACCGCTTCCTCTCGACTCAGGGCAAAGACATAGTGGACACCGGCCTGGGTTACAACACCGAGTTCCCCGGCGCGGGTACCAAGGAAAACCAGCTGTACAGCAACTCGCTGCGCCGGTGTGGTCCAAACCTGGAACGCACGCCGCAGCGTGAGCTCGGATGCACCAACGACCTGCCCCCGGGGTCGCCCTACGGAGACGCGGGGCAACCGGGACCCGGCCCGCAGCAGTGGGCGTACCGCGGGAGTTCGCTCGGCCCGCCCGATGAACCCCTCGGCGACGACGGGTGCGACTACAAGCTGAGCTACGAGGAGAACCTGAGGCGTGGGTACGAGTGCTACCGGCTTCCTCCCCTGGGCGGAGTGAAGGTGCCGGCGGCGGGGAACGAGCCGGAGAACCTCGGGTACTCAGTCGCCGGGATCAGGCTGCCGGTCGCGACGTGGCGGGACCGGCTCGAGCCGTACTATCAGAAGTGGTACGACAGCGCGCCGCTCCGGTGGGGGTTCGAGGAAGGGACCTTCTTTCCCAGCTGGTTCCTGCGATCCGCCGGAATGCCGAATTTCGCGATAAAGAAGCACTGCTTCCTGGACGCGCACGCGGGGCGGTATCAGCTGTGCAGCGCGTACCCGTGGGACAGGCGGAACAACACGCACGGTTTACTGCACGTGCAGTCCGTGCCTTTCGTCCTCGGGATGGGCGACTTGACGTTTGAAGCGAACGGGGGCGATTCGACGGTTCCGGACATGCCCGGGAGCACGTTTCCATTGGCGTCAAACGGCGAGGGTATCTTGGGGGTGGCGCTGACTCGTTTGTCCGACGGATCGCGCATGGCGGTCATGCCGGTGCGCGCGCGTCGGCACTGGGAGACGCTGGGCTGGACCAGCGAGGACCTTGCGCCCATGCGCGGGGAGAAGTTCACGCTTGACGTGTACGACTACAGGGCTTCGGATTGGGGATGGATGGCCGTGGATACCTTCGCGGTTCCCGCGGCTTGGATCCAGATCGAGTCCGTGACGCCCATCGGTGGCCCTCGCGCGGGTGGCACGCTGATCGAGATTGTCGGTAAGAACTTTGGAAACAGCGCGGACGGCATCGTGGTGTTCATCGGGACGAAGGAGTGCACGAGTCTGGGCATGACGCAGACGGGTTCGCTCTCGTGCATCACGCCGCCGGGCGACGGCGCGGGCGTCACCGTCTCCGTCGTCATCGGCGATTACGACCGCATCCTCGTCGCCGGGCCGTTCGGCGGGCACCAAGCGGGACACTGCGGCGACGAGTCCGTGGCCTATCCGTTCTCGCCGTGCACGCTGGGAGAGGCGTCGCTCGAGGCTGGCGTTCCCAAGCGAGGTTTCACGTATCTCGACGCGCCTTACTGGATAAGCACCCCCGTGGTTGAGGCGTACGAGGATAACCAGTACAGGTACAAGGCTGCCGCCGCGGACGACGACATCGGCGATGAGCTCATCTACACCGCGGAGATTTTACCATCGTTCATGCGGTTCGACCCGGCGACGCAGGTCATCTCCGGGACGCCGCTGCGAGGAGACGTCAATTGCCGGTCCGATAAGTGGCACCCCGCGGTGGACCGATGCAGGGACGGCGGCTTCCACAGGGTGCGGCTCGCGGTGAGCGACTACACGTTCACGGTGTACCAGGATTTCACGGTTCACGTCCTGTCCAACCCGTCGCCGTTGCTCGCCATCGACCGGTCGTTTCACTGGCCGACGATGAGGGAGATCAACATGATGCGAGCCAGCGCGCAGCTCTCCAACTACCACCTAAAGGTGCAGAGCGCGCTCAAGGCGATGTCGCTGACTCCGGTCGACTCTACGTTTTTGCCATCCACCGGACGCGATCCCGCGAGCGCGGCGCTGCGAACGTTGCTGTCCAACTTACTCCAGGAGACCAAGGTGCACGGCGCAGAGTCCAAGATGCTCATCAAGGCGGTGCGCACCGCGGGACTCGCCTCGGAACACGGCGACTTGATCAGCGCGTTGGAGTCCGCCGCTCGCTCGCAAAATTTGCAGGTTGAACGCAACCGCGCGTCCCTGCCGTCGCTCGTGGGTGGTAACCCCGAGGGGTGGATGGTGCAGCTGCAGGATTTCATGGAAAACTCGGCGCGAGGCATGGACGTCATCTGGCAACCCGCGGGTGGCGGCGGCCCGGGCATCTCCAACAGGCTGGTGTCGGGCGCCGGTCATCTCTACGGCGGGTACCTGCCGAACGTGCCCGGGCCGGGGTACCCGCTCAGCGGCCGCAGGCTGAACGACCTGGAGATGGTCATCACCGTGCCGACCATATGCTGGCAGCCGCAGGGTGACCAGCCGGATTACCACCCCCGAATGGTCTCGTGCTCGTTCCCGGGGTACCACGAGATTCACAAGATTTACCTTCGCATCGAGCAGGGCGGTTTACGGTTCATCGAGGGCGTGGTGGAGCCCGCGGACTTTCCCAACGTCGACCTCATATCGTCCGCGCTGGACAGTCAGGACCTGTTGGGTTTGGTGGACGCCGTATCGAGGCGCGCGGCTGCGTACGCCAAACGGTGGGAGGAATTGAACGACTTACCCGAGCGGTACGAGCCCACGTGGACGCACAGCAGCAGCATGCTCTCCATCATCACGAACGTCGGGCATAACCTGACCGTCACGCTGGACATCCCGCACGAGTGGCCGTGGCCCGCGAACGAGGAGCTCAAGCCCGCCGCCGTGCGAGTGTTGGCGTCGGACGGCGTACCGTACCACAGGGAGGAGGCGATTTTATCAATATCCGCCGAGCTCGCCGCGGACGCCGCGCAAGCCGGCGGCGATAACCAGGGCGGACTCGCCTCCATCCTCGAGGGACTTGAGAATAAGCTTCGTATATACGCCAGCCGGTGCAGGAACGACTGCGAGGGCAACGGCGTGTGCGACACCTCCGTGTTTCCACCCGAGTGCGGGTGCTACCCGGGGTACACCAACGACGACTGTTCACACGTGGGTTGCCCAAACGACTGCACCGACCGCGGCGCGTGCGACGCTAAGCAAATATGCGAGACGGACGACGAGACGGGCGAGATTGACTGCATGGGTGGTACCGGCAAGTGTTCCTGCGTGGAGCCCTTCTTCGGCGCGGACTGCTCGCTACGGCCCTGCGCGAAGCGATATTTGGTTCGTGAAAACGTCGACGTGTCCATGGGTGAAGAATTTTTCAAGTCGCTCTACGAGGCGATGGGGTGGAAAGTCTCCGAGGTTCGGCTCAGCGCCACGAACGGCGACCCGCCGCCGCCGGGGTCCATCGCCGGCGACCAGTTCTCCATCGCGGCGTCCGCCA